>Ga0065165_1002055_pt1 | contig 18607 bp, 15 predicted proteins | sample AraplaMF_Cvi_mMF_FD_63813 | JGI IMG/M metagenome (GOLD analysis project Ga0065165, IMG submission 63813) | Arabidopsis root microbial communities from the University of North Carolina, USA - plate scrape MF_Cvi_mMF (version 2) (version 3) | ecosystem: Host-associated > Plants > Roots >...
GGTGATGCGGACCATTTCGGAGCCGGCGCGCGCGAGCGCTGCGACCTGGGCGATGGTGCCGTCGATATCGGCGGTGTCGGTGTTGGTCATCGACTGCACGACGATCGGCGCACCGCCGCCCACGGCGACGTCGCCGACCTTCACCTGGGTGGTCCGGTGCCGGGGCGCCGGGCCCGCAATGTCTGAATCGATGGTGTTTTCGAGCTTGTTCATGAGGTCCAAATATCAGGTTTTGGTGACGTTCAGCAATGCATCGCGCGGCGCCGCAGCGACTCGGCTGGGACGGTTAACGAGAAAAAGCCCAGCAATTACAAGGACCGCGGCGGCAGCGAATGTCAGGCTCAGCGTGTCGTGCATGATGAAATAGCTACCGACCACGCCAAACAAAGGGGTAATGAAGGTAAAAGCCGACAATTTGCTGGCGGAATAGGTCTTCACCAGCGCGAACCAAAGCGTGAACGTGGTTCCCACCACCCAGATCGCCTGGAAGGCCACCAATCCCATGGATTGCAGCGACGGCGTGTGGGGGATGGTCTCGCCGAACAGCCAGGCGGCCAGGCCCAGGATCGGGATCGAGGTCGCGACCTGATAGCCCAGCGCCTTCTCCGGCGCGATGAAGCGCAGCCGCGTGCTCTTGGCGACCAGCGTGGTTGCCGCCCACAGGCCCGCACCGCCGACGATCATGAGGTCGCCGAGCAGCACCTTGGCGTCGACATCCGGTTGCGGCACGCCGATCGCGAGCGCGACGCCGGCAAAGCTCACGGCCAGACCCAGCCATTGCGTGGCGCCCAGCCGCTCGCCGAGCACCTGGTAGGAACCGAGCGCGACGAAGAACGGCGCGGTGTAGAGGAACACCACGGCGCGGGACGCCGGCGTGAAGCGCAGGCCCTGGTAGATCAGCACGAACTCGATGCCGAACATCAGCCCGGCGATCAGCCCGGCCTTCCAGGTGCCGTCACGCTCGAAGAATTTGACGCCGCGAAATGTGCCGATGATGAACAGCACCGGCAGCGCGCCGATCGAGCGGATGGTCGCCTGGAGCATCGGCGGGATCTCCGGCAGCACCAGCTTCACCGCGATCTGGTTGAAGCCCCAGGTCAGGCACAGCATCAGCATCAGGGCGATGGCGCCGGCACTGAGGGGGCGCGCGGCGGATGGGTTGATTTGAGGTGAGGACATGTCTTCCCGGATACCGGCTTTGCGCCGTTGTTGCTTTATGCAGCTTTCTGGCAATGGGTGCAGACGCCCGTGATCTCCACCACGGACAGCTTCGGCGCGAAGCCTGACGCCCGCGCCGCGGCGTTGAGATCGCCGGCGAAGGACGCCGACGGGATCTCGCCGACCAGACCGCAGCGCTCGCAGATCAGGAACGCCACCGCCGAGGTTGCGTCATGGTCATGCGCGGCACAGGCGAGATAGGCGTTGCGGCTCTCGATGCGGTGCACGAGGCCGTTGGCCATCAGGAAATCGAGCGCACGATAGACCGTGATCGGCGCCGGCCGCGCCATCGATTTCGCAAGTTCGTCGATCACCTCGTAGGCGCCGAGCGGACGGTGGCTGGAGAGCAGCGCCCCCAGCACGTGGCGGCGGATCGGCGTGAATTTCTGTGCGCGCTGCTCGCAAACCGCTTCCGCATGCGCCAGCGCGTCCGCGGTGCAGCGGCCGTGATCGTGGTCGGGCGCGGGAAAGGCCGGCTTGGCGAGGGTCATGTGGCCTGCGTTCTAGCATTTCGGCGTGGGAACCCAAAGCGCGACCGGCTGTACTTCTGCCAGCCATGCTCATCCCGCGGGACAGCGTCCCGCTAACCCGCCATGAAATAATCATAAGCTTGCTTATTATGTGCGAGCTCATTGGAGACAAAGCTTATGACCCGCGGGTCGGTCGACCACAACTTCCTGTTCACGCTTGGTGAGCTGTATCGCCTGCTCCGCGTCTATGCCGACAAGGAGGCGTCGCGCTTCGGCATCACCCGCGCGCAATGGGCGGTGCTGGCCAAGGTCGAGCGCAGCGAGGGCATGAAGCAGTCGGAACTCGCCGAGCTCCTGGAGATGCAGCCGATCACGCTGACCCGGCTGATCGACAAGCTCTGCGACAGCGACTGGATCGAGCGCCGCAACGACGCTTCCGACCGCCGCGTCAAGCGGCTGTATCTCAAGAAGGCCGGCCGGACCCTGCTCGGCAAGATGAGCGGGTTGAAGTCCGAGCTCACGGCCAACGCGCTCGACGGCATCAACCCGGCGGACGCCCACCGTCTCCTCACCCAACTCGAATCCATCAAGGAAAACGTGCGTAACGCGATCCAGGCCTCTGGGGCGGAACAAGCGCGTAAGGAGCAGCGCTATGGCTGATCAGGTTCTCAAGTTCCAGCCCGAGCAGAAGCTCGACAGCGGCAAGCCCAGCAAGCGGGCCGGCACCGATCCCCGCCGCCGCTTCGTCGCGGGCCTGCGTCGCTATCGCCGATTCCTTCTGATGGTGGTGCTGCCGATCGTCATCGCCATCGGCGGCGTCACCTTCTATCTGCATGGCGGCCGCTATGTCGGCACCGACGACGCCTATGTCGGCGCGCAGAAGGTGCTGGTGACGCCCGACATCTCCGGCAAGATCGAGAAGGTCGTCGTGAAAGAGGGCCAGCTCGTCAAGCAGGGCGACGTTCTGTTCGAAATCGACCCCGTCCCGTTCCGCCTCGCAGTGGACGAGGCCAAGGCGCAGCTGATGCAGGCGCAGACGACCTATGACAACCTTCGCGCCAACATCAAGATCTACGGCGACATGCTCGATCTCGCCCAGAAGGGCGTCGACCTGAAGCAGCGCGACGTCGAGCGCAAGCAGGCGCTGGTGAAGAACAGCTTTGGCTCGCAGCTCGACCTCGACAACGCCTCGAACGCGCTGGTGACGTCGGGCTCGATCGCGCAATATGTCAGGCAGCAGGTCTCGACGGCGAAGACGCAGCTGCTCGGCGATACCGACCTGCCGCTGGAGAAGTTCCCACCCTACGCCCAGGCCAAATCCAAGCTCGAGAATGCCGAACGCAATCTCGACCATACGGTGATACGGGCCTCGATGGGCGGCGTCGCGACCCAGGTCGAGCAGATCCAGCTCGGCCGCTATGTGGCGGCGGGCACGGCGGTGTTCTCCATCGTCGACATCGCCCATCCCTGGGTCGACGCCAATCCGAAGGAGAGCGACCTCACCTACGTCACCGAGGGACAGCCTGTGACCCTCGAAGTGGACGCGTTCCCGAACCATGTCTTCAAGGGCAAGATCGGCTCGCTCTCGCCCGGCACCGGCGCGCAATTCGCGATCCTGCCGCCGCAGAACGCCACCGGCAATTTCGTCAAGGTGGTGCAGCGCGTGCCGGTTCGCATCTATTTCGACGAGACCGACAAATACGTGAAGAAGCTGAAGGCAGGCATGAGCGTCTATGCCACCATCGACACCGGCCACCAGCGCTCGCTCGCCGGCCTGCTCGGCCTGTCGGCGACAGCCAGCCAAGACAAAGATCAGGACAAGGACTGACCTATGGCGGAGTCCAATCCCGCCCTGATGGTCCCCGGCCTGCGCCGGAACATGGTGACGATCTGCGCCATGACCGCGACCATCATGCAGGCGCTGGACACCACGATCGCCAACGTCGCCCTGCCCTACATGCAGGGCACGCTGTCGGCCTCGCAGGACCAGATCAACTGGGTGCTGACCTCCTACATCGTCGCCGCCGCGATCATGACCGCGCCGGTGGGGTGGATCTCCAATCGCTTCGGCCGCAAGCGCATCTTCATCATCTGCGCGGCCGGCTTCACCTTCGCCTCCGTGCTGTGCGGGCTGGCGCGGGACATCAACCAGATGGTGCTGTTCCGGCTGCTGCAAGGCGTGTTCGGCGCCGCGCTGGTGCCGCTGTCGCAGTCCGTCATGCTCGACTATTACACGCTCCAGGAACGCGCCACCGCGATGTCGATCTGGGGCATGGGCGTGATGATGGGCCCGATCATGGGGCCCTCTCTCGGGGCGTGGCTGACCGAGAGCTATTCCTGGCACTGGGTGTTCTTCGTCAATTTGCCGTTCGGTGCGATCACCGTGCTCGGGCTCGCCGTCTTCATGGACGAGACCGACAAGAATCTCGACCTGAAGTTCGACTGGTTCGGCTTTGCCGCGCTGGCGGTCGGGATCGGCGCACTCCAGCTCGCGCTCGACCGCGGCGAGCAGCTCGACTGGTTCGAGTCGGCCGAGATCGTGACCGAGATGATCATCTCGGGCATCGCCTTCTATTACTTCTTCGCCCACTCCTTCACGACCTCGCGGCCCTTCATCCAGTTCGCGCTGTTCAAGGACCGCAACTTCCTCACCGGCTGCATCTTCATGACGGTGATGGGCCTCGTGCTGTACTCCACCATGGCGCTGGCCTCGCCCTACCTGCAAAACGTCATCGGCTATCCCATCATGACCGCCGGCGGCCTGCTGGCGAGCCGCGGCTTCGGCACCTTCTTCGCCATGATGATGGTCGGCCGCATCATGAAATACATCGAGGCGCGCACGCTGATCATCGCCGGGCTGACGCTGACGGCGGCCTCGCTGTTCCAGATGACCGGCTGGACCGACCAGACCCAGGTGCCGGAAATCGTGGTCGTCAGCGTGATCCAGGGCTTCGGCTTCGGCCTCGTCTTCGTGCCGCTGTCGACGGTGGCGTTCCTGACGCTGCCGAACCAGCTGCGCACCGACGGCACCTCGATGCTGACGCTGCTGCGCAACGTCGCAAGCTCGGTCGGCATCTCCATCGTGATCGCCCAGCTGACCCAGGGCACGCGCAAGACCTATGCGATCCTGTCCGAGCACATCAACCCGTTCAACCACGCGCTCCAGATGCCCGACGTGCGCGCGATGATCAACCTCTCCACCGACGCCGGCCGCGCCATGGCCGACCGCATGGTCAGCGTGCAGGCACAGATCATCGCCTTTGCGCACGACTACATGCTGGTGATGGTCTTCATCCTCTGCACCATTCCGCTCGCCCTGATGATCGGCTCGACCAAGGCGACCTTGCGCAAGCAGACGGCCGGGCCGGACCATGCGGTGATGGAGTAGACGCGCTCTCTCGTGCCCCGGACGCAGCGCAGCGCTGCTTCAGCGGTGCGCTGCCGAGCCGGGGCCTATGCTCGCGGCAAACCGGGTCCCGGTTCTGCGGCGCAGCGTTGCACGCTGCACGGCGCCCGGGACACCCAGATTCCTACAACAACTCCTCGCAGCCCAAATCCTCCACCGCCATCATCACCCGTTCCAGATTGTTCCACCAGACCACCGGCGGCAGGTTGATGCTCCATTGCCAGACCGGCCTCGTGATGTGCCAGAGCACCGACAGACGATAGTCCTGGTCGAGCGCACCGCGCGTGTAGCCGCGGACACCGGCGGCGACCAGGGTCTCGTGGTAGCGGTTGAGCAGCGGCCGCTCGAGCGCCTGCCTGCGGTCCGGATACCATTGCATCGCCATCATGTAGGCGAGGTCGCTGGTCGGCACGTTGATGCGCCACTGGTCGACATCGAAGATGCGCGCGGTGTCCGCGACGCCGGGCCGCGGCAGCAGGAAATTCCAGATATGAGCATCGCCGTGGGCGATGCTGATGTGACGCCGCGAATGGTAGCGCTGCGACAGCCGAACCGCGTGCTCGATCAGGCGGCGATAGAGGGTGCGGCGCTCCTCGCCGAGGCGGTCGCCGAGCAGATCGGCGAAACGGTCGTAATGGCCGGCGAAGGTCTCCATGTGCTGCGCGCGATCCTCTGCGCTCGCCCAGGTGCCGACGCTGTCGCCAAGGCCGGGATGGTCCCACCAGGCCGCATGCCAGCGCGCCAGCGTCGTGACGATGGCCATCGCCTGCTCATGCGATGGCGGCAGCGGCCACTCCGTTGCGATCTCGTGGCTGTCGGTGAGATCCTCCAGCAGGAGATGCCAGGCCTGGCTCTCCTCGTTGAAGCTCCCGTCGAAGCAGCGCGGCACCAGCCCGGGCGGCATGTTCGGCGCAAGCTGCGTGTAGAAGACGACCTCCTGCCGGCCGGAATCTGCGAGCGTGCCGGCGAAGGCGGAGTTCGCGGTCTTCAGGATCAGCGATTGCGGCGCACCGGCGGATTCCCCGACATAGCGCAGGCCGAGGCGGACGATATGTGACACGACGGTGTCACGCTGGTGCAGCACCTTCACCTCGCGCACGGCGCCGGCATCCAGCGCACCGGACCTGCGCAGCGTGGCCGTCAGTCGGGCGGGCTCAACGACATCGGGCAGTTGTGCAGGTGTCATGACATTCACGATGCCCCTGTGCCGCCCCATACTGCACGATCAGACCCCGACGTACCAGCAGCCGATCCGACGCCGTGATTCAGGCCGCCGCAGTCGAATCCCGCACGGTCCGCACCACGACCGACCGCAGCTGTTCGAGATTGGCCGCCATGCCGGCGATCGCCTGCCTGACCTCGGTGGCGCGCTCGTTCACCGAGGCGGCGTCGCGGCTCACATTGGCGATCTTGGCCGAGACCTCCTTCGCGGCGGAGGCCGATTCGGAAATCGACCGCGCGATTTCCCGCGTCGCGGCGTCCTGCTGGTCCATCGCGGCGGCAACCGAGGTCGCGACGCCGTCGATCTCGACGATGTGGCCTCCCATGGTCTCGACGGCATCGACCGCGGCCTGCGTCGAAGCCTGAATCTCCGCGATCAGGCGTCCGATCTCCTCGGTGGATTTGGCGGTCTGGTCGGACAGGGATTTCACTTCGGCGGCGACCACCGCAAAGCCGCGGCCGGCCTCGCCGGCGCGCGCGGCCTCGATCGTGGCGTTGAGCGCCAGCAGGTTGGTCTGGCCGGCGATGCCGCCGATCAGGTCGGAAACCTCCGCGATCTTCTTCACCGATCCGGCCAGCGCCTGGATGGTCGAACGCGCCTGCTCGCGGCCTGCGACCGCCGATTTGGTGACCGTGCTGGTGCGCGCGACCTGGGTAGCGATCTCGCGGATCGAGGTGCTCAGTTCTTCGGCCGCGGCCGAGACGGTCTGCGAGCTGCCCAGCGCCTGGGTGGATGCCGAAGCCACGGCCTGCGACTCCATGGAGAGCGACCGGGCGATCTCGGACAGGCTGGAGGCGGCCTGTTCGACACCCCGGCTGGCCACACTCGCGGAATCGACCGACCGGCCGGTCTCGCGCTCGACGGTTTCGGCCATCTGGTGCAGGGCGCCGCGCTTGGCAAGCGCCGCTTCTTGATCCTTGCGCAACTGATCCTCGCGCAGGCGGGAATTCTCGATCGCCCCCTGCTTGAACACCTCGAGGGCGCCGGCCATCGAGCCGATCTCATCCTGCCGGTGTGCGAAGGGAATATCGGCGACGAGATCGCCGGTCGCGAGCTTCTGCATCGTGTCCGTCATGCGCACGATCGGGCGCACCACGCCAAGGGCGACGCCGAGCAGGCCGGCGGCAATGAAGGCGAGCACGGCCGCGGAGACGCCGAGGAGAATATAGAGGATCGAGCTGTCGCGGTCGGCGGCCAGCTTCTCCATGTCGGCATTCTGCTTGTTCGCGCTCTCGACGATGCTGTCGATCACGGCGCGATGCGCGGTATAGGCGTCCTTGAGCTGCGCATAGGCACGCTCGGAAGCGGCCGTGTCCTTGGCCTTGAGCGCCGGCAGGAGTTGATCGGAGAGCTTCCAGAACTTCTGCACCTCGGCGTCGGATTTTTGCACCAGCGCGGTCTTCAGATCGGCGGTCAGGCTGGAGGCGGTCCAGTAGGCCTTGCGCTCGTCGTAATCCTTGCGAAGCTGGACCAGGCGATCGCCGTGGGCGGCCAGTTGGTCCGGCTCGCGCATGGCCAGCGTCGCCTCGAGATAGGCCTCGATGACATATTCCGGCGGCGGCAGGATGTCCGCGATCAGGTCGTTGCCGAGCTTGATGTCGGAATAGAGCGGCCCCCCGACCTTGAGCTCGCGCAGCGCGTAGAGGCTGGTGGAGACGACCGCGGTAAAGCCGATCGCGATCACGATGCCGAATGCGACGATCGCGGAGGACAACGACAGGCGAATTTTCATGGGGCAATCCGGGCGCGAATCAATTCCGCATCGATTCTAGATCGATGCGGTAAATGCGGGATTGCACGCGGCAAATGAGCGGGCGGAAAACTCCGCAAGACTACGGAGTTCGCGCGCAGAATCATCGATTTTGGGTCAGCGATACTGACGTGCTGAAGCGAAGACCGCTCGTTCACGCCGGCGACGCGACGCAGCATCCCCCGTTGGTGCGCCGCGTGAGAAGCCCGTGCCGACGCTTCGGTACCGCCGGCACATCCATATCTCAGACGTCGAAGAACACCGTCTCGCTGTCGCCCTGCAAACGCAGGTCGAGGCGATAGACCGCCTTGCCGGCCTCGCGCACAGCGATCAGCGTGGCGCGGCGGTCGGCCGGGACCAGCGCCAGCACCGGATCGGCGGCGTTGCCGGCCTCGTCGCTGAAATAGATCCTTGTATAGAGATGCCGCAGCATGCCACGGCCGAACACGGCAACGAGGATGTGCGGCGCCTGCGGCTTGCCATCGGGGTCGGGCACTGCGCCCGGCTTGATGGTGTCGAAGGCATAATGGCCGTCCTTGTCGGTGCCGCAGCGGGCAAAGCCGCGGAAGCTGGCATTGGGCAGCGCGCGCTTGTCCTGCGGATCGGCAAAGCGTCCCTGCGCATCCGCCTGCCAGATCTCCAGCATGCAATCCGGCACGGCGACGCCGTCGCCATCGAACACGCGGCCCTCGATGCGGACGCGGTCGCCGGTGACGTCGGGCGTCAGCGTCGAGCTGGTGAACGCGTCATTCCAGGCATATTCGCCGGTCGGCGTCAGGCCGTATTTGAAGAACGGACCGACGGTCTGCGACGGGGTGATTCCATCGGGCTTCACAGAATCCTGCACGTTAGTGGTTCTCCATGGGCGTGGCGTTCTTGCCGCGCAGCACGATGTCAAAGCGGTAGCACAGCGCCCATTCGGGCTGGGTATTCTCGAGGTCGAACGACGAGACCATGCGCGCCCGTGCCTTCTCGTCCGGCACCGAGTTGAAGATCGGATCGAACGGAAACAGCGGATCGTTCGGGAAATACATTTGCGTCACCAGCCGCGTGACGAAGGAATGGCCGAACACCGAAAGATGAATGTGCGCCGGACGCCAGGCGTTGTGGTGGTTGCCCCAGGGGTAGGCGCCGGGCTTGATCGTCACAAAGCGGTAGTAACCGGCGGCATCGCTCACGGTGCGGCCTGCGCCGGTGAAATTCGGATCGAGCGGCGCCGGGTGCTGGTCGCGGACATGCACGTAACGGCCGCAGGAATTGGCCTGCCAGATCTCGACCAGCGAGTTCGGCACGCCGCGACCGTCCTCGTCGCGGACATGGCCGTGCACGATGATGCGTTCACCGATCGGCTCGCCGGTATGCTGGGTGGTGAGATCGGCATCGCCCTCGCGCACGGTCTCGTGGCCGTAGACCGGCCCGGTCAATTCCGCCAGCGTGTGGCGCATCGGGATCAGCGGCTTGTTCGGCGCGCGCTTGATCGAGCTCTTGTATTCGGGGGACAGCGGCAGCGGATGCGCCTTGTTGCTGTCGACGGGGTAGATGAATGTCATGGGCGAACTCCTCCCCGGCCATTCTGGTCCGGCCGGTCAACGCTTCCCCCGATCATTATAGAATATAACTAATCTAGGGAAGCGGGTTTGGCGGCGTTCCGGCCCCCGCAACCGAGCTCTATTTGATCGGCGGACGCGGCAGCACGGCCTCGCCGGCCTCTAACCGGTAGGTGTGGTCGAGCGAATACCAGGGCGTCGGGACTTCGGACGCCGCCGGATGCGGCGTCTCGTGGCGCACGAATTTTCCGATCAGCGCCTGGGTCACGCCGAACTGCACGTCGCTGTCGATATGGGGGTCGTTGGGATCGTAGACCTGCGAGATCAGCACCTTGAATCCCGGCTTGAAGATCAGGGCGTGCAGATGCGCGGGACGATAGGGGTGGCGGCTCTGCGCTTCGAGCAGGCGGCCGACCACGCCGTTGGTCGGAATTGGATAGCCGACCATCATCACCGAGCGGAAGGCGAAGCGCCCGTCCTGGTCGGTCATGAACTTGCCGCGCAGGTTCATGTCGGTCTGCCCGGGGTCCTGGTTTTCGTAGAGGCCGACCGGGGAAGCGTGCCAGACATCGACCTCGGCGCCGGCGACGGGACGGGCGTCCTTGTCGACGACGCGGCCGCTGACGAATAGCGGCGCGCCCGGCGTCTCCGAGCGGACGATCGATCCGCCGTTCTCCACGCGCGGCGAGTTCAGCCGCCAGAACGGTCCGAGCAGCGACTGATCCGTTTCGGTATTGCCCTGATCGCCGTTGTTGAGCAGGCACACCAGCGGCGAGACGCCGAGCGAGCCGGCCATCAGCACGACCTCGTTATGCGTGTCGGTCGAGAGCTTGCCGAGCTCGGCAATGAGCGCGGTCGCGTCGCGGAACTCCCGCTCGGTCAGGCGCACATCGCGGACGAAGCCGTGCAGATGCTTGACCAGCGAGACCATGATCTGCCGCAGCCGGGGATCGGAGGTCCGTTCCATCACCGCCAGAGCGGCGGCCGTGACGTCCTGCTCGCCCGCGATGATCATGAAACGATCCTTCTTCCCTGTCATTCCAGGATGGTCCGAAGGACCAGACCCGGAATCTCGAGATCCCGGACTCCGCCCTATCGGGCGGCTCCGGGATGACCGAACGCACGGCGTCCGGTCAGTTCAGCTTCTCGATCGCGACGGCGACGCCCTGGCCGACGCCGACGCACATGGTGGCGAGCGCCAGCTTGCCGCCGCGCTTCTCCATGCCGTGGACGGCCGTGAGCGCGAGGCGCGCGCCGCTCATGCCGAGAGGATGGCCGAGCGCGATGGCGCCGCCATGCGGGTTGACGAAATCGGCGTCATCGGCAACGCCGAGCTGGCGCATGCAGGCGATGCCCTGCGACGCGAACGCCTCGTTCAGCTCGATCAGGTCGAAATCGCTGATCTTCTTGCCGAGCCGTTCCATCAGCTTGCGGGTCGCGGGCACGGGTCCAATGCCCATGATGCGCGGCGGCACGCCGGCGGAAGCAAGGCCGAGGATGCGGGCGCGCGGCGTGAGGCCATGCTTCTTCACGGCGGCCTCAGAGGCCAGGATCATCGCGGCGGCGCCGTCATTGACGCCCGACGCATTGCCGGCGGTGACGGTGCCGGGATTGCGCACGATCGGCTTCAGCTTGGCGAGACCTTCCAGCGTGGTCTCGGGGCGCGGATGCTCGTCCTTGTCGATCGTGATGGGACCGGCCTTGCCGCCGGGAATGGTGATCGGAATGATCTCCTCGGCGAAATAGCCCGCCGCAATCGCCTTGCCGGCGCGCTGCTGCGAGCGGATCGCGAAGGCGTCCTGGTCGGCGCGCGAGACCTGGAATTCCTCCGCGACGTTCTCGCCGGTCTCGGGCATCGCATCGACGCCATACTGCGCCTTCAGCAGCGGATTGATGAAGCGCCAGCCGATGGTGGTGTCGAAGATTTCGGCCGAACGCGAAAAGGCTTCCTGCGCCTTGCCCATGACGAACGGCGCCCGGGTCATGGATTCGACGCCGCCGGCAATCGCAAGCTCGATCTCGCCGGAGCGGATGGCGCGGCCGGCCGCACCGACCGCATCGAGGCCGGAGGCGCACAGCCGGTTCAGGGTCTGGCCGGGAACCGAATCCGGGAGGCCTGCGAGCAGCAGCGCCATGCGCGCGACGTTGCGGTTGTCCTCGCCGGCCTGGTTGGCGCAGCCGAAGAAGACTTCATCCACCTGCGCCCAGTCGAGATTGGGGTGCTTGGCCATCAGCGCCTTGATCGGGGCGGCCGCGAGGTCGTCGGCGCGCACCTTGGCGAGCGAGCCGCCAAAACGGCCGATCGGGGTCCGCACGGCATCGCAGATAAAGACGTCACGCATCGTTGTTCTCCCTGAATGCCGCGATCCGGCGAAAATTCTTCCAGAATTCTTCAATGTCGCCGGAGTTTTAGGAGGGCGCCCGCGGCAGGTCAATTGACGGTTTCTTGCGTGTTCCGAGGGGGACGCACGCCGCCAGCGCATGCCGCGGTGCGGACAACGTGGAAAACCCGCCCTGCCCGGCCAAAGCGATAGGAGCACGGGGCGAAATTTTGTAGGTTGCGCCGCCCATGACAATGCAACAGCCGATACCTATCCCGCCCCCCGACGAAGCACCCGCAGCGCCGACAGAAGCCGCCGCGCGCGTCACGCCGATGATGGAACAGTACCTCGAGATCAAGGCCGCGCATCAGGGCCTGCTGCTGTTCTACCGGATGGGCGATTTCTACGAGCTGTTCTTCGAGGACGCCGAGATCGCCTCCAGGACGCTCGGCATCGTCCTGACCAAGCGCGGCAAGCATCAGGGCAACGACATCCCGATGTGCGGTGTGCCGGTCGAGCGCTCCGAGGATTATCTGCACCGCTTGATCAGTGCCGGCCATCGCGTGGCCGTGTGCGAGCAGACAGAGGATCCTGCGGCGGCGAAAGCGCGCGGCAACAAGAGCGTGGTCCGTCGCGGCGTAGTGCGGCTGGTGACGCCGGGCACGCTGACCGAGGACACGCTGCTCGACGCCCGCGCCAACAATTATTTGCTGGCGATCGCGCGGGCGCGTTCGTCCGGCGGCGGCGACCGCTTCGGGCTTGCCTGGATCGACATCTCGACCGCCGAATTCACCGTGCTGGAATGTTCGGGCGGCGAGCTCGCCGCGACGCTGGCGCGCATCAATCCGAACGAGGCCATCGTCACCGACGCGCTCTATAACGACAGCGAGCTCGCACAGACCTTGCGCGAATTGCCGGCGGTGACGCCGCTGACCCGCGACGTGTTCGACGGCGCCACCGCCGAGAAGCGGTTGTGCGATTATTTCGCGGTCGCGACCATGGACGGGCTGGCGCAGCTGACGCGCCTCGAAGCCACGGCCGCGGCCGCCGCCGTCACCTATGTCGACCGCACCCAGGTCGGCAAGCATCCGCCGCTGTCGCCGCCCGCGCGTGAGGCCTCGGGCGCGACCATGGCGATCGATCCCGCCACCCGCGCCAATCTCGAGCTGACACGGACGCTCGCCGGTGAACGCCGCGGCTCGCTGCTCGACGCGATCGACTGCACGGTGACCTCGGCCGGCTCTCGGTTGCTGGCGCAGCGTCTGGCGGCGCCGCTGACGGATGCGCCGGCGATCGCACGGCGGCTCGATGCCGTCAGCACCTTCGTTGCGGATTCCGCCGCGCGCGAGGACATCCGCAGCATCCTGCGCGGCGCGCCCGACATGTCGCGGGCGCTGGCCCGTCTTTCGGTCGGGCGCGGCGGCCCGCGCGACCTCGCAGGCCTCCGCGACGGCATCATCGCCGCCGACCAGGTGCTGGCGCGGCTCGGCGAGCTCGACCAGCCGCAGCAAGAGATCGCCGCGGTGATGGCGGCGCTGAAGCGCCCGTCTCGAGAGCTGGCCTCTGAATTTGCCAGCGCCCTCGACGAGCAGCTGCCGCTGATCAAGCGCGACGGCGGCTTCGTTCGTCAGGGCTACGAGCCCGCGCTCGACGAAACGCGAAGCCTGCGCGACGCTTCACGTCTCGTGGTCGCGTCGATGCAGGCACGCTACGCCGACAGCACGGGCGTCAAGGGCCTCAAGATCCGCCACAACAACGTGCTCGGCTATTTCGTCGAGGTCACCGCCCAGCACGGCGACAAGCTGATGTCCGCGCCGTTGAACGCAACCTTCATCCACCGCCAGACGCTGGCGGGCCAGGTGCGCTTCACAACTGCCGAGCTCGGCGAGATCGAAGCCAAGATCGCCAATGCCGGCGACCGCGCGCTCGGGCTGGAGCTCGAAATCTTCGAGCGGCTCTGCGCCAAGGCGCTCGACATCAGCGACGATCTGCGCGCCGCCGCGCAAGGCTTTGCGCTGCTCGACGTTGCGACGTCGCTCGCCAAGCTCGCCGTCGACGAAAACTATGTCCGGCCCGAGGTCGACGGCTCGCTCGGCTTTGCCATCGAGGCCGGCCGCCACCCCGTCGTCGAGCAGGCGCTCAGGCGCAATGGCGAGCCGTTCATCGCCAATGCCTGCGATCTCTCACCCGGCCCTGCGCAAAAGTCCGGCCAGCTCTGGCTGCTCACCGGCCCGAACATGGCGGGTAAGTCGACCTTCCTGCGCCAGAACGCGCTGATCGCGTTGATGGCGCAGATCGGCAGCTTCGTGCCGGCGACGCGCGCGCGCATCGGCATCATCGATCGCCTGTTCTCGCGCGTCGGCGCCGCCGACGATCTCGCGCGCGGCCGCTCGACATTCATGGTGGAGATGGTCGAGACCGCCGCGATCCTGAATCAGGCCGGCGAGCGCGCGCTCGTGATCCTCGACGAGATCGGCCGCGGCACCGCGACCTTCGACGGCCTCTCCATCGCCTGGGCCGCGATCGAGCATCTGCACGAGAGCAATCGCTGCCGCACGCTGTTCGCCACGCACTATCACGAGCTGACCGCGCTCTCGGCCAAACTGCCGCGCATGTTCAACGCCACCGTGCGCGTGAAGGAATGGCAGGGCAACGTCGTGTTCCTGCACGAGGTGCTGCCGGGCTCGGCCGACCGCTCCTACGGCATCCAGGTGGCGAAGCTCGCCGGTCTGCCGCCGGCGGTGATCACGCGCGCCAAATCTGTGCTCTCCAAGCTGGAGGCGCAGGACCGCGGCCAGACCGCACGTGCGCTGGTGGATGATCTGCCGCTGTTCGCCGTGCCCTCTCGCGCCGCCGCGGAAGCCGCGCCGCCGAGCGAAGCCGAGCTCTTGATGGAGGCGGTCAAGGCGCTGCATCCCGACGAGATGTCGCCGCGCGAGGCGCTGGACGCGCTCTATGCGCTGAAGGCGAAGCTGCCGAAGCAGTAAAAGGTGCCGTGGGGCGGGCAAAGCGTAGCGTGCCCACCGTGCAACGATGAGATCAGAGAGAGATGGTGGGCACGGCGCGCGAAGAGCGTGCCTTTGCCCACCCTGCATTCCTGCGTACTCGGCTACGCCCTCGCGGCGATCGCGGCGGCCTCCGCGGCGGCGCGCTGCATGCTGGTCGACATCTCGTTGGTGACCGTGCTCTGCTCCTCGACGGCTGCGGCGGTCGACGTCACGTACTCACTGACGTTGTTGATCGCCTGCTTGATCGAGCCGAGCGCGCTGACGACATCGCCGGAGATGCCGTTGAGGCTGCCGATCTCGGCACCGATCTTGTCGGTCGCCTGCTTGGCCTGGTTGGCGAGGCTCTTCACCTCGGAGGCAACCACCGCGAAGCCACGACCGGCTTCGCCCGCGCGCGCCGATTCGATCGTGGCGTTGAGCGCCAGCAGATTGATCTGACCGGTGATGTTGTTGATGAGTTCGACGATGCCGCTCATCGCCTGCGCGGCCTCGGTGAGGCGTTGCGCCTGGGCGTCGGCGGAGGCGACCTGATCGACCGCGCTCATCGCGGTCTCGCGCGATTTGGTCATTGCCTCGGAAATCTCCCGCACCGAGGCGTTCAGCTCCTCCGAACCGGCGGCGACCGATTCCATCATGCCGCGGACGCGCTCGTTGCCCATGCGGACCAGCACCTGTTTGGTGACATCGGTCGCATATTTCACGACCTTGAACGGCTTGCCGTTGAGATCCATGATCGGATTGTAGGAGGCCTGGATGTAGACCTCCTTGCCGCCCTTGCCGATGCGCTTGTATTCAGCCGCCTGGTACTGGCCGCGATTCAGGGCCGCCCAGAATTCGCGATAGCCGCTGCCGTCGCGCTCCGACGGATCGACGAACATGCTGTGATGCTTACCCTTGATCTCGCCCAGCGAATAGCCGAGCGCACCGAGGAAGTTGGCGTTGGCGGTGATGATCGTGCCGTCCATGTTGAACTCGATCACGGCCTGGGCCTTGTCGATCGCCGCGATCTGGCCGGCGAGATCGGCGTTCTTCAGCTTCTGCGCGGTGACGTCGGTTGCGAACTTGACCACCTTGCAGGGCCGGCCTTTCTCATCGAAAACGGGATTATAGGAAGCCTGGATCCAGACTTCCTTGCCGCCCTTGCCGATCCGCTTGTATTCGGCGGCCTGGTATTCGCCGCGGTTGAGCGCCGCCCAGAACTCGCGATAGGCGGGGCTGTCGCGTTCGGCGGGAGAAACGAACATGCTGTGATGCTTGCCCTCGATCTCATTCAACTTGTAATCGAGCACATGCAGGAAATTCTCGTTGGCGGACAGGACCGTGCCATCCATAGCGAACTGGATGACTGCCTGCGAGCGGTTCGCGGCAGCGACCTGCGCGCCGAAGTCGAGGTTCTGAAGGCGGATCGAGGCATCGGACCATTCCACCACGATTCCGGCACGGCTGCCGTCTTCGGCCTTCAGGGGTGTCGCAACGAGATCGAATTTGTGGCCACCGACCTGGATCGTTGCGCGATGCACGGCGTTCAGGCTTGCCAGCATCTGGCGCTGATGCTTGGGATTCTTATGGAACACGTCGATGTTGGTTCCAACGAGCGTAGCCACGTTGAATTGGGGCAGCTCTTTCTTGAGGTCGGACTCGGCCGCGCGCAGCAGGTCGGTCACCGCGTCGTTCATGTAGACGATGTTCAAGTCGTTGTCGGCCACCATCAGGTTGGCGCTCACAGCCTTGGCCGCCAAGGTAACCAATGAACCTGCATTCCGCTTGCGCTTGAACATGGTGTCTCCGTATTTGCCGGGTTGTTGCCGCGCGGGGGTGAAACTGATAGGCGCGATTAATTGCTGTTGAGCGCTGAAATGAGAGCCAACCACTCCCCCTATAAACGGCAAGCAGAAACAAACCGCTAACTTACCTGTCGAAAAGCGGCATCCGCGATTAGCCTGAAGATGTTCGCGACGATTTGTCCCGAAGCAGGGCGCATTGGCAGATGATGATCATTCAATGACTTAGCAGGGAAAAGGCGACTCGAAGAACACATAATGCCACGGCGCCAGTCGAGATCGCTGCCGCACGTCGGTTCAATACACCGTAGTCTTGCGGGCGAGCCCGGTGCACTGCGAACGGTCTGCGCCAATGCTAGCAGACCTTCATCCCTCGAAGTCGTCGCCGTTGGTTCGCCCACAGCGTCAGATTCCAGCTCACGCAAGTGCCGAGCGCAAGGCAAAGACCAATGGCGGAGCCGAACGACTCTACTGCGACGTGCAACACCGCGATCGCCATGCCAAATCCGAGCAGGCCCCAGGCGGAGTTGGCGAGCACGGCGGCCGTCGGAGGACCGCCGATGCGCGGATGCAGGATCACCATGATGCTGGAGAACACCACGGGGTACAGCGCGATGATGCCGCTGATGCGGGGCCCGACCCAGTTGGAGGTCGAGACCACGATGGCGACAAGCGTCGCGACAAGCACGGCCCGCATCGGGACGTCGTACCAGCGCCGCGTCACCAGCGGCATCTTGACGTGGCGATAGCCCGCCAGCAGCGGGATGCAGATGCCGAACGCGATCAGATTGGCGGCAAGGCCGGCGGTGAGCGACCAGTCGAACTGGCGGATGAGCGAGGCAAGACCGATCCAGACCGCGAACGCGCCTGCGCAACTCATCAGCATGCCGTGCCGCTGCGCCAGCACGACATAGGTGAGACACATGAAGATGGTCGCCGCGTTGATCGGAAGACTCGCCAGCGCGCCCTGCGCGATGAAGGCGGCGTCATGGTCGAGCGCAAGGAAGGTGTAGGACGGACCGGCCGACACCGGCAGGGTCGCAATCAGCGCGCCGATCACCGGGCCCGAGCGCTCGGTGATGACAGACGCCGTCACGACGAATGCCGCAGCGATCGCCATGCGCAGGAGGAGGAAGAGGATGAAGTGGAGTTCGGGGGACATTTTTTGTTCTTACCCTCCCCTGGAGGGGGAGGGTAAGAGACTCACATCCGCTGCATCGACACCGAAACCTTCGGGCCGTTCTTGATGGTCTGATAGACGACGCAATAGCGCTCGGTGAGCTTGAGCAGGAGATCGAGCTTGTCCTGCGGCGCGTCGGTGTCGACCTCGAAGCGGAGGCGGATCTCGGCGAAGCCGACCGGGGTCTCCTTGTCGACGCCGAGCGTGCCGCGGAAATCGAGATCGCCCTCTGCATAGACGTTGCCGGTCTTCAACGGAATCTCGACCGCCGTTGCGACCGATTTCAGCGTGACGCCGGCGCAGGCGACCAGCGCTTCCAGCAGCATGTCGCCGGAGCAGAGCTCGAGGCCGGAGCCGCCGGTCGCCGGATGCAGGCCGGCAAGCGCGATGGCGCGGCCGGTCTCGACCTTGCAGGCGATGCCTTCGCCGTCGGTCGAGCCCCTGGCCTTCAGCGTGATCATCGCGGTCTTGGGATCGGTCTTGTAGCGTTCCTTGATCGGGGCCTGCATCTGGCGCAGTTGGGCAGCGTCCATTGTCGTTCTCTCCCGGAAAAATCACCCCTCGATTTACCGGCTTGGTGGTGCATTGTCACCACCACATGGCCTGACCGGGACCCTGGGTTGCGTCACGGTCGGGCACGCTGCGGTCGAGCGAACGGTCGAGTGACGTCAGCACACTTCGCTTGAAATTCTCGAACAGCGGCG
>Ga0065165_1002056_pt1 | contig 18603 bp, 12 predicted proteins | sample AraplaMF_Cvi_mMF_FD_63813 | JGI IMG/M metagenome (GOLD analysis project Ga0065165, IMG submission 63813) | Arabidopsis root microbial communities from the University of North Carolina, USA - plate scrape MF_Cvi_mMF (version 2) (version 3) | ecosystem: Host-associated > Plants > Roots >...
CTGGAGGCGGTTGTATTTCCTTCGATAAAGCCTTCTGCCCAGAAGCGATATTTGTCGAGAATCGAGATCACGGCGTTACGAAGGTGGCGGCTGTTGTTGAAATCTATGGAGCCGTACTGCGTGGTTGCGTATCCCTGCCAGATTGATCGGTTCTGGCGGCGGTCGTAGAACTGGATGAGTAATGTGCCGGAGGCGAGGGTGTACTTCTTGGGATCGTAGTCGATGTTCTCGTTCTGCGATTTTACCCACTCTTCAATGGCCGGTTGGTTGTAGCCGTTGAACTTGAGGCTATCGTTAAACATTTTGAAGCCGATGATGAGGTGCGGCCTCGCCTCTGACTGGCGGTAGCCGAGGAATTTCATGCGGGCTATGATTGATTTTTCGATTACGGCATTTGTCATTGACGAGTCTGCGGGGCCGGCTGGTCGCATGATGTCGAATGTTTTGTATTTTTTGAAGTTGCCCTTGTAGCTGTAATCGTATTCTACGGGGAGTTCTTTGTAGCCCAGGCAGGAGGCCATGAGGAATGCTGCCATCACAAACAGGAAAGCCTTTTTCATACTCGCAAGGTTTAAATACTTTATAGACGATGTTGTATGCGGATGACGGATTGTATAGCCGGCCTTTTGGACGGGCAGTGGTCCGTTACATACAGTAAATCATTTCAATGTATTTGAACAGCCGGGGAAAGTAACGTGCTGTAGGGCGAGCAGTGAGGTTCTTTGGCTATTCGATGTGTACCAGCTTCAAGTCTTTCTTTCTAAGGACACATGGACAGCCAAGCATTTATGATGGAACAACGAAAACCTGCTTTGTATTGATGACAAGCGGTTTTGTGTTTTTTCGTTTAGGCTTTGGCCATTAAAGGCACGCGTCATTAAGAAGATGAATATAGGTTGAATTCATCTTCTTAACAACTGCGTTGGGTGTTGTTTTTGTTACTTAACCGTGTTTTTTACGACCCAGTTGCGCGCGTTAACAAACGGTTCGATCCATGGGGATACTTTGTCTGTTTTGCGGTCGGCGGGGTAGTACGGCCAGTTCCAGGGGAACAGTGAACGTTCGATGTGCGGCATGATGGCGAGGTGGCGTCCGTCTTTGGAAGCCAGCGCGGCCACGCTGAAGTACGAATCGTTGGGGTTTGCCGGGTATTCGGATTGCGAATAGGTTGCGGCAATCTGGTAGTGGCTTTGGTCTTGCGGGAGTACGAACTGGCCTTCGCCGTGTGCGAGCCATACGCCAAGTCGTGTGCCGGCCATGGAGCTGAGCAGTACGGAGTTGTTTTCGGGTATGGTTACGTTTATGAAGGCCGATTCGAATCGTCCTGAGCCGTTGTGGTGCATTTTGGGATGGTCTTTCCACTCGGGATATAGGAGGCCGAGTTCCATTACGAGCTGGCAGCCGTTGCATACACCGAGGCTGAGGGTGTCTTTGCGCGCGTAGAAGTTATCGAGTGCCTGTTTTGCCCGGGGGTTGTAGAGGAAGGCGCCGGCCCATCCTTTTGCAGAGCCGAGTACGTCGGAGTTTGAGAACCCTCCGACGAATACGATCATGTTAACGTCGCTGAGGTCTTCGCGGCCCGATGCGAGGTCTGTCATGTGTACGTCTTTTACGTCGAAGCCAGCGAGGTATAGTGCGTATGCCATTTCGCGGTCGCCGTTAACGCCTTTTTCGCGGATGATGGCAGCTTTTACACCGGTAGGTGTGCGGCGGCCGGCATCGATGCTATAGTCGTTGAACTGCCCTGTGAAGGCCGGGGCGAATGTGTATTCGAGGGCTTGTTTTTTGTAGTTCTCGAAACGTTTGGCGGCGTGTGCGCGGGGGCGTTGTTTGCTATCGAGCAGGTACGAGGTTTTGAACCATGTATCGCGCAGTGAGTCGATGTGCAGATCTAACGTTTTACCGTTGTGCGTGATGTGCAGGTCGCGTTTGGCGAGGGTTACTTTGCCTATAGGCAATGCGATTACGCCGAGGCTGTGCAGTTTTTCGATCATGCCGCTGCCTGCTTCTACCTGTATGATGACGCCGGGGTTTTCGGCGAACAGGGTTTTGATGAGGTCTGCATCGATGGCTGTGAGTTCGAGGTTGATGCCAACGCCGGGTACGGGGAAGCACATTTCGAGCAGCGCGGTGATGAGGCCACCTTCGGATATATCGTGTCCCGCGAGGACGAGTCCTTCGCGGATGATCTGTTGTACGGCCTGGAATGCTTTGGCGAAGTATTCGTCGTTTGCTACTGTAGGGGTATCGTTTCCTAACAGGTTCAGGATCTGTGCGAGGCTGCTGCCACCGAGGTGACGTTCGGCATGCGAGAAATCGATGTACAGGATGCTGGAGCCTTCGATGGGCTGCAGGGCCGGGGTGACGGTTTTTGTAATGTCTTCTACTTCGGCTACAGCGGAAATGATCACGGTGCCGGGTGAGTACACGACGTCGCCTCCGGGGTATTTCTGTGCCATTGACAACGAGTCTTTACCGGTAGGGATGTTGATGCCCAGTGCTATGGCAAAGTCGCTTACGGCTTGTACGGCCTGGTAGAGGCGTGCGTCTTCACCTTTGTTTTTGGCGGGCCACATCCAGTTTGCACTTAACGATACGCCTTTGAGTCCGTAGGTTAGCGGTGCCCACACGAGGTTGGTGAGCGATTCGGCAATGGCCAGTTTGCTGCCGGCAGCGGCGTTTGCCAGTGCTACGCCGGGTGCGTGGCCGATTGCTGTGGCTACGCCGGTGGTGCCGGTATAATCCAGCGCCATAACGCCTACGTTGTTGAGCGGCAATTGTATCGGGCCGCAAGTTTGCTGTGTGGCTACTTTGCCTGTTACAGAGCGGTCTACTTTATTTGTAAGCCAGTCTTTACATGCCACGGCTTCGAGTTGCAGTACGAGTTCGAGGTATTGCTCTACGGCGTCGGCCGAGTATTGTAACGGTGCGTATGATGCGGCTTGTGTTGTGTCGTTGAGGATGGTTTTGGGTGATGAGCCAAAGAGGTGGCCAATTTCCAGCGCGATCGGTTTTTGTGTCTGATTCCCGTTTGAGAAGGTGAGGCTCTTGTCGCCGGTAGCGTCGCCGATGACGTAGAACGGAGCACGTTCGCGTTCGGATACTTTACGCAGTGTTTCCAGATCTTTTTCCTGAATGGCGAGGCCCATACGTTCCTGCGATTCGTTGCTGATGATCTCTTTATCTGACAGGGTTGGGTCGCCTACGGGTAGTTTGTCTACGTGTATGGTACCGCCTGTTTCTTCGAGTAGTTCGGAGAGGCAGTTGAAGTGTCCGCCGGCGCCGTGGTCGTGGATGGATACGATCGGGTTTTCAGCGCTTTCGGCCATGGCGCGGATGGCGTTCATGACGCGCTTCTGCATTTCGGGATTTGAGCGCTGGATGGCGTTGAGTTCGATGGCATTGCCGTATTCGCCGGTTGCTACGGACGATACTGCGCTGCCGCCCATACCGATGCGGTAGTTGTCGCCGCCGAGGAGTACGATTTTGTCGCCGGCTTTGAGGTGTTCTTTCTGGCTGTCTTTTTCTTTTCCGAAGCCAACACCGCCTGCGAGCATGATGACTTTGTCGAAGCCGTATTTCTTACCGTTTTCGAAGTGTTCGAAGGTGAGTACGCTACCGGTGATGAGTGGCTGGCCGAATTTGTTGCCGAAGTCGGAAGCGCCGTCGGAAGCCTTGATCAGGATTTCTTCGGGTGTCTGGTATAGCCACTGGCGGGGCTGGAATTTGCGTTCCCAGGGGCGGCCGCCTTCGAGGCGTGGGTATGACGTGATGTACACGGCGGTACCTGCCAACGGGAGTGACCCTTTGCCACCTGCCAGGCGATCGCGGATTTCGCCACCGGCACCGGTTGCCGCGCCGTTGAACGGCTCGACTGTAGTGGGGAAGTTGTGAGTTTCGGCTTTTACGGAGATTACCGAATCGATGTCTTCTATTTTAAAGTAGTCGGCTACATCCTGTCGCTGAGGGGCGAACTGCTCGATGCGCGGGCCTTTGATGAAGGCTACGTTGTCTTTGTAAGCCGATACGATGTAGTTGGGGTTTTCTTTCGAGGTTTTGCGGATAAGCTGGAACAGTGTTGAGGGCTTTTCTTCGCCGTCGATTACAAATGTTCCGTTGAAGATCTTGTGGCGGCAGTGCTCGGAGTTTACCTGCGAGAAACCGAAGACTTCGCTGTCGGTAAGTTTGCGGCCGAGTTGCTGGCTTACTTTTTCGAGGTAGTCTATTTCCTCGGAGCTTAGGGCTAGTCCTTCGGCTTCGCTGTAAGCTTTGAGGTTTTCTACTTCGCGGATCGGTTCCGGAGTATGGTGTATGGTGAACAGCTCCTGGTCGAGGGTAGGGTAGTTTGCCTGGAGCATTCGGTCGAAGCGTTCGCCATTGCCTGCGCGTTGGAATTCTTCGATGCGCTGGATGCCGGTAATGCCCATGGTTTGGGTTATTTCGACGGCGTTTGTACTCCAGGGGGTGATCATTTCTTTGCGTGGCCCGACGAACGGCCCCTTCAAAACAGACTCCGTAACTGGTTCTGCCCCTCCGAATGCCCAAATAAGTTTTTGAATGTCAGTGTCTTGTAAAGGTTGTACTGTGCCCACCGCGTAGATCGTGCTGGCCTTCGTACGAAAGAATAAGATCATGGAAAAGTGGTGTGTTAAAGAAAGCGCGAAGGTAACATGATTCCGCGGATTTGACTAGAATAATGGAGGATTTTAGGGCAAACGTTGGCGGTAGGTAATGGATGAAACGATTAGAAATGTGTTAACGGCAGCGAGATTGTAAAGGTGCAGCCCTGGTCTTTGCCAGCGCTGGAGACGGTAAGGAGGCCGCCGTGTTTTTGTATGATCTTTCGGCTGAGGTAAAGGCCGAGGCCCGTTGTGGGTTCGTTTTCGGTTCCGGTTTTGCCTACGGAAGTGAAGCGGTCGAAGATGCGTTCGCAGTCTTTGGGTTCGAGCCCCATGCCGAAGTCGCGTATGGAGAGTGCTGTGTGAGCTTCTGTTGTAACGGCATCGATGTGGATTGTTCCTTTGCGAAAGGAGAATTTGATGGCGTTGTGTATTACGTTTTTGAGGGCTTCGCGGAAGGTGTCCGGGTTTACGTGTACGGAGAGGTTTTCGGGGATGTTTACGGCCAGGTTGAGTTGTTTCTGGCTGATGTGCAGGTCGAACTGGTTGAGGCTTTGGTCTGTCAGTTTTTTCAGGCGTACTTCCTGCAGGTCTGTTTGGGGCGGGTGCCAGTCGTTGTCGTGGCGTAACAGGTTTAGGATGCTGTTGAGTAGCTCGGATTGCTGATGGCAGATTTCGATGATTTTGGGAGCGATTTCCGGTGCTGCCGAGGGGTCTATCAACAATATCTGGGTGAGACCATCGATTTTGGTTACCGGGCTTCGCAGGTCGTGCGATACGAGGCCGACGAGGTCTTTCTTTTCTTCCAGCAGGTCTTCGATGGTGTGTACGGTTTGCTGGATGTTACGGAGGAGTACCCCTACTTCGTCGGTGTATTGTGTGGGGAGCTCGGGGATGTTGTGTGCGTGGATATATTTATCGAGTGATGCGCTGGCGAGTGTGAGCGGGCTTAGGAGTTTGTTTAGAATGATGAGTGTGCATGCGGTGGCGAATAATGTCAGGAGTAGCGTGGTGACGATGATGGCAAGGGCGGATGTTGATTGCTCGCGTTGCGCAATGAGGTACACTATGATGCCGATGAGCGGTATATGTATGCCCAGGAATGCGACGAAGAGGAATTTGAGGGAGTAATTTCGCCGAAGGGGCGCCCATTGTGATAACGTGTGGTAGATTCTCATGTTTATAACCAGGGGGGCTGGTGTGCTGCTTGCTGTATATAGCTTAAATATACAGGTATTCAGCGTAAGTAACGATAAGGGTTTGCAGTGATTTCGGTGATCAGGCGGTTATGTCCGGCGGGCAGTGTATGCAGCGTATGACCGGGTACCTGGCTAAGTAGCTTTTTTACGGTGTGTGCGGGAATGACGAGATCCTGCTGGCCTACGATGACGGTTAGTTTGATGTTGTGTTTATTGATGGTGGCAGCAATCTGCGGCGTTGGGAAGGCCAGTTTGCGAAAGGTTGTCCATGCGCGGTATATGCGTTGGCGTTTTTCGGCGGTGTCCATTTGGCGTTGTGCGAACCGGAAGCGTCGTTGTTGTGCGGGGAGGAGTGTGCTTGCGACGTCTACGAGGCCGAAGAAAATGCGGTGGTGTTGTGTTATTTGTTTAAAGAGCCAGCGTGCGGCAGCCGTTTGGGTTGCCAGTGTATACCAGGGGCTTACGGACAGGGCATCGGGTGCTACGAGTGTGATTTGCTGTATGTATTGCGGACAGGTGATGAGTGTTGCCAGCGCGAACCGGCTACCGATGCTGTAGCCGAGTACATCGAACGTATGTATGTCGTGGCGTTCGCATACGTTGGCAATGAGGGTTTGCCATTGCGCGGGTGTGATGGGTTGTGCAGGTGTCCAGGTGCTTTGACCGTGAAAGAACAGGTCAAATGTATAGCAGGTATATTCGGGGAGAGCGTTTGCCAGAGCCTGAAAGAGGGTGTGATCCTGGCCAGCGCCGTGGAAGAGGAAAAGGTGGCGGTTACCGGTGCCGTAGATTTCGTAAAACAGCGTTGCAGCAGGGGTAACAATGAGCATGTTGTGAATTCTGGCGTTTTTTCGGGTTTAAGGGGTGTGTAAATATGCGGATAAGTTTTTTCATTTTTGTGCAAAATAAAAGGAAGGGTCGCACCGTCTTTAAGAGCATACTGACGAAATGAAAGGTGCGATGAACCTGGCGATGGAATTAAAAGAGCAGACCTTTTTACGCGAAAAGGACCGCCTGCTGAGCTTTATCCGTAACCGTGTATCTACGGTAGAGGAGGCAGAGGACATTATGCAAGATGTTTTCTACCAGTTTGTGGCGGGCTATGAAACGATCGAGTCGATCGACCGGGTTACGTCGTGGCTTTTTTCGGTAGCCCGAAATAAGATCATTGATCGTTACCGGCGCGAGGCGTCGCGTCCGAAGCGGGCGGATTTTGGTTTGTCTGCCGGTCATGATGATGACGCTCCGCTTACCCTCCAGGAGATTTTACCGGACCTGGGTAATACTCCGGAAGATTCGTATCTGCGGGAGGCGATCTGGGAGGCAATTATGGAAGCGCTCGATGACCTTCCGCCAGAGCAACGGCACGTGTTTATCCAGAATGAGATTGAGGAACGGAGTTTCCGTGATATTGCAGAGGAGACTGGTGTTTCGATCAACACGCTACTTTCGCGTAAGCGTTATGCAATTTTAGCGCTGCGCAAACGGCTGCAACGACTTTACGACGACATATAAAAACCTTTTTTGACGATACGAGATATGAACAAAGGATTGTTCTTTTTGAAATGTGTGGTGATTGCGATCATCGGTGTTGGCGTACTCGGCTGGGTAACGATGTCGCTATGGAACTGGCTTGTTCCGGAGTTATTCCACGGTCCGGTTATAGGTTACTGGCAGGCCGTTGGGTTGTTTGTGTTGAGTAAAATTCTGTTTAGTGGTTTTGCCGGTGGAAAGAAGCATCAATGTTCTACGGAGGGAGGCGCCGTGACGTCGCACTGGAAACACCGTTTTTATGAGAAGTTCTCTTCGATGAAGCCAGAGGATCGCGAAGCTTTTAAGCAAAAGATGAAAGACAAGTGGTGTAGTTGGGAGGAACGCAAGCAACGTCAGCAAGACAGCGGCGACAAGCATTAGTTAAAACAGTATTAAAGGAGTGGGTGATTTTGCCCATTCCTCACCCGATTCTTTACCTGGCGTCTGTCAGAATTTTTGGAAGTACCTTCCTTTTTAAATCTTTTTATTTCAGTCTTTCCTTACTGCACTCATCCTTCCCGGGTGTGCCACGAATGGGTAACTTGGTGGCTGTTGGATAGTGGGTGTCGGAATTAGCCCTGGTAGGTAATGGTGCCGACATGCCTTGTATATAGCGATACCCCCTGGAAGCGGAAATTCCATATATTTTTACGGTGGGGGGCAATATTTTAAGCGATGTGGCGACTACGAGTTTGGCTGGCGGCTGGAAATCCTCAAATCTGAGGTAGTTTAATAAACTATGAAGATTTTGAAATATTGTAACCCTGGAAGGGGATGGGCGTTAAAGGAAACGTTGGAAACTTTTAATATTTAATTCGTTTCCATAGTTTTGTAGCCTATGGATGAACGCGAAAGCAAAGAAAAGCTGATCCGCGGAGCCGAGGAGCTCTTCATGAAATACGGATTACGGAGTGTGTCGATGGACGACATAGCCCGGCATCTGGGTATTTCGAAGAAGACGATCTACCAGCATTTTGCCGATAAGGACGAGGTTGTTGCTACGGTTGCTCAGGTGCACATGCGGCAGCAGCAGGAGCAGTTTGAGGCGATATCGAAGGAGGCGAAGAATGCGGTAGAGGAGATGGCGCTGCTGGCGGTGAATATGAAGGAGCACCTGCGCAATGTAAACCCGTCGCTCCTGTTCGACATGCAAAAGTACCACTCGCGTGCGTGGGGAGAATGGCTGGCGTTTAAGCACGATGTGATTCGTGAGTCGCTGGTGCGCACGATGAAGGACGGTGTTCGCGACGGTTATTTCCGTGCTGATGCCAACATCGCGATTCTGGCCACGATGCGGCTGGAGCAAGTGCAGATGGCATTTGACCACACGTTGTTTCCGCGCGATACGTACTCGCTATCCGAAATTCAGGCACAACTATTTGAGCATTTCGTGCACGGTATTATGACAGATAAAGGCCGTGCACTATACGATAACTACAAAGCGAAAACTATAACGGAGTATACAAACCCTTAACCCCTGATGAAACGATTATATCAAACCCTTTTATTGAGCATCGTGATACCGTTGCATGCGTATGCACAGATGGCCGATACAACCAAAAGCTATACGCTTGATGATTGTATCAAGTACGCGCTGGACAACACGGTACAGATGAAGAACATGCGCGTGGACGAGCAGATTGCGGAAGCGAAGGTAAAGGAAACGGTGGGGATAGGGTTGCCGCAGATCAGCGGTCAGGTGCAGTTGATGCACAACCAGAAGCTGCAGCGGTTCTTTGCGTTGTACTCTACGGCACAAGGATTCGGCGGTGTGGACGCCGATGGTAATCCGATTGTTAATCTTCCCGGTGTTGAACCGAGCGACGTAGTGGCGCTGAACAGCCCCTTCCAGCTGAAGAGCATGGGCACAGCAACACTTAGTGCGACCCAGATCCTGTTTAACGGTTCGTACCTGGTAGGGTTGAAGGCTTCGGCTACGTATAAAGAGCTCGCTTACCGGAATACAGAGCAGTCCAAGATTACGCTGATTCAACAGGTGATGAAGGCATACTATGCGGTATTGATTAATACCGAACGTATTACGCTGTTCGATAATAACATTGCCCGTGTAGACTCCCTGTTACGCAATACATCGGCATTAAATAAGAACGGTTTTGCCGAGGAGATCGATGTAGACCGGACGCGTGTGACACTCAATAATTTAAAGACCGAGCGGATCAAGTTCGTAAACCTCCAGGAGCTGAGTCTTCAACTGCTCAAATTCCAGATGAATTACCCGCTCGATCAGGAGCTTAACGTTGGTGGAGACCTCAAGTCGATCCGTGTAGACGAGAATGTACTGAACGAGTACGAGAGCGGCTGGGATTATAAGAACCGCATTGAGTATAAAGTGCTGCAAACCCAACGCGATCTGCAGCGCCTGGATCTGAAGAACAAGAATGCTGCTTCAATGCCCTCGCTGGTAGCGTTTGGTAACTATGGTTATTCCACACAATCGCCGAACATTGGCGGGCTGTTTAAGACCGAGACTAATATAAGCGATAATGGCATGATTGGTCCCGATAAGTGGTACAGCTATGGCGCGTTCGGGATTACGTTGGATGTTCCGATTTTCAACGGCATGCAGCGTCACTACCAGCGGCAGCAGTCGAAGCTGGCGCTGATGAAGATCGAGAACAGTTTTACACAACTGCGTCATAGTATCGATCTGAGCATTCAGCAAAATGCCACTTCGTACAAGAACTCGCTGGAATCGTTGAAGGCGCAGCAGGAGAATATGGTGCTGGCCGAGAAGGTGGCGCGTGTAACCAAGATCAAGTATGAGCAGGGCGTAGGCTCGAACATCGAGGTAACCGACGCCGAGAGCAGCCTTCGCGAAGCACAAGTAAATTACTATAATGCGCTGTTCGATGCGATTGTTTCCAAGATAGACCTGGATCAGGCGTATAGCCGTATCGATCCTACGCAATACACTTCAACGACTACTTCTACTACCAAATGATACTCACCCCAATGAAAAATAACCAAACCATGAAATTGATCGTGTCTCCCCGTTTTGGAGCGTTAGTGCTAGCCGGCCTGCTTACGGCGTGTGGCGGTAAATCGGACAAAGAGCTTCTTGACGAGAAGAAAAAGGAGCAGGCCGCCCTGACCAAGGAGATCAAGGATCTGGAAGCGAAAGTTGCTAAAAGTAATCCCGACTCTGTTGCCGTAAAAACCAAGGCTGTGGCTGTAACCGAGGTGCAGCCGCGCAAGTTCGAGCACTTTGTACAGACTCAAGGTAAGATCGATGCGGAGGACAATATCCTGGTGAGCGCCAAATCTCCCGGCGTGGTGACGCAAGTGTTTGTAAAGGAAGGACAGACGGTAAGCAAGGGGCAGGTGTTGGCCCAGATCGATAACTCTATCGTGTTGCGGAGTATTGAAGCACAGCGTACACAACTCGACCTTGCCAATACGGTATACGAGCGCCAGAAGAATCTGTGGTCGCAGAAGATCGGTACAGAAGTACAGTATCTACAAGCCAAGACCAACAAGGAGAGTCTGGAGCGCCAACTTGCATCGCTGCAGGAGCAGAATGAAATGACGCGCATTAAGGCGCCTCTTAGCGGTACTGTGGATGATGTTGCTGTAAAGATCGGCGAGAACATCGCACCGGGTCAGCCGGCTGTGCGTGTGGTAAACACCTCGAATCTGAAGCTTGTTGCCAATGTTTCGGAAGCCTATGTAACCACTGTGAAAAAAGGCGATAAGGCCCGTGTTATTCTCCCTGATCTGAACAATAAGGAGATTGAGGCTACGGTGACTTTTGTGGGTAAAACGATCGACCAACTGTCGCGCTCGTTTAGTGTTGAGGTTAAGCTGCCTTCACAAACGGATCTGCGTCCGAATATGACCGCTGTGCTGAAGGTGATCTACAAGACGGAGGCTTCTACGATGGTAGTGCCTGTGAACCTGATTCAAACGGTGAACAACGAAAAGATCGTCTACACGATTGAGGAGAAGGGTAAGCAGAGTGTAGCCCGCAAAAAGGTGGTAAAAGTAGCTGGTGTGTTCGATAACCTGGCGCAGGTAGATGGCCTTACCGCCGGTGATAAGATCATTACCGTAGGCTACCAGGGCCTCAACGACGGCCAGCCCGTAAAACTATAATCCGTGTACAATAACCATATTTTACATGCACGACATTAACAAAGAATTCGGCCCAACCAGTTGGTCCATAGATAATAAGATCGCCATTTATGTGGCTACCTTCCTTATCTGTGTGGTCGGTATAGTATCTTACATTTCGCTACCGAAGGAGCAATTTCCGGAGGTGGTGTTTCCGCAGATTTATATAGCGACTCCCTATGCCGGAGCGCCATCGGATGTGGAGAACCTGATCACAAAACAGATCGAGAAACAAGTAAAGTCGATATCGGGTATCAAGAAAGTTACGAGTAATTCGGTTCAGAACTTTTCCAGTATCATTATCGAGTTTCAGACTGACGTGTCGCTGGATAAGGCGAAGCAGGATGTGAAGGATGCGGTGGACCGCGCGAAGCAGGATCTGCCAAACGACTTGGAGGATGATCCTCAAGTTATTGATATCGATATATCGGAGGTGCCGATCATGAACGTGAACATTGCAGGTGATTATGACCTGCAGACGCTCAAGAAATACGCCGACGATATGCAGGATGATATCGAGTCTGTAAACCAGATTCGTCGCGTGGATATCGTAGGTGCACTTGATCGCGAAATCCAGATCAATGTGGACATGTACAAGCTGGCTCTTGCCGGTGTGAGCATGGACGATATTGAAAGTGCTATTGCTTACGAGAACCGCCTGATATCGGGTGGTGAGGTTTCGGTTGATGGAATGAAGCGCTCGCTTAGTGTGAACGGTGAATTCGTTAACGCCGACCAGATCGCGAATACGATTGTACGTACTATTAAAGGCGGTACGTTGTATCTTAAAGATATTGCCGAGGTTAAAGACTCGCATAAGGAGCAGGAGAGCTTTGCCCGTTTGGGTGGCAAAAACGTAATCACGCTCAACGTTGTTAAACGTGGCGGCGAGAACCTGATCGAGGCTTCTGACAAGATCAATGAGATTGTAAAACGTTATGAAGATGAGATCCTGCCTGCCGGTGTGACCATCACGATTACGGCAGATCAGTCTGATCAGACGCGTACTACGCTGCACGACCTGATCAATACGATTATCATCGGGTTTATCCTGGTAACGCTTATCCTGATGTTTTTCATGGGTGTTACAAACGCTGTGTTCGTGGGGTTGTCTGTGCCGATATCGAGTTTCATCGCGTTTGTGATTATTCAACAGTTCGGCTTTACGCTGAATATGATGACGCTGTTCTCGTTCCTGCTTGCTCTTGGTATTGTGGTGGATGATGCGATTGTGGTTATCGAGAACACACACCGTATTTTCGATAACGGTAAGGTGCCGATCAAGAAGGCTGCCAAGATTGCCGCGGGTGAGGTGTTCCTGCCGGTACTTTCGGGTACGTTGGTGGTACTGGCCCCGTTTGTTCCGCTTATGTTCTGGCCGGGTATTATCGGTAGCTTTATGTTCTACCTGCCGGCTACCCTAATTGTGGCCTTGTTGGCATCGCTTGTTGTTGCCTATATCATGAACCCTGTGTTTGCAGTAGACTTTATGGGCGAGCACGAGCATGACCATAGTGGATCTAAGTTCACAAAAGGTTTCTGGAAAGTAACGGCTGTTATGTTAGGCATTGCGGTGTTGTCGTATCTCGGTGCATTGGGTGGTTCGAGTGGTCTGCTGGGTTTAGGGAACTTTATGGTGTTCGCCTATTTGCTGTATGCGCTTTATCACTTCCTGCTGGTGCGCGTAATCAGTAACTTCCAGACGAGTTCCTGGCCACGCGTGCAGGGCTGGTATAAGCGCCGAATTATCTGGTTGCTGGAAGGACGCCGTCCGATCGGGGTGTTTATTACTCTGACGTTATTACTGGTAGGCTCTTTTGTTATGTTCTCTATTGTTAGCCCGCCGGTAGTATTCTTCCCGAAGAGTGATCCTAACTTTATATACGCGTATATCCGTATGCCTATCGGTACAGACCAAAAGGTGACGGACTCAGTGACGCGTGTTGTTGAGCAGCGTGTTACGAAGATCGTGGGCAACGATACAACGATGGTGAAATCGATCATTTCGAACGTAGCGGTTGGCGCAAACGAGGATCAATTTGAAGGTGCAGGTGGCCAGTCTATTCCCTACCTGGGCAAGGTGACGGTTGCCTTTGTTGACTATGCAAAGCGCGACGGCCGCAGCTCACGCGACTACCTGGATAAGATACGCGAGGCGGTGAAGGGCATTCGTGGCGCCGAGGTTTCGGTAGACCAGGAAGCCAGTGGTCCACCGACGGGGAAACCGATCAACATCGAGTTCTCTGCGGATGATTTCCAGGCGCTTATGCGTACGTCTATCCGGGCGAAGAAATATCTGGATTCACTTCAGATCGCAGGTGTTGAAGAACTCAAGTCGGACTTTCAGGCTGACAAGCCGGAGATCCTGATCACGATTGACCGTGAGAAGGCGAACCGCGAAGGTATTTCCACAGGTCAGATCGGTATGATTCTACGTACGGCGATTTATGGTAAGGAGATTTCGAAGTTCCGTGACGAGAATGACGATTATCCGATACAGTTGCGTGTGGCCGACTATCAGCGCAACGATGTTAATGCGTTGATGAACCTGCCCATTACTTTCCGCGATATGGCTTCGGGTGGCCAGGTACGTCAGGTTCCGCTATCCGCGATTGCCACGATCGATTACGGCAACAGCTATGCGGGTATCCGTCGTATAGACCAGAAGCGTGTGATCACGATTTCGTCTAACGTACTGAGCGGCTACAATGCCAACGAAATTGTGCCTCAGATCGAGCAAACGCTGAAGAACGATTTTCCTAACCCCGACAATGTTGATATTAAGATGACGGGTGAGCAGGAAGATCAGGCAGAGACAGGTATATTCCTGGTCGGCGCTTTGTTTGTGGCGATTATGCTGATATTCATGATTCTGGTGATCCAGTTCAACTCGATCAGCCGACCGGTGATTATCATGGCGGAAATTATATTGAGTGTGATCGGTGTACTCATTGGGTTCTCGGTGTTCAATATGGAAATGTCTATCGTTATGACGGGCGTGGGTATATTGGCGCTTGCGGGTATTGTGGTACGTAACGGTATCCTGCTGGTGGAATTCTCCGACTTGCTGGTAAGCCAGGGTATGGAGTTGAAGGAGGCGGTTATTGAGGCTGCACAGACTCGTATGACGCCCGTACTCCTGACGGCTATGGCTGCTACGTTGGGTCTTATTCCGCTTGCGGTGGGTTTGAACATCGACTTTGTTACGATGTTTACCGAACTCAATCCACACCTTTACTTCGGTGGTGACAACGTAGCCTTCTGGGGGCCGCTGTCGTGGACGATGATCTTCGGTCTTATCTTCGGTACGTTCCTTACGCTGGTGTTTGTGCCTGCGGCTTACCTGGTGCGTATGCGTGGTAAGATGCGCCGTGCTGCCAAGAAGGAGAGCACAGCGGGTGGAGAGGCCAGCCACGGTGTACCTGCTCACTAATCAAATAGGAAATAACGGATAAACTAAAATCCGTTGAAAGTCGTCTTATCCCGTATAAGGCGACTTTTTTTATGCGTTCACGAATTATGACATTTCTTGTATTGACCATACTGTTCCTGGTTGTTGACTATTATGTTTTCCAGGCCATTGTGGTGGTGAGCCGGAACTGGCCGGCAGTGCCGCAAGCGTTGGTGCGCTACGGTTTCTGGATTCCTACGGTTGTATGCGTTTCATTGTTGATGTGGTGGATGTTTGGTGACCCGTACGCGGTTAGCAGCAAGGCCCGTAACTGGGTGGCCACAGGTATTTTTGCGGTGTACGTTTCGAAGCTTTTTGCTGTGGTTGTCCTGTTTATAGATGACCTGCGACGTGGTGTTACCTGGGTAGTGAACTTTTTCAACAAAGGTGCCGCCGGTGATGCCGCGGGAGCAGCCATTACCCGTTCGGATTTTCTGGCTAAAACGGCTGTAGCCGCTGCGGCGATCCCGTTTGGTACGATGGCGTTCGGTATACTGTCTGGTGCGCATGATTACCGGGTGCGCCGGAAGACGGTGGTATTGCCCAATTTGCCGAAGTCATTCGATGGGGTAACGATCGGTCAGGTGTCGGATATCCACTCGGGCAGTTTCTTTAATAAAACGGCTGTGAAGGGTGGCGTTGAGATGTTGCTACGCGAGAAGCCCGATGTTATTTTCTTTACGGGCGACCTGGTAAATAACGAGGCGTCTGAAGTTAAGGACTATATAAACATATTCGACAAATTCCGTGCGCCGCTTGGCGTATACTCGGTAACGGGTAACCACGACTACGGTGATTACCATCGCTGGGCCAGCGCTTCTGCAAAACAGCGCAACTTTAAGGATCTTCTGGAGGCACATCGACTCATGGGTTTTCATTTGCTGAAGAACGATCATCACTTTCTTGAAACGGGCAACGACCGCATAGCCGTGTTGGGTATTGAGAACTGGGGTGGGCGAGGGTTTGCCAAGTATGGACGTATGGACGAGGCTTATGCGGGTACACAGGATGCTCCGGTGAAACTTCTTCTGTCGCACGATCCGAGCCACTGGGATTTACAGGTGCGCCCTCAGTATGGAGATATCGATATGATGTTTGCCGGGCATACTCATGGTTTTCAGTTTGGTATTGAGGTGGGGGATTTCAAGTGGAGTCCATCGCAGTATGTTTATAAGCAATGGGCTGGTTTGTACCAGGAGGGGTCACAATACCTGTATGTGAACCGGGGCTTTGGCTACCTGGGGTATCCGGGACGTGTTGGTATGCCGCCGGAGTTGACAATTATTGAGTTGAAACGAGGCTAGTGTAGCGATTATTTATAATGATGCCGGTATGTATATTAACGAGTACATACCGGCATCAGCTTTTTTGGGTGGTGTGTATCAATCCTGGTTATATTGCATGATGGACGTTACAGCACTTTACCGTATTAAACTGGCGGCAGCTTCCAGCGGCATTATTCTGTTGGTTGATCTGTATGCCTGGCGGGCCTTGCGCGTGTTGCTGCGCGAGCGGAAGCCGTGGCTGCGGTGGACGGTGTATGGTGCACACTGGCTTGTAACGGTAGGTATGATAACTGCTGCGCTGTGGTATTGTCTGGCTGATCCGCTGAATTTCCATTCGGTGCGGCGGGAGTGGATTCTTGGTATAGCGGGGGTGATCTATGTGTCGAAGTTTGCCGCGATCACGTTTATTGTGATTGACGATGTGCGGCGTATTGGTCTCGGTATTGCCATGATGGTTACGCCGCGAAGCGACCGGGTTGAGCATGCCCGTGAAAACAATATCTCGCGTTCGGAGTTTTTGGCCAAGGCTGCCGTAGTGGCGGGGGCAGTACCGTTTACCACACTAAGCTTCGGTATTCTTTCAGGAGCTCATGACTATCATGTGGTACGCCGTAGTATAGTATTGCCTAACCTGCCGCGTGCGCTCGATGGTTTGCGTATCGGTCAGCTTTCGGATATCCATGCTGGTACGTTGTTTAACAAGACCGCTATACAGGGCGGGGTGGACATGCTATTACAGGAAAGGCCGGATGTGATCTTTTTTACAGGTGACCTGATTAACTATTACGCCCGTGAGATACGCCAGTATGTACCGCTGTTTTCATCGCTTCGTGCGCCGTTGGGGGTATTTTCGATTACGGGTAATCACGATCATGGAGACTATAACTGGTGGCCCAGCCTGGAGGCGAAGCAGGCTGATTTTGAGCTTTTGAAGGAGGCGCACAAGGCCATGGGGTTCGACTTGCTGCTGAACGAAAACCGGACGCTTACGATTGATGGCGAGCCGCTGGCTATTGTTGGTATACAGAACTGGAGCGCTCGGGGTAAGCATAACTACGGACGTATGGATCTGGCCGTGCAGCATACGGATGATGCTGCGTTACGTTTGCTGTTATCGCACGACCCCAGCCATTGGGATGCGGAGGTGCGGAAGCTATACCGCTCGATGGATGTGACGTTTGCCGGGCATACGCATGGCTTTCAGTTTGGTGTGGAGGCCGGTGGCATACGGTGGAGTCCGGCACAATATGTTTTTAAACAATGGGCCGGGCTGTACCATGAGGAGGGGCAGTACCTGTATGTGAATCGCGGGTTTGGCTGTATAGGCTATCCCGGGCGGGTTGGTATACCGCCCGAGTTATCGATACTGGAGTTACATCGTGCCTGAGATCAGGTTTTACTTTTCATCATGCGCAGGGTGAAGTAGCCCAGCACACCTATTACCAACGCCATTACGGCCCATAGCCAGGCTTTGTTTTCAAACAGTGGTGTGCCTGTTACATGTTCGCGGCCAATGTATTCTTCCTGGCCTGCTTCTACAACGGCACGGTCTGCCGGAATCTGTTTTTCAAAATGTATGAGATCGTACGATGGTGATGCGGCGGCTTTGCTTCCGTATAGCAGGTAGTATTCGGTATTGGGTTTGAGCTTTGCGATAATTTCTACCTGAGGGCCGTATGCGGCTGCCAGTTGCACGGTAAGCGGTGGGTTATCGGCATTGTCTATGGTGAGGCGGAGTTTGTTTGTGGTTACGGGCGTAAATGCGATGTCGTTGGCGCGGATTGAGGTGAGGAAGCCGGTGTATACCTGGGTGTAGTGATAGATCCAGCCTTTCTCTGTTCGGGCGCTGTCGGCCAAGGCTTCGATGGTGACGGGGCGGTAGTAGTCGCCGTCGTTGGCTACGGATAATGCGATTTTGCTTATAGGTTGTTTCTGGTCTAGTGTGAGTGTTACGGCGGTGGTCTTTCGTGTTTTATCGTGCCCGGTAGTAAGGTGGTTGGGTATGGTGCGAAATATGCCAGGGGTGTTTTCGAGTTTGCGGAAGGACGCGTTAAAGAGTTCAATACGCGGTGTGCTTTTTACGGTTACTCTCAGGTAACGGTAGTTGGTTTCGGCGAAGGTGAGGGTTGTGGCGTGGAAGTCCACACGATCGTTTTTGATGGATACGATGCGTTGAGGGCTGAGTATGGCGAACCAGTTGATCTGGTCTGTGCTTCCTTCAAGGGCGGCGGTAGCTTCGAAGTCGGGTTTGTCGAAGGTGAGGTCGAGGTAGTTGGCGGTTTCGTTAGCCGGTAGCTCGAATGTTACGTAGAGGTCGTTGCCTTTGCGGCTTTCGTTGAGTTTGCGTAGCTGGAGTTCTTTGGTGGTGCTTAGGTCAGTGCGCA
>Ga0065165_1002057_pt1 | contig 18601 bp, 17 predicted proteins | sample AraplaMF_Cvi_mMF_FD_63813 | JGI IMG/M metagenome (GOLD analysis project Ga0065165, IMG submission 63813) | Arabidopsis root microbial communities from the University of North Carolina, USA - plate scrape MF_Cvi_mMF (version 2) (version 3) | ecosystem: Host-associated > Plants > Roots >...
GGCGCGCGCCATGTCCAGCAAGGCCCGCTCCTGTTCGCGCTGGCGGTATTCGCTGGCCACGTGGATGCTCCAGATGCCGAGCAGGGCGAGCGGCAGCAGGCCGATCGCGGTCAGCAGGACGAGGAGGTGGCGGAGCGGCAGGCTGCGGCCGCGTGGCGAGGGCATGAAAATTCGTGCAGGAAACTGAAGGCCGTAAATACGGAAAGATTACATCATAAAAAAAGCGCTCCGGTTGGAGCGCTTTCTTCGACAGGCCGATCCGCTTACTGGATCTTGGCCTTGGCCATCAGCTGTTCGCGGAAGGCTGCCAGCTTGCGCTGCTGCAGCTGTTCTGCGACCTGCTGCTTGACTTCTTCCAGCGGCGGGATCTTCGCGGCGCGGGTGTCTTCCAGCTTGATCACGTGGTAGCCGTACTGGGTCTTGACCGGGGTTTCGGTGATTGCGCCTTTTTGCAGCGAGGTCATGGCCTTCGAGAACTCAGGCACGAAGTTGGCCGGGCTTGCCCAGTCCAGGTCGCCGCCGTTCTGTGCCGAACCCGGATCCTTCGACTGCTTCGCCAGCTCGTCGAACTTGGCGCCGCCCTTCAGCTTGGCGATAATGGCCTTGGCTTCGTCTTCGGTACCGACCAGGATGTGGCGGGCGTGGTATTCCTTGTCGCCGACCTGGGCCTTGTACTTGTTGTACTCGGCGGTGATGTCGGCGTCCTTGACCGGGTTCTTCTTGATGTAGTCAGCCAGCATCGCGTTGATGATGATGCTCTGGCGGGCGTTGTCGATCGCGTTCTTGACTTCCGGACGGGTGCCGATGCCTTGCTTGTCGGCTTCCTGGATCAGGACTTCGCGGCCGATCAGGTCTTTCTTGATGGCTTCGCGCAGTTGCGGCGAATCGGTGGCCTTGCCCTGGGCGACGACTTGCTTGACGACCTGGTCGACCTTAGCCGCAGGGATGGCTTTGCCATTCACGGTCGCGACGTTTTGTGCGAACGACGGCAGGGCTACCATCGCGGTCATGGCTAACAACAGGCGGGCTGGCTTCACAATCATTTATTCGATCCTATCTAAACACAAAAGTCGCAATGCGACGAAAACCGGCGGCTCGGCGCCGCCGGTGATACACCATCTTACTGCACCTTTGCCTTTTTGACCATTTCCTCTTGGTACGAGGCCAGCTTCTGCTGGGTCAGGGCGTCGGCGATCTGCGGTTTGACCTCGTCCAGCGACGGCAGTTTCGCCGGGCGGACGTCATCCAGCTTGATCACGTGGTAGCCGACCTGGGTCTTGACCGGGTTTTCGGTGACCTGGCCTTTTTGCAGGCCGGTGAAGCCGGCAGCGAACTCAGGCGGGAAGGAGGACGGGCTGGCCCAGTCCAGGTCGCCGCCGTTGTTGGCGGTGCCGGTGTCCTTCGATTGCTTGGCCAGGTCTTCGAACTTGGCGCCGCCCTTGATCTTGGCGATGATCGCCTTGGCGTCGGCTTCGTTTTCCACCAGGATGTGGCGCACGTGGTATTCCTTGTCGCCGGTCTGCTTGGTGAAGCGGTCGTACTCGGCCTTGATTTCGGCGTCGCTGACCGGGTGCTTGGTGACGTAATCCTTGGCCAGGGCGTTGATCACGATGGTCTGGCGGGCGTTCTCCAGCGCCTGCTTGACTTCCGGATTCTTGTCGTAACCCTGCTTGACGGCTTCCTGCATCATCACTTCGCGCGCGATCAGGTCTTTCTTGATGGCTTCACGCAGTTGCGGCGAGTCGGTCGCCTGGCCCTGGGCCACGACCTGCTTGACCATCTGGTCGGCGCGCGAGGACGGGATGGCCTTGCCGTTGACGACGGCGAGGTTCTGGGCGAAAGCGGACGAAGTTGCGAAAGACGCGGCGATAGCGATCAGGGCTAACAGCAGCCGTGCTGGCTTAAAAGTCATGGTGGTTCCTGTGAGGGGGTTGCTTGGACGAGATTGGATTAGTTCTTGTAATACGTAGCAGATTTTCGAACAGATTACTTAAGACTTCCTGAAGGCCAGCATTACGACAGTTCTGATGGGGCAATAGCGGTAATCGCCAGTGCGTGAATGTCGGTATGCATCATACCTTGCACGGCATCATACACCAGCCGATGGCGCATGACGAGTCTCTGCCCCTCGAAGCGTTCAGAAACGATTTTCACACTGAAATGGCCCCCGCCGGAGGCCGCGCCGGCATGCCCGACGTGCAGGTGGGAATCGTCGCCGACCTCGAGCTGCGAGGGGTTCAGGGCCGCCTGCAACAGCTCGCGGATACGGACAACGCGCTCGGTGTTTGCATTCGCGCTCATGCGTCCTCCTGTTCCTGGATGTACTTCGACAGCATCAGGGTCTGGATCACGACGAAGGCGAAGAACAGGCCGGTGGCGCCGAACAACTTGTAGTTGACCCAGGCGCTGGTATTGCCTTTGAAGACGATGAAGGCCATCACCAGGTTCAGCAGGGCCTGGAACACGAAGAATCCGATCCAGGAATAGCCGACCCGGGTCCACACCGGGTCCGGCAGCTTGACCTGTTCTTCCATCACCTTGCGCATCAGGTTGGTGCGGAAACCGAGCTGGGCCACCAGCAGGGCCAGGGCAAAGGCGAGGTAGAGGATGGTGGGCTTCCACTTGATGAAGTTCTCATCGTGGAAGTAGATGGTGAGCCCGCCCATCACGACGATCACGCCCAGCGACAGCCACAGCATGCCGTCGACCTTGCGGCCGCGCGCGATCAGGTAGACGATCTGCAGCACAGTGGCGACGATGCCGACCGCGGTGGCCAGCATGATCGGCGCTTGCTCGGGGCTGACATTGCCGCCGGCGATCAGGCCGCCCATGTACTGGACGGCGAGGGCGTGCGCCGCCTCCTGGTGGCCTTCGCCGAGCTTGAAGACGATGAAGAAGAGGATGACCGGGAACAGGTCGAACAGAAATTTCATGCGGTGCCGTATTGAAATTAAATCGTGAGGAGGCGTGATTATGCCGGTTCGAAGCGCAGTGCGGCCGAATTGATGCAGTAGCGCAGGCCGGTCGGCGGCGGGCCATCCTCGAACACGTGGCCGAGGTGGGCGTCGCAGACGGCGCAGATGATCTCCGTGCGCACCATGCCGTGGCTGCGGTCGACCTTTTCGATCACCTTGTCCGGGTCGAGGGCGCGGAAATAGCTGGGCCAGCCGCAGCCCGATTCGAACTTGGCGTCCGATTCGAACAGCGGGGTATCGCAGCACACGCAGTGGTAGATGCCGTGTTCGTGGTGGTCCCAGTACTTGCCGGTGAAGGCGCGCTCGGTGGCCGCGTGGCGGGTCACCTGGTATTCCATCGGGTCCAGCTGGGCACGCCATTCGGCGTCGGTCTTGGTCACTTTGTCGGTCATGATCGTATTGGTGGTGCTTATTGAATGGTGAGTCAGGAGGAGCAGCTCACTTCCAGGTGCGAGGCCCAGTCCGGCGGCAGAGCCGCATACGCTTCGTTCTCCGGCTGCTCGTCGAAGGGGTGTTCCAGTACTGCAAGCAATTTGTGGACTTCCGAAAAGTCGCCATTCTGCGCCTTTTCGATCGCGGTCTGGGCCAGATAGTTGCGCAAGACGTACTTCGGGTTGACGCGCTGCATGGCCTCGCGCCGCACCGCATCCTGGCTGTTTTCCTGGCGCAGGCGGGCGCGGTAGTCCACGGCCCAGGCGTCGAAGCCGGGGCGGTCGAGGAAGAGGTCGCGCAGCGGGGCGTCAGCCTCGGTACGTTCGTTGTCGAGTACATCGAGGCGCAACTCGCCGAGGCGGCGGAAGAACAGGGTGAAGTCGACATGGTTCTCGTGCATCAGGCGGAACATGGCGTCGAACAATGCCTTGTCGCCCTCCTGGACGGTGCCCAAGCCCAGCTTTGCGTGCATCAGCTCGTCGAACCTGTCGCCATAGGCGTCGATGTAGCCGTCCAATGCCGCCTCGGCCGCTTCCTTGTCTTTAATAAGCGGCAGCAGGGCGTTGGCGAGGGCGTAGCAGTTCCAGTGACCCACCGGCACCTGGTTCGAGTAGGAATAGCGGCCGCCCTGGTCCGTATGGTTGCAGATGTGGTCGACATCGAAGGCTTCCATGAAGCCGTAGGGGCCGTAGTCGAGGGTGATGCCGAGGATGGACATATTGTCGGTGTTCATCACGCCATGCATGAAGCCGACCGCCTGCCAGTGCGCGATCATGCGCGCGGTGCGGCGCGTGACTTCGGCAAGCAGCTCCAGATAAGGGTTCTCGGCACCCTGCAGCTCGGGATAGAAATCGCGGATCACGTAATCCGCCAGGATCCGCAGTTCCTCCTGCTTGCCGCGGTAATGCCAGTGCTCGAAGGAGCCGAAGCGCACGAAAGACGGCGCCATGCGCGTCACGACGGCGGCGCTCTCGATGGTTTCGCGCACCACCTGCTGGGGCGAGCCGGTGAGCATCAGCGCGCGCGTGGTCGGGATGCCGAGCGCCGCCATGGCTTCGGAGCACAGGAATTCGCGGATCGAGGAACGCAGCACGGCGCGGCCGTCGCCCATGCGCGAGTAGGGCGTCATGCCGGCGCCTTTCAGCTGCAGCTCCATGGGGCCTTCGGGGCCTTCCAGTTCGCCCAGCAGGATCGCGCGGCCATCGCCGAGCTGGCCGGCCCAGTGGCCGAACTGGTGGCCGGAATACACAGCCGACAGTGGCACCGAGCGGGGTGGCACGGCATTGCCACTGAAAACGGCCACGAAATCCTCCTTGGCCAAGTCCGCAGGGTCGAGCCCGGCCAAGGCCGCTGCCTTGCCGCTGGCCGCAATGAAATAGGCGGCGGGCAGGGGCGTCGGCATGAGGCGCGTATAGAACGCGGGTGGCAATTCTGCGAAGGAATTGTCGAATGGCAGGTCGTCGGCGGTAATGGCGGATCCTCGAAAATGGACAAGCTTCTTGCAACTTGCCCGGATTCTAACCCAGAGTGCGAAATTGCATCGTCACGCGTGCGGGCAGTCTTCGTTCGCCGCTATATTGCACCGCAGCATAGAAATCCGTTGACGCTTTTCGCACGACCGTTCCAAACTCGTCCGCAGAGACCAACACCAAGGGAGACCCGATGCAGACCTATCCGCAGAGCCCTGTAGTCAGCCCAATGATGGGCCAGATGATGAGCCAGCCGCTCGCGATCTCAAGCATCATCAGCTTCGCCGCCCGGCACTACGGCGGCAGCGAGATCGTGTCGCGGCGCGTCGAGCCGGATCTGCCCGAATTGCATCGCTACACCTACCGCGACTGCGAACTGCGCGCCCGCCGCCTGGCGCAGGCGCTGGAAAAACATGGGGTGGCGATGGGCGAGCGCGTCGGCACCCTGGCCTGGAACGGCTACCGCCACCTGGAACTGTATTACGCGGTGTCCGGTTCGGGCGCGGTCCTGCACACCATCAATCCGCGCCTGCACCCCGAGCAGATCGCCTACATCGTCAACCATGCCGAAGACCAGTACCTGTTCTTCGACCTGACTTTCCTGCCGCTGGTGGAAGCGATCGCGCCGCATTGCGCCACCGTCAAGGGCTTCGTCCTGATGAGCGACCGCGCGCACATGCCTCCGGAATCCCGCATTCCGAACCTGCTGTGCTATGAAGAGCTGGTCGAAGCGAGCGACGGCAGCTACGCCTGGCCGGAGTTCGACGAAAACGCCGCGGCCTCGCTGTGCTACACCTCGGGCACCACCGGCAATCCGAAGGGCGCGCTGTACTCGCACCGCTCGACCGTGCTGCACGCCTACGCCTCGGCACTGCCGAATGTGCTGAACGTCGGCGCCGTGGACACCGTGCTGCCGGTGGTGCCGATGTTCCATGTGAACGCCTGGGGCCTGCCGTATTCGGTGCTGCTGTCGGGCGCCAAGATGGTCTTCCCCGGCGCCCAGCTGGACGGCAAGTCGCTGTACGAGTTGTTCGAGCAGGAAGGCGTGACCTTCTCGGCTGGCGTGCCCACAGTCTGGCTAGGCCTGATCAACTACGCGCTGCAGAACGAGCTGCAGTTCTCGACCTTCCGCCGCACCGTGATCGGCGGCTCGGCCTGCCCGCCGGCGATGATGAATACCCTGATCGACCGCTTCAATGTGCAGGTGATCCACGGTTGGGGCATGACGGAGATGTCGCCGCTGGGGACGACCGGCGGCCTGCTGGTCAAGCACCTGAAGCTGCCGAAGGAAGAACAGCGCAGGATCCTGCAGAAGCAGGGCCACGCCATCTACGGCGTCGACATGAAGATCGTCGACGACGATGGCGTCGAGCTGCCCTGGGACGGCAAGAGCTTCGGCCACCTGCTGGTGAAGGGGCCGTGGATCGTTTCCGGCTACTTCCGCCAGGAGGGCGGCGATGTGCTGCAGGACGGCTGGTTCCCGACCGGCGACGTCGCGACGATCGACCCGGACGGCTTCATGCAGATCACCGACCGCAGCAAGGACGTGATCAAGTCCGGTGGGGAGTGGATCGGCTCGATCGATCTCGAAAACATCGCGATGGGCCACCCGGGCGTGATGCAGGCGGCCTGCATCGGCGTCGCGCACCCGAAGTGGGACGAACGTCCGCTGCTGCTGGTGGTGCGCAAACCGGGCGCCGAACTGTCGCGCGAAGAGCTGCTCGGCTTCTTCGAGGGGAAGATCGCCAGGTTCTGGATGCCGGACGATGTCGTGTTCGTCGATGCGCTGCCGATCGGCGGGACCGGCAAGATCCAGAAGAACAAGCTGCGCGAACAGTTCAGGGACCACCTGAGGGATCACCCCAGGCCCGTGGCCTGATCAGGACAGCGTATCGGCCCAGATCTGGCGCGCCCAGGCTTCGGCATCCCCGCCTTCCTGCGCGGACGGATGGTCCGAGAGGATGCCTTTGCCCTCGGCCTGCATCGCCTGCTTTGCCGGATCGTAGTGGTAGAGCGTCGAGATGTGCATGGCCTGCTTGTCGTCGACGAAGCTGTAGCAGGTATTCGCAAAAGCCGGGGACGGCTCGGGAGACTGCTCCAGCATCAGTGCCACAACAGCCGCCGCGCAGATCTTGGCCTGGGCATTGGCCATGTGCGCCGATTTCGGCAGGCCGGCTTCGATCGCATCGCCGATCACGTGCACGCGCGGCAGGACCTTCGATTCGTAGCTGAGCACATCGACTTCGCACCAGCGCCGCTCGATATTCGCCAGCCCGGCAAGCTGGGCGATGCGGCCGGCGCGCTGGGGCGGGATCACGTTCAGCACATCCGCCCGGACCGTGTCGAAGCCGGTCCTGACCGTCTTCGTCGCCACATCCAGTGCCTGCATCTCGCTGCCCGGCACGTACTCGATCATCCCCGCATACAGCTCGCGGAAGGCCCGTTCGAACAGGACGCGCTTCGAGGTGATGACCGGATTGGCATCGAGGACGATGACTTTCGAGCGCGGTTTGTGCGTCTTCAGGTAGTAGGCCACCTGGCAGGCCCGTTCGTAGGGCGCGGGCGGACAGCGGTAGGGCTGGGGCGGCACCACGATCGTGAAGACACCGCCGTCGGGCATCGCCAGCAACTGGCGGTGCAGATTGCGCGTCTGCGGTCCCGCTTTCCACGCATGCGGAATCTGTTCCTGCGCGAGGGCGAGGGCCGGGAACGCATCGTAGATGAAGTCGATCCCGGGCGCGACGATCAGCCGGTCATACGGCAGCCGTCGACCGGCCATCACGACCTGCGACCTGTCGGCGTCGATGGCCGTCACGCCGGCCCGTATGAACTTGACACCGTGATGCTGCTGCAGCGGGCCGTAGCCGAAAGTGAGCTGCTCCAGGGTCTTCTGGCCGCCCAGTACGCGGTTGCTGACGGGGCAGGAGATGAAATCGGCGTTCTGGTCGATGAGGGTGACGGCGATGCGGCCGCCGCTCAATTCCCGCACATACCTGGCCGCGGTCGCGCCGCCGAAGCCCGCGCCGACGACCACCACGCGCCCGAGGCTGCGGCGCCCACCGCCGGTACGGGTGGCCGCCGCGGCCAGCGCCGGCCACGCCGGGCCAAGCAGTGCCAACTCGAGAAAGTCGCGCCTGCGCATCCTCACTCCCATTCCAGTCGCGGATAGACCAGGTTGACATTGCGCCGGTTGACGGCGTCGAAGAGCTGCCAGTGCGGCCGTTCGGACGCCGCCGCCGTTTCCATCGTCTCCGTCATGCCGGCGCCGCGGCGGATGCTGCTTCGCACGTCGCGCAGCAGCGTCGCCAGGTAGTTGCGCTGCCTGGCCAGTGCGCCCTTCTTGTCGCGGGTGACGGGGCCGTGGCCGGGAACGGTCATGGCGGCCGGCATGTCACCCAATCCATCCATGGCGGCGAGCCATCCCTCGGCATCGCCATCGATGGACGGCGTGCGTTCGATGAAGAGCAGGTCGCCGGTCCACAATGTGCCGCTTGCAGTGTCGAGCACGGTGAGATCGTTGTCGGTATGCGCCTTCGGCCAGGCGGTCAGCAGCAGTGTTCGGCCGCCCAGGTCGAGCGTCTGGCGCTCGCGCACCGTGATGCCGGGCGCGATCAGCCTGCTGCCTTCCGCCGCCGCGCCCAGTTGCTGCTTCAGATTGCGCAGATAGGCATCGCCACGCAGGCTCAGCGCCTCAGGCAGCCTGGCGTGGCCGACGAATTCGGCACCGGCGAACGCGGCGTTGCCGAACACATGGTCGGGATGCCCGTGCGTGTTGATCACGTAACGCACGGGCAGGCGGGTGATGGCGCGCAACGCTTCCTTCAGGCGCAGGCCGACGGCGTAGGAGCCGCCGGTATCGATCACCGCCACCGACTGGCTGCCGACCACGAAGCCGATGTTGGCGATATCGCCATCGTAGCCGTCCTCGAAATCCTTGTGCTGGCCGATGTGCACGTAGACGCCGGGCGCGACCTGTTCGAGCGGCAGCGGCGCTGCGCAGGCGCTTGCAGCCGCGGCAAACAGCAGCCCTATCGTGCAGATGAGGCGCCGCACCTAGCCTCCGAGGTCCATCGCCTGGCGGAAGGTGGCGCCTTCGCTGTCGTGCACGAGGATCTGCAGCGCACCCGGTTTGTCGGCAAGGAAGCCGAACTGGATGGACGGATTTTCGCTGATGCCGATGTTGGTGTCGGCCGTCAGCACCGGCTTGCCGTTGTAGGTGACGGCGATCCTGTCGATGAAGTACGCCGGCCGGAATCCGTGCGTGGCCAGGTCGCGCTGCATGCCCGTGGACATCGGGTGGCGGATCAGGAGCGTCGCCTTGTTGAGGTCTCCGCGCTTGAAGGGAGTGTCGAGCGCCAGCTTCATTTTTCCTGCGCCCGCCCGCGCCGCTTCTTCGTCGCCGGTCGCCGGGCCGCTGCAGCCTCCCGATGCTTTCACCATCACCGCATTCACATAGAACCTGCCATCGTTCGACTCGGCGACGACGTGGACTGGGGAATCGGACTCGAGCCGGATGCGGGTGGCGATTTCCGCCTTGCCGCTGTCCGGCGTGAGGTGGAAGACCGCCGTCAATGGCACCGGATTGCCGTCGACGAAGACAGCGACCGATTTGATGTACTGTTTCTCAGTCATCGGGTGATCGATGCTGAACGCGAAAGGCACCTGGTCGCCGCTGGCGGCGCGCGAGGGCGCCGTCAGGCGGATGAAGGGCGCGGGCTCGAGTTTCTTGCCGGGGAAGTAGGCGGCCTGGAGTGCGGGCCAGGACCCGTCCGGCGCCTGGGCCGGTGCCTGGGCGGGCGCCGGCAGCGGGCAGGCGAGGCATGCCAGCGCCGTCAGGCTGGACAGGTAGTAGCGGCACCGCGAACCGTGTGGACGATTTTTCATGAATAAATCTCCATCAAGAATGCGCAGGCGGCAGCTGTGATGCGGCGTCGCCGTCGATCCACTATAGCGCAAGAAAACCTTCAGATGGCAGATTGACCACGCGATCTTTTGCTGCTACTGTACTATCTGTCCTAGTACAGTGAGGTCAAGCCATGAGCCGACGTGCTCCCCTGATGCTGCAGATCGTCACCGGCGATCCGCGGCCCATCATTCGCCAGATCACCGATGGCGTCAAACGCCTGGTGGCCGGCGGCGAACTCCAGCCCGGCGACGCGCTGCCCAGCGTGCGCGGGCTGGCCCAGCAGCTGTCCATCAATCCCAACACCGTCGCCAAGGCCTACGCCGAGCTGACCGCCGAAGGCTGGCTGCTGTCGCGCGCCGGCCTGGGCCTGTTCGTGGCCGAGCAGCGCCAGCGCCTGTCGGACGCCGAGCGTACGCGCCGCCTCGACGAGGCGGTCGACCGCTTTGTCGGCGACGTCATCGGCCTCGACTACCCGGCGGACACGATCCTCGGCCGCGTGGCGGACGAGCTTTCCCAATACGACTTGAAGAAGACGGCATGAGCGCTCCGATGAACGATTACGTCATTGAAACCACGGACCTGTGCCTGCGCTATAAAGGCAAGCTGGCCCTGGACCGGCTGACGCTGAAACTTCCGCGCGGCGGCATCCACGCTTTCGTCGGCGCCAACGGGGCCGGCAAATCCTCGCTGTTCCGCGTGCTGCTGGGCTTCGAACCGGCGACGAGCGGCTCGGCGCGCGTGCTGGGCCACGACTGTGCGAGCCTGAGTCCGGCCCTGCGCGGGCGCATCGGCTTCGTCAACGAGGAGCACACGCTGCCCAGCTGGATGCGGGTGCGCGACCTGACGCGCATGCAGCAGCGCCACTACGAACAGGCGCATCCACAGCGCTGGAACGGCGAACGCTACGACGAGGTGCTCAGCCACTTCAACGTGCTGCCGGAACAGCGCGTCGCCCAGCTGTCGCGCGGCGAGCGCGCCGGCCTCAACCTGGCATTGGCGCTGGCCCAGAGCCCGGAGCTGCTGATCCTCGACGAACCGACCCTCGGCCTGGACGTGGTCGCCAAGCGCGCCTTCCTCGAAGCGATGCTGCAGTCCAGCATCGACGACGCTTCGACCATCGTGTATTGCTCGCACCAGATGGACGAAATCGAGCGCGTGGCGGACAAGCTCGTGATCCTCGAACGCGGGAGGCTCCGATACATGAGTGGCCCGGACGAGTTCTGCGAGCGCGTGCAGCTGTGGGTGGCGGAATTCCCGTTCAAGGTGCCGGAGGTGCGCGAGCTGCCCGGCGTGCTGCAGGTGCAGCAGCTGGATGGCCTGACCCACATCGTCACCTTCGACCAGCAGGATGGCGCCGCTTTCGAGGCGCGCCTCAAGCTGCTGGGGGCGCGCCGCGTGCAGGCCATGCCGCTGGGCCTGGACCGCGCCGTCAACGCCTTCCTCTCCCATGGACATGCGGGCGCGCGCCGCGCCGCTTGAGACGCTTCTTCAAGGATCAACGATGCTCGAACTGTTTTTATCGGAACTGCGGCGCTTCCGCAATGCCGGCCTGATTTACCTTGCTGCCAGCCTGGTGGTGGTCGCGGTGTTGAACCAGATGCTGGACCTCGCCAGCGCGCCGATCGAAGTGCACTGCGTGATGCTCCTGCTGTACGGGCTGTCGGGGCTTGGTTTCGGCCTGTACCAGTTCGGCACCTACCGCCAGCCGAGCCGCTGGATCTGGCTGCAGCACCGGCCGCTGCACCGTGCGCAAATCCTGGTCGGCATCGCGGCCGCCTCGGTGCTGCTGGTCGCGCTGGCGATGGCGCTGCCCTTGTTCTTCCTGCTCGGCCTGCAGGATCACTTCACCCAGCGCGTGGTCGATACCCGCCACTACGCCGGCATCGTCTACCTGGCGCTGTCGACGGTGTCCGCCTGGCTGGCCGGCGCCTACATCATGCTGCATCGCAGCCGCTGGGCCTTCGTGATCCTGGTGCTGCCGGTGCTGCTGACCATGCACCTGGCCAGCTACGGCACCATGCTGGCGCTGGCCCTGGCCTGCAATGTGGTGTTGCTGTTCCTGGTGTATACCGTGTTTCGCCCGAACCGTTCGACCGGCGACGATGTGCCGGCCATCGTGGCGTCGGCGGTGCCGCTGCAGCTGAGCTTTTATATCGCGCTTCTATGGAGCGGATCGACGCTGTTCCAGGTCGGTCAGATGGCGGTGGGCGCGCATCCGCTGGCCGGTGAGCACGTGCTTGCCGGCGGGTTGGTGGAGGCGACAAGGGCCGAGGCTCGCGATTCGCTGCTTGCCGGCCTGCGTGCGGTGAACGATCCGCGCGCGGCTGCCTGGGCCGCCGGTTTCGCCAAGAACAATACGGCCCAGCTGCGGCCGGCGGTGCGCCAGTACGCGGTGCGCAATATCGTCTCGACCCGCGGTACCGGCCACTTCCAGGACGGCCAAGGGAACCGCTGGGTCTTCAGCCACGACCGCATGATGTACCGCGGCATCGATCGCCGCAGCGGCGCCTCGGCCGGCTGGTACGGTGCCGGCGGTAAAGGTGATTTGACGCCCTTCGATTCGCAGCCGTCGGCGCAAGGGCGGCGTGGGCCGGGTTACCTGTTCACCGCGCACGATGTGTACGAATTTGAACAGGACGGGTTGCACCTGCGCCATCTCCTGCACGTCGACGGCGCGGAGCAGGGCGCCGGGATCGAGTCGGTTGGCCTGCGCAGGTTCTTGCTGACCAACCGCCGCGTGCTGCTGCTCGATGACGGCAGCAGCGGCCAGCCGGCGGTGACGGCTGCCGTTCCGCTGCCGCTGCCCTTCGGCGATCTGGTACGGGTCGACGTGGCCCAGGTGGCGGACGGCACCCTGCTGGGTTTCGTCAGCGGCAATCGCCGCTACGATGGGGTGGGGTCGGCGCAGCAGGTCATGATGCTGGTGGATGCCGCCGGACGCGTCACGGAGCTGGGCCGCCGCGAGCTGGCCCACGATTTTCCCATCCTGTTCGAGCACAAGGACTGGTGGGTGTCGCCCGTGCTGCACGCCGTGGTGGCGCTGCCGGAGATCCTGATCGAGAAGGGCATGGTGCCCGACTACGGCGCCAGCCGCTTCGCGCCGCTGCTCCTGCCGCGCCCGGGCCAGGTGTGGGCGGCGATGATCGTGCTGGCGCTGGTGTCCGCGCTCGGCGCCACCTGGTGGACCGGCCGCGCGCGTTTGAGCCCGCGCGCACGCCTGGCCTGGTGCCTGGCCTGCCTGCTGATCGGCGTGCCGGGACTGCTTTCGCTGATGGTGCTGCAGCCGCGCGCCGCGCGCGCGCCGGCGCCGCGGACGGCGGATTCAGCGGAAACCGCGCCGGTCTAGGACTCAGGCCGCCTGCGCCGCCACCAGCTCCGCATCCTGGGCCGCGATCTGCTGTACCGACTTGCGCGCGTTGAAGCGGGCGAGGTAGGCCGCGATCTCCGGCAGTTCCGGCACCAGCTTGAAGGCGGTGGTCCAGCCCAGCGCATAGCCCCACAGGATATCGGCGGCGGTAAAGCGCTCGCCGAGCAGCCAGGGGCCGGCGCGCAGCTGCTGCGCCAGGGTCGCCAGCATGGTGTCGTAGTCGCCATACGGCGACATCGACAGCGGCGCCGGTTCGCGTTTCAGCGCCAGGTCGATCACGGCCGGCTCGAAGCAGGCGCCGTGGAAGGCCATCCAGCGCAGGTAAGGCCCGCGCAGCGGATCGTCCAGGCCAGGGGCCAGCCCGGCATCCGGGAACAGGTCGGCCAGGTAGATCATGATGGCCACCTGCTCGGTAACCAGTGCGTCACCATGGAGAACGGCGGGCACCTTGCCCATCGGGTTGCGTTCCAGGTAGGCCGGGCTTCGGGTCTCGTTCGCTTTCAGGTTGAGTACCTCCAGCGCGTACGGAGCGCCCAGCTCCTCGAGCAGAATGCGGGCGGCGCCGGAGCGGGAATGCGGGGCGTGGAAGAGGGTGATCGTGCGTTCCATGGTGTCCTCGTTGGGGAAATCGGACGCTCAGGATAGAAGTGCGGAAGATTGTCGTCTTGTAAAAACGCGAATGCTAGAATCGTGGCAAACGACCCGATCAGCCGCCCACCAGTCAATGAGCCATCCCGCCACCGTCCAGGAGCGCCCGAAAGGCGTGGTCGCGCCCGCGCAGGCGCGCAAGAAGTTCCGCATGGAGCGCTATGTGCCGGCGCCCTCGCTCGCCGCCTTCCTCGACCACTTCTGGATTGTCGAATGGGACCTTGAGGGCCAGCCGCCCTTCGTCCAGCGCACACTTCCTTACCCCTGCGTGCACCTGGTGTTCGACAGCCGCGTGCGCAGCGGCATCTGGGGCGTGCCGAGCGGCGCCTTCGACTATGAGCTGAAAGGCGCCGGCAAGGTCTGCGGCCTGCGCTTCCGTCCCGGCGCCTTCCGCGCCATCCTCGGCCGGCCGCTGCATCGCATCACCGACCGGGTGCTGGCGCTGTCCGAGGTCTTTCCCTGGGATCCGATCGAGGCAGAAGCGGCGGTGCTGGGCGCGGCGGACGATGCCGGCATGATGGATGCCGCCACGCGGCTGCTGCTGCCGCATCTGCCGGCGCCCGATGCACAGGTCAAAGCGCAGGTGGAGCGCATCGGCGCCATCCTGCGCATGGCCGAGACCACGTCCGGCTTCACCCAGGTCGAACAGCTGGCCGAGGCCAGCGGCATGGGCGTGCGCAGCCTGCAGCAGCTGTTCAGCGACTACGTCGGCGTCAGCCCGAAGTGGGTGCTCCGTCGCTTCCGCCTGCACGAAGCCGCGGACCGCCTGGCCGGCGGCGAGGAACCCGACCTGGCTGTCCTGGCGCAGTCGCTCGGCTACTTCGACCAGGCCCATTTCACCTCCGACTTCCGCAAGCTGGTCGGCCAGACGCCGGCCCATTACCGCAAGGCCGAACGCCCATGATTCCCATGCTCTCCGCAATCGACACCTTCCTGATGGACGGCCGTCCGCGGCGCCTGGCCGGCCTGCGGCGCGGCTTCGTCGAGTTCCTTTACTTCGGCATCAAGGAGGCGCGCGCCTGCCTGTTCGTCGGCCTGTTCTTCGCCGCCATCTTCCTGATGCCGCGCGGCGGGCTGTTCGGCATCCCGCGCTATGACCTGTTGCTGGTGGTGGCCATCGCCATCCAGCTGTGGATGGTGCGCGTGAAGCTGGAAACCTGGGACGAGCTGAAGGCCGTCTGCCTGTTCCACGCGGTCGGCTTCGCGCTGGAAGCCTTCAAGGTGTCCGGGAATATCCAGTCGTGGAGCTACCCGGACTTCGGCTACACGAAATTCTTCGGCGTGCCACTGTTCTCGGGCTTCATGTACGCGGCCATCGGGAGCTACATCGTGCAGGCCTGGCGCCTGCTCGACCTGCGCGTGCGCCACCATCCGCCGTACTGGATGGCGACCACGATCGCGATCCTGATCTACGTGAATTTCTTCACCCACCACTACATCGGCGACTACCGCTGGTACCTGGCCGCCTGCGCGCTGGGCCTGTACTCGCGCACCACGGTGGTGTTCCGCCCGCTGGACCGGGACCGCCGCATGCCGCTGATGCTGGGCTTCGTGCTCACCGGCTTCTTCATCTGGATGGCCGAGAACATCGGCACGTTCTGGGGCGTGTGGCGCTACCCGAACCAGCTGGGCGCGTGGTCGGCGGTCCACATCAGCAAATGGAGTTCGTGGTCGCTGCTGGTGATCATGACCTTTACCATCGTGGCAAGCCTGAAGCATGTGAAGGCCAAGATCCATATCGCACAGGACTAAATATTGTGACGGGTAACGATAATGTGACGGGGATCCGGGCGGGCAGCGATGCCAGCGCGGCGCAGTGGACCTGGACCGCCGGCGAGGCGATCGTCCAGGAAGCGATCCGCGCCAGGGAGGAGGGACGCTACGAGGATGCGCTGCGCCACGTGCTGGCCGCTTTCGCGCGCATGCTCTCCAGCGACAGGGAGCGGGACATGGCCGATTTCATGGTGAGGCTGGAATGGCGCTTCCTGGCCGACGAGTACGCGCCGGCGCGCGCGGCGATGCGTGATGCGCGCGACGCCCAGGTGCACCGCCTGCTCGCGGGCGAGCTGACTTATGGGCTGTCGCGCAACGAGTGGCTGGGGCCACCATCGCGCTTTTCGCTGGTCGCCGACATGAACGAGACGCTGCGGGATCCCGGGTCCACCAGCGAGGTGTTCGCCCGGCTCGAGGCCTTGTACCCCGAGCAGGCGCGGCGCGATGCCTTCGTCGCCTTGCCGGCGGTGGTGGAGGCCGGCGAATTCGCACTGGCCGAGCGCTACCTGCCGGACCCGATGGCATCCCTGGCCTCGCTGAACGAGACGGCGCGCAACTGGCCGCTGTTTCCGCCGGCGCGAACCGCACCGCGCCTGGCCGGCGAGTTGTCGAACTTCGCCAGGGATCTTCGCATGCGCGCCGCGATCCTGCGCGGGCTGGGACGCGGGATCGAAGCCGATACCTTGCTCGACGCCGCCATGGCCGGCCTCGCGAACGATGAACTGCGTGGCTGGGTGCGCCGTGATCTCCAGTGGCCGGGTGTGATCCAGCGCGCCTTCAGCGACCACCAAATGGAGGAGGGCCAGGCGGATCCCGCATTCGCCGCGAGTCCGCCGGCACAGCAGGCCATCGAGACCGATCGCCTGATCCTGCGTCCCTTCACCCTCGACGACGCCGAAGCCTGGCTGCCCCTGATCTCGCTGCCCGAGGTCATCCGCTACACGGGCGATACCCCTGCCGCCTCAATCGACGACGCGCGCGAGTCGCTCCGCCGCCGGCCGCTCCGGGACTACGCGCTGTACGGCTTCGGCCGCCTGGCGGTGGTCGAAAAGGCTGGCGGACGCCTGGTCGGCTTCTGCGGCTTCAAGTACGTGATCGAACTGGGCGAAGTCGATATCGGTTACCGCTTCCTGCCCGACTGCTGGGGCAAGGGCTACGCGACTGAGAGCGCATCCGCGCTGATGCGGGAGGCCCGGCCCGCGCATCGGATCCGCCGCGTCGTCGGCACGGTCCACCCGGACAATCCGGGATCCGGGCGGGTGCTGGAAAAGCTCGGGCTGCGCTTCGAGCGCCTGCTGGAGCCGGACGAAGCAGGCATCCGCTTTCTGCTGTACGCGACGCCGGATACGAAATAACACGACCGTACTTTTTATCGGTTATAGTTGGCGCTGTCGTATCAACATACCTATACAAAGGGAGACCCATGAGCGCCGATTACCAGGTCCAGAACCAGGTCGCAGTCATCACGCTGAACAACCCGCCGGTCAACGGCCTCGGACTGGCGACACGCACCGCCGCCGTCGAAGCGCTGCAGCGCGCCGAGCTTGACCCGTCTGTGAAAGCCGTCGTCATCACGGGCGCCGGCAAGGCATTCTCGGGCGGCGCCGACATCCGCGAATTCAATTCGCCGAAAGCCCTGACCGAGCCGACCCTGCACACCCTGATCCGCACCGCCGAAGGCCTGTCCAAACCGGTGGTCGCCGCGATTCACAGCGTCTGCATGGGCGGCGGCCTGGAACTGGCGCTGGGTTGCGCCTACCGCGTGGCCGTGCCGGGCGCGCAGATCGCGCTGCCGGAAGTGAAGCTCGGCCTGCTGCCGGGCGCGGGCGGGACCCAGCGTCTGCCGCGCGTGATCGGGCTGGAGGCTGCGCTCGACATGATCGTCTCCGGGAATCCGGTGCCGTCCGAGAAATTCTCAGGCACGCTCTTCGACGAGGTGTTCCCGGCCGGGACCGACCTGGTGGCGGCAAGCGTCGATTTCGCCAACAGGATTGCGGATGTGCGTCCGCTGCCGAAGGTGCGCGACCGCCAGGTACAGCACGCCGATGCCGCCGCCTTCCTGGACGCGGCCCGCGCCAGGGTGAAAGCTGCCGCCGGCGCCTTCCCGGCGCCGCTCGAATGCGTCGAGACCATCGCCGCCGCCGTCAACATGCCTTTCGATGAAGGCTGCAAGTTCGAGCGCTCGCGCTTCATCCACCTGACCCAGACCGTGGAATCGAAGGCGCTCCGTCATTCCTTCTTTGCCGAGCGCGCCGCCAGCAAGATCCCGGATGTGCCGGCCGACACGCCTGTCCGCGAGATCAAATCGGCCGCCGTGGTCGGCGCCGGCACCATGGGCGGCGGCATCGCGATGAACTTCGCGAACGCCGGCATTCCGGTCACCATCCTCGAGACGAAGCAGGAGGCGCTGGAAAAGGGCCTGGCGACGATCCGCAAGAACTACGAGAACACGGTCAAGAAGGGCAAGCTGGCGCCGGAAAAATTCGAGCAGCGCATGGCGCTGGTGAAGGGCACGCTGGCCTATGCCGATATCGCGAATGCCGATATCGTCATCGAGGCCGTGTTCGAGGACATGGGCGTGAAGGAGACCGTGTTCCGCCAGCTCGACGCGGTGATGAAACCGGGTGCGATCCTGGCCTCGAACACCTCGACGCTCGACCTCGACAAGATCGCTGGCTTCACAGCGCGTCCGCAGGACGTGATCGGCCTGCATTTCTTCAGCCCGGCCAATGTGATGAAGCTGCTCGAGATCGTGCGCGGCGCGCAGACCGGCAAGGACGTGCTGGCCACCGCGCTGGCGCTGTCGAAGAAGCTGAAGAAGACGGGCGTCGTGAGCGGCGTCTGCGACGGCTTCATCGGCAACCGCATGGTCGAGCAGTACATCCGCCAGGCTGGCTTCCTGCTGGACGAAGGGGCGCTGCCGCAGCAGGTCGACCAGGCCATCGAAAAATTCGGCTTCGCGATGGGGCCGTTCCGCATGGGCGACCTGGCCGGCAACGACATCGGCTGGTACATCCGCAAGCGCCGCTAC
>Ga0065165_1002058_pt1 | contig 18598 bp, 17 predicted proteins | sample AraplaMF_Cvi_mMF_FD_63813 | JGI IMG/M metagenome (GOLD analysis project Ga0065165, IMG submission 63813) | Arabidopsis root microbial communities from the University of North Carolina, USA - plate scrape MF_Cvi_mMF (version 2) (version 3) | ecosystem: Host-associated > Plants > Roots >...
GAATTCGAAGGCAAGCACGCCGACGACCTGCCGGCCGGCGACGTCAAATACCACCAGGGCTTCTCGAGCGACATCTCGACCCCGGGCGGCGCGGTTCACCTGTCGCTGGCGTTCAACCCGTCGCACCTGGAAATCGTGAACCCGGTCGTGGAAGGCTCGGTCAAGGCGCGCATGGAACGCCGCGGCGACCGCAAGGGCAAGGAAGTGCTGCCGATCCTGGTGCACGGCGACGCCGCATTCGCCGGCCAGGGCGTGGTCATGGAAACCCTGAACCTGGCCCAGACCCGCGGCTACGGCACCGGCGGTACCGTCCACATCGTCATCAACAACCAGATCGGTTTCACCACCTCGGACCCGCGCGATGCCCGTTCGACCATCTACTGCACCGACGTGGTCAAGATGATCGAAGCACCGGTGCTGCACGTGAACGCCGACGATCCGGAAGCCGTCGTGCTGGCCACCCAGATCGCGATGGACTACCGCACCGAGTTCCATAAAGACGTCGTGGTCGACATCGTCTGCTACCGCAAGCTGGGCCACAACGAGCAGGACACCCCGGCCCTGACCCAGCCGCTGATGTACAAGAAGATCGCCAAGCACCCGGGCACCCGCAAGATGTACGCGGACAAGCTGGCTGCGCAGGGCACCATCGCCGCTGACGGCGGCGACCAGATGGTGGCCGAATACCGCGCCGCGATGGACGCCGGCAAGCACACCATCGACCCGGTCCTGACCGACTTCAAGAACAAGTACGCCGTCGACTGGGCGCCGTTCCTAAACAAGAAGTGGACCGACGCCGCCGACACCGCCGTGCCGCTGACCGAGCTGAAACGCCTGGCCCAGCGCATCACCACCGTGCCGGAAAACTTCAAGCTGCACTCGCTGGTCGAGAAGGTCCTGAACGACCGCGCCAACATGGGCAAGGGCGAGATGAACCTCGACTGGGGCATGGGCGAACACCTGGCCTACGCATCGCTGCTGTCGTCGGGCTACGCCGTCCGCCTGTCGGGCCAGGACGCCGGCCGCGGCACCTTCGTGCACCGCCACGCCGTGCTGCACGACCAGAACCGCGAGCGCTGGGACCAGGGCATCTACCTGCCGCTGGCGAACGTGTCGGAAAACCAGGCCAACTTCACCGTCATCGACTCCGTGCTGTCGGAAGAAGCGGTGCTGGGCTTCGAATACGGCTACTCGACCGCCGAGCCGAACACCCTCACCATCTGGGAAGGCCAGTTCGGCGACTTCGTCAACGGTGCGCAGGTCGTCATCGACCAGTTCATCGCCTCGGGCGAAGTGAAGTGGGGCCGCGCCTCGGGCCTGGTGCTGATGCTGCCGCACGGTTACGAAGGCCAGGGTCCGGAGCACTCGTCGGCACGTATCGAGCGCTTCCTGCAGCTGTGCGCCGACCACAACATGCAAGTCGTGCAGCCGACCACCGCCGCCCAGATCTTCCACCTGCTGCGCCGCCAGATGGTGCGCCAGTTCCGCAAGCCGCTGGTGATCTTCACGCCGAAGTCGCTGCTGCGTAACAAGGACGCCGGCTCGCCGCTGACCGACCTGGCCAAGGGCGGCTTCCAGACCGTCATCGGCGAACTGGACGACAAGATCGACGCCAACAAGGTCAAGCGCGTGCTGGTCTGCTCGGGCAAGGTCTACTACGACCTGGTCAACACCCGCAAGACCCGCAACGCGAACGACACCGCGATCGTCCGTATCGAGCAGCTGTATCCGTTCCCGCACAAGGCTTTCGTCGCCGAGCTGAAGAAGTTCCCGAACGCGACCGAAGTGGTGTGGGTCCAGGACGAGCCGCAGAACCAGGGTCCGTGGTTCCAGATCCAGCACAACCTGTTCGAAAGCATGGAATCGGGCCAGCGCCTGTCGTATGCCGGCCGTCCTGCTTCCGCGTCCCCGGCTGTCGGTTACGCCGACAAGCACGTGGCGCAGCAGAAGGAACTGCTGGAAACCGCGTTCTCGAAGTTGAAGGGGTTCATCCTCACCAAGTGAAGATGAGGGGCGCCGAACGTTGCACGTCCGGCTCCTGACGAAATAAGAAATAGCCCAAGGGCACCCCGCGTCGCAAGGCGCGGGGTTTTTGCACAGAATACAAAACGGAGTTAATCAAAAATGGCACAAATCGAAGTCAAGGTCCCCCAACTGTCGGAATCGGTTGCTGAAGCAACCCTGCTGTCGTGGCACAAGAAGGTCGGCGAATCCGTCTCGCGCGACGAAAACATGATCGACATCGAGACCGACAAGGTGGTCCTGGAACTGCCGGCACCGAGCGCCGGCGTGATCGTGCAACTGATCAAGGCTGACGGCGCGACCGTCGTCTCCGGCGAAACCATCGCGATCATCGATACCGAAGCCTCGGCCCAGACCAGCCCGATCGCCATCACCGCCGCCCCGGTCGCCAACGCACCGGCCGCCGCTGCAGCACCGCAGACCTCGGCATCCACCGGCAGCAAGGGCGACGTCGCCATGCCGGCCGCCGCCAAGATCCTGGCCGACAACAACCTGAGCACCGCCGACGCCACCGGCACCGGCCGTGACGGCCGCGTGACCAAGGGCGATGCCCTGGCCGCCGTCGCCAACAAGGGCGCCGTCGCACCGGCCGCTCCGGCGCCGCTGGCTGCTCCGGCTGCCAAGCCGGCCCTGCAGCAAGTCGCTGCCCCGGCCCCGGCCAACCTGGGCGACCGTCCGGAAGAGCGCGTGCCGATGAGCCGCCTGCGCGCACGTATCGCCGAGCGCCTGCTGCAGTCGCAGTCGACCAACGCCATCCTGACCACCTTCAACGAAGTCAACATGGCCCCGGTCATGGAACTGCGCGCCAAGTACAAGGACAAGTTCGAGAAGGAACACGGCGTCAAGCTGGGCTTCATGTCCTTCTTCGTCAAGGCCGCCGTGGCAGCCCTGAAGAAGTACCCGATCCTGAACGCCTCGGTCGACGGCAACGACATCATCTATCACGGCTACTTCGACATCGGTATCGCTGTCGGTTCGCCGCGTGGCCTGGTGGTGCCGATCCTGCGCAACGCCGACCAGATGACCATCGCCGAAATCGAGAAGAAGATCGGTGAATTCGGCCAGAAAGCCAAGGAAGGCAAGCTGACCCTGGAAGACCTGACCGGCGGTACCTTCTCGATCTCGAACGGCGGCACCTTCGGTTCGATGCTGTCGACCCCGATCATCAACCCGCCGCAGTCGGCCATCCTGGGCGTGCACGCGACCAAGGACCGCGCTGTCGTCGAAAACGGCCAGATCGTCATCCGTCCGATGAACTACCTGGCGATGTCCTACGACCACCGCATCATCGACGGCCGCGAAGCCGTGCTGGGCCTGGTCGCCATGAAGGACGCGCTGGAAGATCCGGCACGCCTGCTGCTGGACCTGTAATCCATATCTAGGGAAGGGCGCCACCATGATTGCCGATGAACTGAAACGTCTGCATGAACTGCACCAGGCTGGCGCCCTGACCGACGCCGAATTCGAACAGGCGAAGGCGAAGATCCTGTCCTCGTCGACCGCGCAGTCGACGGTCAACCTGAACAAGGGCGCATCGACGGCAGGGGATGGAAGTTTTGCGTCCGAGCTGAACATGCTGCGCCGCTCGCGCACCGACCGCTGGGTCGGCGGCGTGTGCGGCGGCCTGGGCAAGGTCTCGGGCGTCGATTCGTGGGTGTGGCGGCTGGTCTTCGCGCTGTTCACCTTCACGTTCGGATTCGGGGCGGTGATTTATCTGCTGCTGTGGATCTTCGTACCGGAAGAATAAAAGGAATACATCTTAATGAGCACCGAAAAACAATTTGACGTCGTCGTGATCGGCGGCGGTCCCGGCGGCTATGTGGCTGCCATCCGCGCTGCCCAGCTGGGCTTCAAGGTTGCCTGCATCGACGAGGCACAGAATGCCAAGGGCGGTCCGGCCCTGGGCGGCACCTGCACCAACGTCGGCTGCATCCCGTCGAAGGCGCTGCTGCAATCGTCGGAACACTTCGAGCACGCCGGCCACGGCTTCAAGGAACACGGCATCAACGTGTCGGGCCTGGAGCTGGACCTGGGCGCGATGCTGAAGCGTAAGGATGGCGTGGTCAAGGCCAACAACGACGGCATCGTCTACCTGTTCAAGAAGAACAAGGTCACCTTCTTCCACGGCCGCGGCACCCTGGCCGGCAAGGCTGGTGAAGGCTTCACCATCAATGTCTCGGGCAAGACCACCGACACCATCACCGCCAAGAACGTGATCGTCGCCACCGGCTCGAACCCGCGCGAACTGCCGGGCACCCCGTTCGACGAGAAGATCGTCCTGTCGAACACCGGCGCACTGGCCATCGACGCCGTCCCGGCCAAGCTGGGCGTGATCGGCGCCGGCGTCATCGGCCTGGAAATGGGCTCGGTGTGGCGCCGCCTGGGCGCGAAAGTCACCGTGCTGGAAGGCCTGCCGGCCTTCCTGGGCGCGGTCGACCAGCAGATCGCCAAGGAAGCGCAGAAGGCCTTCACCAAGCAGGGCCTGGAGATCCACCTGGGCGTTAAAATCGGCAACATCGTCAAGGGCGACAACAGTGTCACCGTGGAATACGCCGATTCGACCGGCGCCGCGCAGACCGCCACCTTCGACCGCCTGATCGTCTCGATCGGCCGCGTGCCGAACACCATCGGCCTGGGCTTCGATAGCGTCGGCCTGCAGCTCGACGAGCGCGGCTTCATCGCCGTCGACGACGAGTGCCGCACCGCTGTGCCGGGCATCTGGGCAGTGGGCGACGTCGTGCGCGGCCCGATGCTGGCGCACAAGGCGGAAGAAGAGGGCGTCGCGGTTGCCGAGCGCATCGCCGGCCAGCACGGCCACGTCAACTTCAACACGATCCCGTGGGTGATCTACACCTCGCCGGAAATCGCCTGGGTCGGCCGCACCGAAGAGCAGCTGAAGAAGGACGGCGTGGCCTATAAAGCCGGCACCTTCCCGTTCATGGCCAACGGCCGTGCGCGCGCGCTGGGCGACACCACCGGCATGGTGAAGGTGATCGCCGATGCGGCCACCGACGAGATCCTGGGCGTGCACATCGTGGGCCCGGTCGCTTCCGAGCTGATCTCGGAAGCCGTGGTGGCGATGGAGTTCAAGGCTTCGGCTGAAGACATCGCACGCATCTGCCACGCTCACCCGACCCTGTCCGAAGCGACCAAGGAAGCTGCGCTCGCCGTCGACAAGCGTTCGCTGAACTTCTAAGTTTGAATGGCCGGGCTGCGCGCCCGGTGTAGGGTGGGCACCCCGTGCCCACGCGGACGCGTGCGTGATGCCGATATCCGCGTGGGCACGTGGTGCCCACCCTACGTTTTGATGAGCACCTCATGAACGTCCAAGAGTATTACCAGCACGCCCTCACCGAGCGCGGCTTCAAGTCCGATCCGGCCCAGCAGCGCGCAGTGGACCGCCTGCAGCAGGCGTACGACGACTGGGTCAACTACAAGGCCCAGCGGTCGTCCGCTTTCAAGCGCCTGATCAACCGTCCCGACGTGCCGCAGGGCGTGTACATGTGGGGCGGGGTGGGGCGCGGCAAGTCCTTCCTGATGGACAGCTTCTATTCGGTGGTGCCGGTGGTGCGCAAGACCCGCCTGCACTTCCACGAATTCATGCGCGCCGTGCACCGCCAGCTCGACGAGCTGAAAGGCATGGAAGATCCGCTGATCGAAGTCGCCAAGCGCATCGCCAAGAAGTACCGCCTGATCTGCTTCGACGAATTCCACGTCAGCGACGTCGCCGACGCCATGATCATGTACAACCTGCTGTCCGCCCTGTTCGAGAACGGCGTGTCCTTCGTCATGACCTCGAACTACGACCCGGACAAGCTGTACCCGGACGGCCTGCACCGCGACCGCATGCTGCCGACCATCGCGCTGCTGAAGGACAAGCTGGACGTGATGAACGTCGACGCCGGCATCGACTACCGCCACCGCGCGCTGGAGCAGGTCGAAGCCTATTACACGCCGCTGAACGCGGCCAGCGACCACGAGCTGCGCGAAGCCTGGGGCAAGGTGGCCGATACCGCCGACGAGAACCCGATCGTGCACATCGAGCAGCGCGAGATCCGCGCCCTGCGCCATGCCGGCGGCGCGATCTGGTTCGACTTTGCCACCCTGTGCGGCGGCCCGCGCTCGCAGAACGACTACCTGGAACTGGCGAGCCGCTTCCATACCGTGATCCTGTCCGGCGTGCCGCGCATGTCGGCGGCGATGTCGTCGGAGGCGCGCCGCTTCACCTGGCTGATCGACGTGTTCTACGACCACAAGGTCAAGCTGATCATGTCGGCCGAGGTGGCGCCGGAACAGCTCTACACCGAGGGTGCGATGTCGAACGAGTTCCATCGCACGGTGTCGCGTATCATTGAAATGCAATCGCGCGAATACATGCTGGCCGAGCGCCGCGGCGCCGCCGACGCCCTCGCTTAAAAGGAAAAGAACAAGACGATGAAGACCGATCTGCTCATGCACCGCGCCTTGCCGGCCGCACTGTTGTCTCTCCTGCTGGCCGCCTGCGGCACGAACAAACCGGCCCCGCAGGAAGCGCCGCCGCCACCGGTGACCTCGGTGGCCCAGGCCGACGAGCAGTTGGCCGCGGTTGCGCGGGAGCGCGCGGGCATCGAAGCCCGCTTTGCCGAGCGCGAACGGGTCTGCTACGACAAGTTCTTCGTCACCAGCTGCCTGGACGAAGCCAAGGAGCGCCGCCGCACCGCGCTTGCGGCCCAGCGTGCGATCGAGGTGCAGGCCGAGCGCTTCAAGCGCCAGGCCGTGGTCGACGAGCGCGACCGCAAGCTGGCCGAGGCCGACAAGAAATACCGTGAAGAAGAAGCGCAGCTGGCCACCCAGCCGCCCAAGCCGACCCGCGAAGTGGAAGCCGCGCCGCCGCCGCGCGCCGCCACCGTCCCGGGCCGCATCGCCGAGCGCAATGCAAAACTGAAGGCAGCCCAAGCCAAGGAAGCGGCCGAAGCACCGAAGCGCGCCCAGAACGTGCGCGACTACGAAGCCCGCAAGGCTGAGTCGGCAGCACGCCAGCAGGAGGTCGCGCGCAAGAAGGCGGAGAAGGCGGCCAAGGCCGCGAAAAAGGCCGAGGAAGAGAAACTGAAAGCGGAGAAGAGCGCCAGCCCGGCGCAGTAAGGTCCGTATTTTGCAAATGTCACGCGTGCGGTGTTGAGGCCGAGGGCCTCAACACGAATGTGCCCACGTGGACCTTAAACAGCCCGTTTCAGCTTTTCGACCGTGTAATTACCTGCATCCTGGGGCGGCCGCACCAACTTCAAAATCGCCATCGTGCAATTGCCACCCTTGCCCTGGGCGCGTTCGTTGGCCTTGTTGATGAGCATCTCGGAAGCCTGCCGCGGCGTCGCGCGGTAGGTGACAGTGCCGAGCTCGGCATCGGTAAAGAAATGCCACAGCCCGTCCGAGGCCAGCAGGAACACGTCGCCCGCCGCCAGCCCGGTATGGTGGCCGACGGTCACGTAAGGATCCTTGCGGCCATTGCCCAGCACATTGAGCAGCAGCTTCGACTTGCGGTGGTTCTTGGCAGCCTCGGGCGGCAGGCGGTCGGTGGAGACCAAATGCTCGACATAGGCCGCATCGTTGGTCCGCGCCAGGCATTGGCCTTTCTGGAAGTGGTAGAGGCGGGAGTCGCCCACATGCGCCCAGGCGGCCTCGCCGTGCGGGCTCAGCAGCAGGCCGACGAAGCTGGCGTGGGCTTCCGTCTTGGCGGTGACCGCGTTCATGTTGATGACCAGGTGGGTTTCCTGGACGATGTCGCGCAGCAGCTGTTCGAGGCGTTCGACGCCTGGGCCGTCGCCGGGCTTGAACAGGTCGAACACGTTCTTGGCCGTGTGCAGCACCTGTTCCGAGGCCGCCGACCCGGCAACGCCGTCGGACAGCACCGCCAGCACGTAGCCGGGAGCGCGCGCCCCCGTCATCAATGCGACCCGGTCGTTCTGCTGGGGGCGGTTGCCGATGTGCTGCGCGGTTCCCGCTTCTAACTTGTATGGACTCATAAACGTGGCTTTCCGATGCCGGGTTTGCCGATCTTTGTTGGCGGCAACGTCAGCGTAGATTAAACTATGCACTGGTTTGTACTACTGTTGCAAGCCGTAACAATAATCCCGTCCTCCCATCCCAGCACCGGAATGCCCAACATGATCGACGTTCAGGAGATCCAGCGCCGTATTGTCGAACTTGACGTGGAACATCGCGACCTCGACGCGGTCATCGACATGCTGACCCGCGATGGTCACGCCGATCAGCTACAATTACGCCGCCTGAAGAAGCGCAAGCTGCAGCTGAAGGACCACATCACTTTGCTGAAAATGCAATTGGTACCGGACGTACCGGCGTAAGCTCTCAGTTTTACCCCCGTTCCCCACGACCTTGACCGATCACCTGCCCATGCCCGGCGCTGCCGGCGCGCCCATCCCTGACGACGCTGACGCAGCGGCATCCACCGAACCGGTGGAGGCTGCTGCGCCAGGGAAATACGACGCCGAGATCGACCGCATCTTCGGCGCCGGTGGCCCGCTCGCGCCCGCCGTCGGCAGCTTCAAGCCGCGCCAGTCGCAGACCGAGATGGCCAAAGCCATCGCCGATGCCATCGGCAAGCAGGCCACGCTGATCGCCGAAGCGGGCACGGGGACCGGCAAGACCTTCGCTTATCTGGTGCCGGCACTGCTGTGGGGTGGCAAGACCATCATCTCGACCGGCACCAAGAACCTGCAGGACCAGCTGTTCTCGCGCGACATTCCGAACGTGCGCCAGGCCCTGCGCGCGCCGGTCTCGGTGGCCCTGCTGAAGGGCCGCGCCAACTACGTCTGCCATTACCACCTGGAGCGCACGCTGCAGAACGGCCGCCTGACCTCGCGCGACGACGTCGGCCACCTGCGCGAGATCTCGCGCTTCATCAAGATGAGCAACTCGGGCGACAAGGCCGAACTGGCGAAGGTGCCGGAGACGGCATCCGTGTGGAACCTGGTGACCTCGACCCGCGAGAACTGCGTCGGCCAGGAATGCCAGTACTACCAGGACTGCTTCGTGATGAAGGCGCGCCGCGAAGCCCAGCAGGCCGACGTGGTCGTGGTCAACCACCACCTGTTCTTCGCCGACGTCGCGTTGAAGGAGGGCGGCATGGCCGAACTGCTGCCGGCCGCGAACACCATCGTGTTCGACGAGGCGCACCAGCTGCCGGAAGTGGCGACCCTGTTCTTCGGCACAACGGTGTCGACCTCGCAGGTGCTGGAACTGTGCCGCGACGTGCTTGCCGAAGGCCTGGCGCACGCGCGCGGCGGCCCGGACTGGGCCAAGGTCGTGATGGTGGTCGAGAAGGCCGCGCGCGACCTGCGCCTGACCTTCCCGGAAGGCGGCACCCGCCTGTCCTTGCCGCAGATTCCGCCCAGCTCGGACTTCTTCCCGGCGCTGGAAAAGCTGAAGGAAGAACTGGAAGGCATGGTCGACGTGCTGGAGGAGAACGCCGAGCGCGCCGAGACGATCGAGCAGTGCCGCGTGCGCGCGGTAGAAATGCTGGAGAACTTCAAGGGCTGGAAGCCTGCGCCGGTCAAGAAGGACCCCAAGGAAAAGGATTACAGCGAGTTCGGCGGCGCCGATGCGGTGCTGTGGGTCGAAGCCTTTTCGTCGTCGCTGCAGCTGCACAAGACGCCGCTGTCGATCGCGCCGATCTTTGCCGGCCAGCGCGCCACCACCCCGCGCAGCTGGATCTTCACCTCGGCGACGCTGGCGGTGAAGAGCGACTTCAAGCACTTCACGGCGCAGATGGGCATGACCGGCGAGCCGGCGCGCACCTGGCCCAGCCCCTTCAACTACCAGGAGCAGGGCATCCTGTACGTGCCGACCGGCCTGCCGGAACCGAACACCATGGGCTATACCGATGCCGTGGTCGACATGGCGCTGCCCGTCATCGAAGCCGCGGGAGGCCGCTGCTTCTTCCTGTGCACGACGATCCGCGCCGTGAACCGCGTGGCCGAGCGCCTGCGCGAGGAATTCGCCGCGCGCGGCCTGGCGTTCCCGCTGTTCGTGCAGGGCGAACGTGGCCGCACCGAGCTGCTGGATTCCTTCCGCAACGCCGGCAATGCCGTGCTGGTGGGCAGCCAGAGTTTCTGGGAAGGCGTGGACGTGCGCGGCGAGGCGCTGTCGCTGGTCATCATCGACAAGCTGCCCTTCGCCCCGCCGGACGATCCGGTGCTGGCGGCGCGCATCGAGGTGATGGAAAAGAAGGGCATGAACGGCTTCATGCACCACACGCTGCCGGAAGCCATCATCAACCTGAAGCAGGGCGCAGGGCGCCTGATCCGCGACGTCGACGACCGCGGCGTGCTGATGCTGTGCGATCCGCGCGTGATCAGCAAGCCTTACGGCCGCCGCATCTGGCAAAGCCTGCCGCCGTTCAAGCGCACGCGGGTGCAGTCGGAAGTCATCGACTTCTTCAAGCAGAAGCCGGCGGAATCAGAATAAGGAGCCGGTTTCCGGCGTCACGATCTTCTTCGTTCGAGGCGCTGTCGGCGCCGCCCACGCCTTCATCTGCTCGGCCGGATAATGCCGCAGGAAGCTGCGTGCCAGTTCCGGGTCGCGGCAGGCCAGCCAGGCATCCACATCTTCCGGCGGCAGCACCACCAGCGCGCGCTTTTCGTCGCCCGGCTTGTGGAAGCGCTTCATCAGCGGATGCTCGTCGGCGTTGATGGTGATCTGGGTGAACGAGGTCCCCACATTGCCATCAAGCTCGCGCCATTCGCGCCACAGTCCCGCCACGAAGAAGGGCGCATCGTCCGCCATGCCGATGCCGAAGCGCTCGGCCTTCCCGCTCTCGTAATTCGGCTCGTAGAAGCAGGTCATCGGCACCGCGCACAGTTGCGTGCGGTGCCAGGCGGGTGCGAAGGAACGCTTCTCGCCGATCGACTCCGCGCGCGCATTCATCGTATCGAAGACCTTCACGCCGGCCGGGATGTGGCGGCGCGGGACCATGCCGTAGCTGGCCAGGCTCAGCATGCGCTGGTTGCGCGCATCCGTGCGCACGATGGGTGCGAGGTAGTCTTTCCAGGTCTCGGTGGGCCAGTCCCAGTCCTTGTACAGATCGACCAGGGTACCGAGGACCATGTCCAGTTGCTCGGGCAGGGGAGGGCGGTAGTTGACGCACATGGTGGCTCTTATGCCTTCAATGAGCGGACGTGAGAAAGCACCTCATCCACGCGGCCCTCGTTGACCAGTGCCGCCGGCGTGCTGTCGCCGAACGCGGGCAGCGGCGCCTCCATCCAGGCGCTGGCAGCATCGTCGCTGCCCAGCACGGCGCGCACCGCGTGCATGACCGTGTAATAGGCCTGGGCCTTGCGCGACTGCTGCTCGAAGCGGGCACGCAGGGCGGCCAGGCCGTCGGGGTTCAGTTTTTCTTCGCTCATGCGGCATCTCCGGGTACGATCACGACCTTGCCCGTGACCTTGCGCGCGGCCATGTCGTTCAGCGCCTGCGCAGTGTCCTTCAAGGCGTAGCGGCGCGAAACCAGCGGGCGCAGTTTGCCTTCCGCCATCCAGCCCAGCATCTGGCGCATCGCCGCCATGTTGGCCTGCGGCTCGCGGCGCACGAAGTCGCCCCAGAACACGCCGACCACCGAAGCGCCTTTCAGCAGCATCAGGTTCCATGGCAGCTTCGGAATTTCGCCGTTGGCGAAGCCGACCACGAGGTGGCGGCCGCGCCAGGCGATCGAGCGCAGCGCCGGCTCGCTGTAGACGCCGCCGACCGGATCGTAGATCATGTCCGGGCCCTTGCCACCGGTTGCCGCCTTCAGCGCCTCGCGCAGGTCTTCCCTGGTGTAGTCGATCAGGACGTCGGCGCCATGGGCCTTGCACACCGCCAGCTTTTCCGCGCTGGAGGCGGCCGCGATCACGTGCGCGCCGATGGCCTTGCCGATTTCGATGGCCGCCAGGCCGACACCGCCGGCCGCGCCCAGCACCAGCATGGTCTCGCCGGGCTGCAGCGCGCCGCGGTCGACGATTGCATGGTGCGAGGTGCCGTAGGTGAGGGTGATGGCGGCGGCGACCTCGAAGTCCATCCCGGGCGGCATCGGCACCAGGGCTTCGACCGGGGCCAGGGCCTGCTCGGCGAAGGCGCCGGTGCGGGTGAAGCCGATCACGCGGTCGCCCGGCTTGTAGGCGCCGACGCCGTCGCCGACGGCCCGGACGATGCCGGCGAATTCGTTACCCGGCGTGAAGGGCAGCTCCGGCTTCACCTGGTACTTGCCCTGCACGGTCAGCACGTCCGGGAAGTTGACGCCGGCCGCCTTCACGTCGACCACCACCTGGCCCGCTGCCGGCACCAGGTTTGCGATTTCTTCCACCACCAGGCTGTCCGGTGGCCCCCAATCCTTGCAGACGACGGCTTTCATGTTGACTCCTTAAAGAAGCAATTATGCCGCATGGCAGGTCCGCCGAGTCCGGCAGGGTCGCTTGTGCTGCCACAACATGCGGGATGCATGGCTTGTTAGAGTCAGCAGGGTCCGCTGCCGGTGGCGGCGATTGAGCGTTGCCAATAGCAACGATGAGGAAAAGCAATGGCGATCCGTTACGGCTGTTTCTTCAGCTATGCCCATGGTCGGCATGAGCTCATGCAGCGCTTCAAGGCGACGCTGGCCGATGCCCTGCGCTGCTATCTGGAGCCGTATTTCGACAACGAAGACGAACTCTTTGTCGATACCGAGCAGCTCGGCGGTGGCGACGACCTCGACCGCAAGATCGCGCGCGCGATGTGCGAGAGCGTCTGCATGATCCTGATCTACACGCCGAAATACGAAGCCCACGCCTACACGCGCCGCGAGTACGCGGCCATGCGTGCGCTCGAGGCCGAGCGCAGCAAGTGGTATGCGCTGCCCAGCCACCTGATCATCCCGGTCATCATGACCCAGCACCCCGACCGGCTGCCGCCGCAGATCACCGATACCAGTTTCTACGTCGATTTTTCGCGCTTCACGATGGCGACCGGCGATCTGAAATCGAATCCCGACTTTCTGCCCGACATCGACAAGATGGTCAGGCGGATCGTCACCCACTACCAGTATCTGAGAAAGACCATGCCACCGGGGCATGACTGCAACCAATTCGTGCTCCCCGATGTCCCACCCCCGTGGCGCGAGATAACGGACACCACCTTCCCGAAAAAATGAGGAGCAATATGGAAACCAGCCGCTTCACCGCCGCGCCGGCCCAGGCCGGCGAGGTGACGACGTTTTATGCCTACGATGGCGCGGGCGCGCGTAGCCGCGCGCTTGTTAATGCCGCATGGCTATTGTCTGGACGCAAACATGCAAAAAACCCCGTGCTGATGATCGACTGGGACCTCGAAGGGCCTGGCCTGCACCATTATTTCCCGGACGGCCAGCCCGCCACCGAGCGCCAGGGTGTGCTCGAACTGTTCGAAGCCTGCCACGAACGCCTGCAGGCGCTCGGGCGCGCGCCCGCTGACGAAGCCGCCGAACTGGCCGAGAGCGTGCTCGACGCCATCGACTGGGACAGTTACCTCGAACGGGTCGACGACAGCCGCCCCCTCTACCTCATGCGCGCCGGCCGTTTCGACGACAGCTACGGCGAACGGGTCGACCGGCTCGACTGGGACGCGCTGTTCTGCGCCTGCCCGGCCCTGTTCCGCAGCTTTGCCGCCCACCTGACGCGGCGCTTCGCCCACGTGCTGGTCGATTGCCGCAGCGGCCGCTCGGCCGCCACCAGCGTCTGCACGGCTTTATTGCCTGACAAGATGGTGGGTGTGTTCACGCCGGAACCGCGCAGCCTGGAGGGTCTGGATGGCGTCGTGCGGCGCGCGCTCGACTACCGCTGCAGCCACGAGGACGAACAGCGGCCTTTGCTGGTCTATCCGCTGCCCAGCCCGCCCGACGGCGCGGTCGAGGGCCGGCTCGGCTGGCGCCACGGCGACGCCAGGTACGGCCAGCCCGGCTACCAGGCGGCGCTCGAAACCCTGCTCGGCGACTGCTACGGCCTGGCCGGGCTGGCGCTGGACAGCTATCTCGACGAAGTCCAGCTGCCCCAGGCCAGCCTGGGCGAGGCCGGCCTCGGCTGCGTGCGCGGCGCCGACCGCGACCGCCTGGGCCCGGTGCGCAGCATCGAGACCCTGCTCGAATGGATGGAACCCGGGCATTTTCCGTGGCGGCCGCTGGCCGAGGTGCGCCTGGTGCAGGCGGTCGAGGCCCTGCGCGAGCGGGCCGGGGACACGCAAGCGCCGCCGCTGGCGCGCGAGCTGGCCCGCCTGGGCGAACTCTACCTGGGCCAGCAGGGCGACGAGATCGAGGCTGCGCGCCGGATCGAGCAGCACGTGATCGCGCTGGAAGAGGGTTTGCACGCCATGGAAGAGGGCCGGCGGGTGATACGCAATTAAAGATAGGTGTGGCGCATGTGCGACGGCGGGATGCCTTGAAGCCGGTCGGGGCGGGGCGGCGGGCGTCCGGATGAGCAATAAATGTGCAGCCCAAGGCGTCGATCTGGCCGTTGCTTCAGGTAAAATCGCAGGATGCGAATCCTTATCAGTAACGACGACGGCTATCTCGCACCTGGTATCCAGGCGCTGGCCGATGCGCTTGCCGCGATCGCCGACATCGTGGTGGTCGCTCCCGACAGCAATCGTTCGGGTGCTTCCAACTCGCTGTCGCTGGACCGGCCGCTGTCGGTGTCGAAAGCTGCAAACGGTTTCTATTTTGTCAACGGTACGCCGACCGACTGCGTGCACATCGCGCTGACCGGGATGCTCGACGGGCGGCCCGACCTGGTCGTTTCCGGCATCAACAACGGCCAGAACATGGGCGACGACACGCTGTACTCCGGCACCGTGGCGGCCGCCACCGAGGCCTACCTGTTCGGTATCCCGGCGATCGCCTTCTCCCAGGTCCATTCGGGCTGGAGCGAGGTCGAGTCGGCCGCGCGCGTCGCCCGCGACATCGTGCAGCGCCGCTTCGAGACGCTGGAATCGCCATTCCTGCTGAACGTGAACATCCCGAACCTGCCCTACGAGCAGATGGGGCCGCTCACGGCGACCCGGCTGGGGCGCCGCCACCAGTCCGAGCCCGTCATCCGCGGCCAGGATCCGCGCGGCCGCGAGATTTTCTGGATCGGCGCACCCGGCGCCTGCCGCGATGCCGGCGAGGGCACCGATTTCCACGCCACCAGCCAGGGCCGGGTGTCGATCACGCCGCTGCAGGTCGACCTGACCCATCGTGAACAGCTGGCCTCGCTGCGAGGGTGGCTGGCATGAGCGAAAAGCGCAGCAACTTCCCCTTGCCGCTGTCCTCCGTGACCGGCGGCGGCACCCGAAAGCCTGCTGCGCCTGCGCCGGTGGCGACCCCGCAGACGGCAACCCAGAACGCGCGTACCAGCCAGGCCCAGAGCCGGCAGGCGCCAGCCGCAAGCCCGCGCCCGGCGGCATCCAATACACCGCAGCCGGCCCAGGCCCAGCAGACGATGCAGCGCTCCGACCTGGCCGCCACCGAGGCGCCGCGCCGGGCCATGGCGGCTTATGTCGCGCGCCAGGGCGTCAAGGACGGGCAGGTGCTGGCGGCGCTGGAAACCATGCCGCGCCACATGTTCATCGAACCGGCCCTGTCGAGCCAGGCGTATGCCGACGTCTCGCTGCCGATCGGTCATAACCAGACGATTTCCCAGCCCTATATCGTGGCGCGCATGATCGAGCTGCTCAAGGGCAGCGGCCAGCCGCTGCAGCGCGTGCTGGAAATCGGAACGGGCTGCGGTTATCAGGCGGCGGTGCTATCCTGCGTCGCTAAAGAAGTCTATTCGATCGAGCGCATCAAGCCGCTGCACGAGCTGGCGAAGGCGAACCTGCGCCCCTTGCGCATCCCCAATCTGCGCTTGCAATACGGAGATGGTATGCTTGGGCTGCCGCAGGTGGCGCCCTTCGATGGCATCATCCTGGCGGCGGCCGGTCTCGAGGTGCCCCGCGCACTGCTCGAGCAGCTGGCTATCGGCGCCCGGCTGGTGGCGCCCGTCGGCGCGCAGGTCCAGCATCTGCAGCGCATCACCCGCACCGGGAAGTCGGAATGGACCAGCGAGACACTGGAAACCTGCCATTTTGTCCCGCTGCGGCCAGGCATCGTCTGAGAATGCCAGAAAGTCGTAACAGAATTAGATGAGAATGAAACCAACACCCCGCCTCGCCCTGCTGACCGTCAGTATCGTGCTGAGCGCCTGCAGCACCGAAACCCGCCAGGCACCCGTGATCGACCGTCCGACCCCGACCGCTGCCAACAAGAACCCGCGCCCGCACCCTGTGACCCCGCCGGTCCAGGTTGCCGACGAGCCGAAGGCGGACGTGCGCGGCAACTACGTTGTGCGCAAGGGCGATACCCTGCTGCGGATCGCACTGGATTTCGGCCAGAACTACCGCGACCTGGTCGCCTGGAACAACCTGGCCGATCCGGACGACATCAAGGTCGGCCAGGTGCTGCGCGTGTCGCCGCCTGACCGTGGCGGCAACAACAATGGCCTGGCCGGGACCAACCCGATCACGATGCCGGGCGCCGACAAGCCCGCCGTCCCGCCGAAGAAGACCGCGCCGCGCGGCGACAAGAAACCTTACACCGAAGGCAACCTGGCGGACGCCCAGAAGGACGACAACCCGGCCGTCAACCCGAAAGCCGCCGAGCGTCCGTCCGCCGGGCTGGCTGCCGGCAGCACGGTCACCGCCAACGACGACGACAAGCTGAGCTGGATGTGGCCGTCGAACGGCCGCATCCTCGCCACTTTCGACGAAGGCAAGAGCAAGGGCATCGATATCGCCGGCAAGCTCGGCCAGCAGGTGATGGCCGCCGGTCCCGGAAAGGTGATGTACGCGGGCAGCGGCATCCGCGGATATGGTAATCTCGTGATTGTTAAGCACAGCAACAGTCTGCTGTCGGCATACGCGCACAACCGCGCCATTCTCGTCAAGGAAGGCGACAGCGTGGCCAAGGGCCAGGCGATCGCGGAAATGGGCGATTCCGATGCCGACACGGTTAAACTGCATTTCGAGATACGCCAGCAGGGCAAGCCGGTCGACCCGTCGAAGTTCCTGCCCAGTCGTTAGCGAGGACCAATGACGCTGCCGCCCGACCCGCTGGACCAGAACATGCCGGACGATGGTCCGGAGGATGTGCCGGAGGAGGCGCTGGGCGACGGCGACTTCCACGCCGACGGGAGCGAGCGCGCCGAACTGGTCCCTGACGGCGCGGCGCTGGAAAGCCCGGCCACCGAATCCGTCGACGAGCTGAAAAGCGTCCTGCAGGCCGAGCTCTCCACCGACACCACCCAGCACTACCTCAACCGGATCGGCGCCAAGCCCCTGCTCACGGCCGAGCAGGAAGTCCACCACGCGACCCTGGCCAAGGCTGGAGATTTTGCCGCCCGGCAAAAAATGATCGAGCACAACTTGCGCCTGGTCGTCTCGATCGCCAAGCACTACATCAACCGCGGCGTGGTCCTGCTCGACCTGATCGAGGAGGGCAACATCGGCCTCATGCGCGCGATCGACAAATTCGAGCCGGAGCGCGGTTTCCGTTTTTCGACCTATGCCACCTGGTGGATCCGCCAGAGCATCGAGCGCGCCATCATGAACCAGGCCCGCACCGTGCGCCTGCCGGTGCACATGGTGCGCGAACTGAACCAGGTGCTGCGCGCCAAGTACCACCTGGAAGCCCAGCACCACGACGGCAAGGAAGCCAGCGCCGAGGACATCGCCAGCCTGGTCGGGCGGCCGGTGGAAGAGGTGCAGGACATCCTGGCGCTGTCCGAGCACGCGACCTCGCTCGATGCCCCGCTCGACAACGATCCGCAGACCAGTCTGATGGACATGCTGCCCGACGAAGCCGACGTCAGCCCCGACGCCCGCGCCGAACAGCACGAGATGACCCTGCTGGTGCGCGACTGGCTGCAGAAGCTGCCGGACAAGCAGCGCGTGGTCGTGATGCGCCGCTTCGGCCTCGACAACGACGATCCCGCCACCCTCGAAACCCTGGCCGAAGAGATGGGCGTGACGCGCGAGCGGGTGCGCCAGATCCAGCAGGAAGCCCTGGTCAAGCTGAAGCGGGCCATGGCCGCCCGTGGCGTCGTGCGCGATTCCTTGCTATGATGTTCGGCTGACCAATTCCCGTCATTCCCGTCATTCCCGCGAAAGCGGGAATCCATACTGAGCAACCGCAGTCGTAACGCTGGCATACCGGCTTCGCTACATTCAGCATGGATCCCCGTTTTCACGGGGATGACGTTGCTCTTTGCTTTCTTCTATTCCCATGCAAGAAACCTTCATCAAGATCAAATCCCTCGACATGGACGCGCGCGGCGTCGGCCACCTTGAGAACGAGGACGGCACGCCGGGCAAGGTGATTTTCGTCGAAGGCGCGCTGCCGGGCGAGACGGTCAGCTTCGAAACCCTGCGCAAGAAGAAGAACTGGGAATCGGGCCGCATGGTCACGCTGAAGAAGGCCTCGGCTATGCGGGTCGAGCCGAAGTGCGAGCACTTCTGGCACTGCGGCGGCTGCTCGATGCAGCACCTGGAACCCTCGGCCCAGGTCGCGATGAAGCAGCGCGTG
>Ga0065165_1002060_pt1 | contig 18596 bp, 18 predicted proteins | sample AraplaMF_Cvi_mMF_FD_63813 | JGI IMG/M metagenome (GOLD analysis project Ga0065165, IMG submission 63813) | Arabidopsis root microbial communities from the University of North Carolina, USA - plate scrape MF_Cvi_mMF (version 2) (version 3) | ecosystem: Host-associated > Plants > Roots >...
CCATCAGCGCGATCAGCATGAAGATCAGTTCGCCGGCGTACATGTTGCCGAACAGCCGCATGCCGTGCGAGACGGTCTTCGCGACGAACTCGATGATCTGCATCGCGAAGTTGACCGGATACAGGAACCACTTGTCGCCGAACGGGGCCGAGAACAGCTCGTGCACCCAGCCGCCGGCGCCCTTGATCTTGACGTTGTAAAAGAGGCAGACCAGCAGCACGCCGAGCGACAGGCCCATCGTGATCGACAGGTCGGCGGTCGGCACGACGCGCAGGTACGGCAGGCCGACGGTGTGCTCGTTGACCCACGGCAGCAGGTCGACCGGCAGCATGTCCATCGCATTCAGCAGGAAGATCCACACGAACACGGTCAGCGCGAGCGGCGCGACCATCTTGCGGCTCTGCGCGTTGTGGACGATGCCCTTGGCCTGGCTGTCGACCATCTCGACGAGGATCTCGACGGCGGCCTGGAAGCGGCCCGGGCGGCCCGACGTGGCCTTGCGCGCGGCCAGCCACAGCAGCCAGCAGCCCAGTGCGCCGAGCACGACGGTGAAGAACACCGAATCGAGGTTGATCACCGAGAAGTCGACGACCCCTTCCTGGTGCTTGTTCTGCAGATGGTGCAGGTGGTGAATGATGTATTCACCGGCGCTCGGGGCGTGCTCTTGGCCTTCGGTCGTCATTCGTGAAACCCTGTATCCATCAGCGGCGGCGCCACAGCAGCGCCAGCCAGTTCACCTTCATGCACACCACCATCGTGACCAGCAGCACCGGCCAACTGAGGTTGGGCACAACTTTTGCTGCAATCACCAGCATCGCGATGGCAACTGCAATCTTCAACATTTCCCAGAACATGAAGCCGACGGCCGCAGCCACCGCGTTTCGTGTTCCTCGTGTCATTCCCCTGGCGAGCAATGCCGCCGGAAGAACAACGGCTGCCGCGCCGTACAACGCCGACCAGGCAGCTCCAGAACCTTGTCCCATCAGTTGCGTCACGACGACCGCGATGGCCGTGCAAAGCAAACCCGCCAGCGCCTGCACCGCCACCACCCTCCAGGGCGATACCTGGGGAATTCGTCCTCGCAAGGCCTGGGCTTCTTGTCGCGTCAGGGTCTTGAAAGGCTGGTCGTCGTTGCCATCTTCTGAGGCTCCGCCACGGTCGAGGGGTTCGGTCATGGCGAAAAGACAGTCGTCAGCAGCAAAGCCTCGGGATTATATGGGCAAAGACCCGCACTCCCTGACACACCCCGACACAGACGCCGGGGTTCTCGCTCTAGCTTGACTTCATGCACGCGCCGCCGCGCGTGCCGCCGTTCAGCGCGGCTCGCCTCGTCAGCCGAACAGCGTGGCCGGCAGCCCGGGCACCTCGACCCGGAACGCCAGCACGCGGCCGGCCAGCGGCTGCTGCGCCAGCTCGTCGGCCGGGCGCTTCTCGCGCGAGGTCGTCACGTACAGCGTCTTCAGGTCGGGACCGCCGAAGCACGGCATCGTCGCGCAGCGCACCGGCAGCTTCAGCTCGTTCAATATCTGGCCGGTGGGCGACAGGCGCAGCAGCCGCTGGCCTTCGAACATTGCCGACCAGTACGCGCCTTCGCTGTCGACCGCCGCGCCGTCGGGCCGGCCGCCGTAGGTGGCGAGGTCCTGCTCCGGCTGCTTCAACGGGAAGCGCGCGAAGACGCGGCGCGGACCGGGCCGCCCGCTCGCGCCGTCGAAGTCCATCGCGAAGACGGTGTGCGAGGTGGTGTCGCTCCAGTACATCGTGCGGCCGTCGGGGCTCCACGCAAGGCCGTTCGACACCGTCACGTCGTCGGCGATGCGCTGCAGCGTGCCGCCGCCGAAGCAGTACAGCGCGGCCAGCGCCGGCTTGCGCGGCTCGTAGATCGTGCCGACCCAGAAGCGGCCCTGCGGATCGCACTTGCCGTCGTTGAAGCGCTCGAGCGCCGGGTCGTACGGCGCGGCCGCGAGCGGCATGCGCTCGCCGCTGCGGGTGTCGAAGCGCCACAGCCCGTCGCGCATCGCCAGCAGCATGCCGCCGTCGCGCATCGCGGCGCAGCTGGCGACCTCGGTCGCGAAGGTCCAGTGCGAATGCTGCCCGCTCGCCGGGTCGAACCGGTTCAGCGCGAAGCCGGCGATGTCGCACCAGTAGAGCACCTGCTCGACCGGGTGCCACAACGGCGATTCGCCGAGCACCGAGGCGGGCACCGGCAGCGGCGGGAACGCGTCAGCAGCGATCACGTCGCGCACCTCAGACCGGCGACACGTCGATCTTCATCCACGCCTCCAGGCTCTCGCCCGGCTGCAGCGTGCGCAGCCCGTGCGCCGCCGGGTCGGCCATGTGGATCGCGTTGCTGACGTGGCTGACCGGCTCGACGCAGTAGTACGGCTTCTCGGCCGGCGTGTAGACGACCAGGTAGGGCAGCGACGAGGTCACCTGCATCGAGAACTTCTCGTCGCGGATGCGCGCCGGGCCGGTCCAGCCTTCGAAGCAGTTGTCGAAGCCGAGGTGCGACACGTCGCCGTCGATGCCCGGTTGCGGGTGCTTGCGCACCGGCAGCTGCGTGGCATCGGAATCCCAGCGGTCGGACAGGTCGATGTGCAGCCGGCTGCGCTCGCGGCGGTGGAAGTACGGGTGCCAGCCGACGCCGGCCGGTTGCGGCGCATCGTGCGTGTTGGTCAGCACCAGCTGCACGCCGCATTGCGACGGCGTCAGCGTGAAGTACTGCTTCACGTCGAACGGGAACGGCCAGTGTTCATCGGGCACGTGGGTGTAGACCAGCACCAGTTCGGTGGCGCTGGTCGACAGCACCTCCCAGGCGCGCTGCCAGGCCACGCCGTGCAGCGAATGCGGGCTGTCGTCGAAGTTCGGCGCGGTGGTGTAGTCCTTGCCCTTCCAGCGGAAGCGGCGGTAGCCGAGGCGGTTCGAGTACGGCACCATCGGGTAGCTGCCGCCCAGGCGCGGGGACGCCAGGTCGCCCGGTTCGGTGGACCTGAGGATGGGTTGGTCGCGATGCCAAAGACCGGCGATGGTGCCGCCCAGGTCGGGGCGGACGGCCAGGCGCAGCGCGCCGGCGTGCAATTCAAAGCTGTTGTTCGACGATCCAGTCATTGGCCTTCCCGGCAAGGGTGGAACACAGGGCGCCCGATGGCGCCCGGGATGGCGACAATGCTACGCCGGTACCGCGACGAAACCGGCCGGGGCCGGCGCTTCTTTCTGGGGATGCGCGGCCCGGGCCGCGGGGTCGTCCGGGGATCGCTCAGGGTCTGTCGACACTAGTACGCCGCCTCGGCGCGCGTGCCGCTCGCGAGCGTATGCACATGCTCGGTGTCGCGCGTGCGCAGCGCGGCCAGCGAGGCCTGCGCGCCGCGCATCATCAGCCCGAGGTCGGACGCGATCGCGACGAAATCGAAGCCGGCGGCGCGGTACTGCGCGACCACCTCCGGCGTGCCGCCGACAGTGCCGACCGGCTTGCCGATCGCCTTGCAGCGCTGCACCGCCTGCGACATCAGGTCGAGCACCGCCGGGTGCATCGGCTGGCCGACATGGCCCATCGTCGCCGACAGGTCGGCCGGGCCGACGAAGATCGCGTCGACGCCCGGCACCGCCGCGATCGCCTCGAGCCGCGCGATGGCGGCCGGCGTCTCGAGCTGGATGATCGCGCCGATGTGCTGGTTGGCGGTGGTCGCGTGGTTGGCGATGGTGCCGAAGCGCGAACCGCGGTTGATGCCGGCCATGCCGCGCAGGCCGTCGGGCGGGTAGCGCGTCGCGGCGATCGCGCGGCGCGCCTCGTCAGCGTCCTGCACGAATGGAAACAGCAGCGTCGCCGCACCGGCATCGAGCACGCGCTTGACCACCACCGCATCGTTCCACGGCACGCGCACCACCGGCAGCATCTTGGTCGACGAGACCGCCTGCAGCAGGTGCACCAGGTCCATCAGGTCGAGCGGCGAATGCTCCATGTCGAGCACGCCCCAGTCGAAGCCGGCACAGCCCATCGCCTCGGCGACGATCGGGCTGCCCGACGAGATCCAGGTGCCGATCGGGGGGTGCGCACCGGACGAGCCGAGCAACTGGCGAAAGGCATTCATCGTGGTCTCCTGGGTCGTCGCGAAGGCGTGGCGGGTACGTCGCTAGTAGGTCGAGGTCTGCCAGTCGAGCGCCACCTTCAGGTAGTGCGCGCCGGGAATCGGGTTGTAGTAGTACGGCGGGATTTCCTCGAAACCGAGCGACGCGTACAGGCCGCGCGCGGTTTCCATGTCGTCCAGCGTGTCGAGCAGCATCGACGAATAGCCGGCGCGGCGCGCCTCGTCGATCAGCGCCTGCGCGAGCACGCGGCCGAGCCCGAAGCGGCGGAACGCCGGCCGCACGAACAGGCGCTTCATCTCGCAGGCGTTCGCATAGTCGGCGTCGGGCAGCCCGCGGATCGCGCCGCAGCCGGCGATGGCGCCGTCGACCAGCGCGAGCAGCAGGTGGCCGGTCGGCGGGGCGTAGTCGCCGGGCAGGCGGGCGAGTTCGTTCTCGAAGTCCTGGAAGCAGAGGTCGATGCCCAGGCTGTCGGCGTATTCGCGCATGATGGCGCGCGTGGCGTCGAGCAATTCCGGCGTGTCGGGGGCGACCAGTTCGATGACGGGCGTGTCCATGCAGGTGTCGAGTGTAGGCAACCCGGCCCGGCTTGTCAGGTGCGTGTCAGGCGCCGAGCCGCCAGACCCAGCCGGCCAGCGCGGCGCAGGCGAGCAGCAGCACCAGCGCGAGCCCGCGCGTGGCCGCGTTGTCGCGCGATGCCGGCGTGTCATCCGACAAGGCCTTGTCGCCGCGCAGCATTGCGCCGGTCAGGTTGTTGCCGCGCTTGAGAAGGTAGAACAGGATGGCCGCGATGTGCAGCGCGACCAGCAGGTAGATCAGCCACTGCCCCCAGTGCTTGTGCCATGACGTCGCGAGGCTGCTGGTGGCCCCGCTGACGAACTTGACCAGCGGCCCGGTGGTCGAGATCTCGTCGTCGGCCACCAGCCCGCTGGCGACCTGCAGCCCGAGGATCGCCAGCATCGCGAACACCGACAGCGCGCCGCTCGGGCTGTGGCCCACCTCCAGCCATTCGTCGCGCCGGCCCTGGCCGCGCAGGTGGCGCAGCAGCGTGGACGGCGCATGGAGGAAGCTCGCGAAGCGCGACCAGCGCCCGCCGACGAAGCCCCACAGCAGCCGGAAGGCCAGCAGCGTGAACACCATCAGGCCGAAGCGCAGGTGCCATTCCATCGCGTTGCCGCCGAGCTTGGCGCTGACGACCGAGCCGACGACGCAGATCGCCAGCAGCCAGTGGAACAGCCGGGTCGGCAGGTCCCAGACGCGCACCGGCGTCGTCGGCGTGGAGGGTTCGATCGGCATGGCGTCGCACGGCCTCAGCGGCCGGAAGTGGCTGGCAGCCGCAAAGATAACCCGGGGGCTGCGGCGGTTACAAAAAAGAAGGCGCAGCATGTCGATTTGCGCTGCCGCGGTGCGTCGCGGGAATGAAGCCGTCGCTTCCCATTCATCCAAGGAGATCCAGCATGCGATTCATGATCCTGATCAAGGCCGACAAGAACTCCGAAGCCGGCGTGATGCCCGACACCCAGCTGCTCGAAGCGATGGGCCGCTTCAACGAAGAACTCGTCGAGGCCGGCGTGATGCAGGCCGGCGAAGGGCTGCAGCCGAGCTCGAAGGGCGCGCGCGTGCGCTTCAAGGGAAGCGAGCGCAGCGTCGTCGACGGGCCGTTCGACGACACCCGGGGGCTGATCGCCGGCTTCTGGATCTGGAAGGTCAAGTCGAAGGACGAGGCGATCGCGTGGGTCAAGCGCTGCCCGAACCCGATGGGCGACGAGTCGGAGATCGAGATCCGCCAGGTCTTCGAGGCCGACGACTTCGGCGCCGAGTTCACGCCCGAGCTGCGCGCCCAGGAAGACCGTCTGCGTGCGCAGATCGACGCGAAGCAGGCCGGCGCGGTCAATCCGGTGCCGCCGGCCACCGGCAGCACGCCCTACCTGGTGGTCAAGGGCGCGAAGGACGCGGTCGCCTGGTACCAGAAGGTGTTCGGCGCGCAGGTGGTGATGCAGATGGACGCGCCGGACAACAAGCTGATGCATGCCGAGCTGAAGGTCGGCAGCGCGCAGTTCATGCTGACCGAAGAGCGGCCGGAGCACCAGGCGCTGAGCCCGCTGACGCTCGGCGGCTCGTCGAGCTCGGCGCTGCTGTACGTCAGCGACACCGACGCGGTCGTCAAGCAGGCGGTGGCATCCGGCGCGCGCATCACGATGCCGGTGGCCGACCAGTTCTGGGGCGATCGCAGCGGGCACCTGATCGACCCGTTCGGCCACCAGTGGTTCATCTCGACCCACAAGGAAGACCTGACGCCGCAGCAGGTGAGCGAACGCCTGCAGAAGCTCTTCGGCTGAGCGGCGGTGGCCGGAATGCCCCGTCGGCCCGCCAGGGGATCGCGGGGCTGGTCCAATCGGGACCATGAAGATCGATTTCGTTTCCGACGTTTCCTGCCCGTGGTGTGCCATCGGGCTCAAATCGCTCGAAGAGGGCATCGCCCGCTTGGGCGACAGCGTGAAAGTGGACCTGCACTTCCAGCCGTTCGAGCTGAACCCCGACATGGGCCCGCAGGGCCAGGACATCGGCGAGCACCTGATGCAGAAATACGGGGCGACCGCCGAGCAGCGCGCGCAGAGCGGCGAGGCGATCCGCGCGCGCGGTGCCGCGCTCGGCTTCACGTTCCGCATGGACCTGCGCGGGCGCATCTACAACACCTTCGATGCGCACCGGCTGCTGCATTGGGCCGAACTCGAAGGCCGGCAGCTCGCGCTGAAGCATGCACTGCTGAAGGCCTACTTCACCGACGGGCAGGACCCGAGCTCGCACGAGCTGCTGGTGAAGGTAGCGGGCGAGGTCGGGCTCGACGAAGCGCGCGCCCGCGAGGTGCTCGCGACGAACGAGTTTGCCGACGAGGTGCGCGAGCGCGAGGCGTTCTACCGCGAACACGGCATCCAGGCCGTGCCGTCGGTGATCATCAACGACCGCCACCTGATCCAGGGCGGCCAGCCGCCCGAGGTGTTCGAGCGGGCGCTGCGCGAACTGGCAGCCGCCGGCGCCGAGTGACGCCGGGTCGCGCGCCGCGGCGGCGAGCCGCCCGGGTCGAGGCCGCCGTTCAGTGCTGCGTCAACCACTGCCCGTTGACGTTCACCAGTTCGCACGGGTCGGTGTAGGGCTTGCGGTTGGCCTCGCAGGCCGCCATGGCCTGGCGCGCCGCCTCGCGCGGCGACCCCTGGCCGGAGCGCCAGCCGAAGGCACCGCTGTCGGACGACGCGAAGGCCTTGTGGTTCGGCTGCGGCAGGTACTCGTCGGTGAACGCCTTCTGTGCCGCCGGGCCGGTGATCACCTCGGCGGCCTGCGCGGCGCGCGGGTCGAACTGCTCCTGCCCCTGGGCCTCGCCCGCCGCGTGGCCGAGGCGCTTGGAGTACGAGCGGTACGACACCAGCGAGCCGCCCAGCATCACCACCAGCAGCACGCCCATCACCGCGGCGGCGACGCCATTGCCCTGCCGCGGCTGCGGCCCGTAGTCGTTGTCGCCCTCGGTGCCGGGCCAGAACATCATCGCGAGGCTGACGACCGAGCCGAGGTACGGAATCAGCAGCACCAGCGCCCACCAGCCGCTGCGGTTCAGGTCGTGCAGGCGGATCGCGCTGACGCGCATCGCCCAGACGCCGAAGGCGGCGAACGCCAGCACCAGCGGCACGACGAGCGTCGCCGAGCGGAAGATCGGCAGCAGCACGGCCGCGCCGACGCCGATCAGCGCGATGCCGAGCAGGCTCAGCATGCCGGTGTTGAAGTACGCGATGCGGCCCATGCGGCCTTCGAAGCTGAGGCTCATGACCGGCGGCAGCTCGTCGGTGCCTTCATGCACCACGGCCACGCCGGATTTCGGCGGTGCGTAGCGGCCGCCGTTGCGGGCCGCCAGCCGTTCGGCGCGGGCCCGGTCGAGTTCTTCCTGCTTGTTGGCGAGCGCTCGTGCGATGTCGGTGGAGCAGCTGCGGCAGAACGCGCGCATCGACTGGCGTTCGCCGCAATTGGGGCAGGTCACCTGCGCCTCGGGCGGGGCCAGCGGCGGGGCGGTGGCGGCCGCAGGCGGCGGCGCGGGGACGGGCGAAGCGGCCACCGGGGCAGCGACGGCCGGCGCGGCGGGCGCGGCCTTCGGTGCAGCGACGGGGGCCGGCCGGGATTCTCCGTCCGCCGGCTCGACCAGCACCTGCATGCCCATCTGGCGGAATTTCTCGACGTAGCGCTCGACATCGGCTGGCGCGACCGCCCGCTTGATCACGGTGCGTCCGCCGGCGAACACGGCGTCGAGCCGTTCGCCATCGACCTTGTAGGCCTGGCCGAAGCTGCGCTTGACCTCGTCGACCCCGAACCCGCCCACCAGTTCGCCCGCGAACACCAGGCGCACCTGTGCACTGCCTTCCATCGAATCCCTCCAGGGCCCCGGCCCGTGTGCTGTTTGGGGCGAAAGCATAAGGGCGGCCGCGTTGCGGGAAACATTCGCACACGGCGTTTCGTCCGCAACAGTGATGAAGTTCCGTGACGAGTTCGTCGGCGCCCAGGGCCCGGAAACAGAAAAGCCCCGGTCAGCGGACTGAACGGGGCTTCCTGTGGAATCTGGTGGCCAAGGGCGGAATCGAACCACCGACACGCGGATTTTCAATCCGCTGCTCTACCAACTGAGCTACTTGGCCGTGAGCCGACGAGTATAGCAGCTTGGGACGGGCGCTTCCGTCAGATCCCGCCGCTGCGCTTGTTGCGCGTCAGGTCGACGCCCAATTGCTTGAGCTTGCGGTACAGGTGCGTGCGCTCCAGCCCGGTCTTCTCGGCGACGCGCGTCATGCTGCCGTTCTCCTTGGCCAGGTGGAACTCGAAGTAGCTCTTCTCGAAGGCGTCGCGCGCCTCGCGCAGCGGCCGGTCCAGCTCGAAGCTCTGCTCCGATTGCGGACCGATCGGCGGCAGCGGCAGCACCACCGCCTGGCTCGCCGGGATCGACTCGATCGGCATGCCGTACTCGATGCGCGGCAAGGGCAACGGCGGCGGAGGAGGAGGCGGCGGCGGGGCCGCGCGGCTGTTCGGCTTGACCAGCGCCTGCTCCACCGCGCGCAGCAGCTTCTGCAGCGTGATCGGTTTTTCGAGGAAGGCCACCGCACCCACCTTGGTCGCCTCGACCGCGGTGTCGATCGTGCCGTGGCCCGACATCATGATCACCGGCATCGTCAGCAGCGTCGTCGCACCCCATTCCTTCAACAGCGTGATGCCGTCGACGTCGGGCATCCAGATGTCGAGCAGCACCAGGTCCGGGCGCACCCGCTCGCGGCATGCACGGGCCTGCGCCGCGTTCTCGGCCAGTTCGACCTGGTGGCCTTCGTCGGTCAGGATCTCCGACAGCAGGGCGCGTATGCCCAGTTCGTCATCTACAACAAGAATGGTGGCCATGAACCCTCAGTGCACCCGGCTGTCGGCGGCGGCCGCTTCAGCGGACCCGACCGGTGCGAATTTTGAAAATGATAGCGAAACTTGCGCGCCGATCACGACTTCTCCCTGCTCGGAAGCGTCGGTGAGGTTGGCCAGCCGGATGCGCGCCCCGTGTTCGTCGGCGATTTTCTTGACCACGGCCAAGCCCAGGCCGGTCCCCTTGCTCTTCGTGGTGACGTACGGTTCGAACGCCCGCTTCAGCACCTTGTCCGCAAATCCCGGCCCATTGTCGATCACCTGCAGCCGCACCGCGCGCACTTCGCCCTGCTCGGTGCGCGCGAGTTCGGTGGCCACCCGAACCAGGCCGTCGGGCCGCTCGGCGACCGCATCGATCGCGTTCTGCACCAGGTTGTGGATGACCTGGCGCAGCTGCGTGGTGTCGCCGATGATCGGCGGCAGGTCGGCCGCGAAGGCGGTGCGCAGCTGCCCCGATTCCTGCGCGGTGGCATACAGCGTCAGCACCTCGGCCACCAGCGCGTTCAGGTCGAGGGCGTGCGGCCGTGCGGCCGGCAGCCGAGCGTAGTCGCGGAACTCGTTGACCAGCGTCTTCATCGCCTGCACCTGGCTGACGATGGTGCCGACCGAGCGCACCAGCATCGCCTGGTCGAGCCCCTCGAGCTTGGATTCGAGCTTGTGCTGCAGCCGCTCGGCCGACAGCTGGATCGGCGTCAGCGGGTTCTTGATCTCGTGCGCCAGGCGACGCGCGACCTCGCTCCAGGCCTCGGCACGCTGCGCCGAGACCACGTCGCTGATGTCGTCGAACACCATCAGCCGGCCGTCGTGCGGCATCGCCGCGCCGCGCACCAGCAGCGTCACCTTGTCGCGGTCGGGCGCCGTCTGCAGGTCGAACGCGTCCTGCCAGTGGTCGCGCTCGCCGGCCTCCGGGCTGCTGCGGTGCAGGTCGAAGCGCTGCAGCACCGCCTGGCCGAAGGATTCGAGCCCCGGCACCTCGGCCAGCGTGCGGCCGCGGTAGGCCGACAACGGCAGCCGCAGGATGCGCGTCGCGCCCGGGTTGACGGTGTCGATGCGGCCGTCGCGGTCGAACACGATCACGCCGGCGGTCAGGTTGTCGAGGATGGTCTGCAGGTTGGTGCGCGCCGCCTCCAGCTGCGCGAGGCTGCGCTGCACCAGCGAGCGCGCATCGGACAACTGCTCGGTCATGTCGGCGAACGAGCGCGTCAGGCCGCTCAGCTCGTCGCGCGACGCCACCACCTGCTTGCGCGTCAGGTCGCCGCGCGCCACCTGGCGCACGCCTTCGGCCAGCACCAGCAGCGGCCGCGCGAGCTGGTTGCCCAGCGTCACCGCGAGCAGCAGCGCGCCGAACACCGCGAGGATCAGCGTCAGCGTCAGCGTGCCGATGTACATGCGCCGCAGCCCGTCGCGCGCCAGCGAGCGCTGCTGGTACTCGCGGTAGGCCGCCTGCACCGCCAGCGCGTTCGTCACCACCGAACTCGGCAGCAGCTGGGTGACGAGCAGGAAGCGGTCCTGGCCGTCGAGCGAGAGGTTGGTGCTCGGCATGAAGGCCAGCGCCTTGATGCGCGCGGTGCCCGAATTCGCCGCGGTGTCTTCGTCCAGCCCTTCCAGCTGGCTGAGCACGCGGGTGCTGCGCGCCTGGCGCAGCTGGGCCTGCGTCGGCCGGTCGGGCGACAGGTTGCCGGCGGCGCTCGGCCCGACCGTCAGCAGCACCTGGCCGCTCGGGCCGAGCACGGTCACCTCCTGCGCCGACAACTGCTCGCGCAGCCGCTCCAGCTGCAGCGGCTGCACGGTCGGCGTGCTGTCGGCCAGCCGCTCGGCGGCGAGCCGGGTCTTGCTCGCGAGGTCGTTGACCTGCGCATCGAGCGTGCCGCGGCCGAGGTTCAGGCCGGCATCGAGCGCGCCCTCGACCTTCACGTCGAACCAGGTCTCGATGCTGCGCGAGACGAACTGGTACGACACCGTGTAGATCAGCAGGCCGGGCACCACGCCCACCATCGCGAAGATGGCGGCCAGCCGCAGCAGCAGCCGGCTGCCGAACTTGCCGCGCCGCACCCGCAGCAGCAGCCGCACCGAGGCGATGCCGATCACCAGCAGCAGCAGCGCGGCGACGAGCAGGTTGACCCAGAACAGCCAGACGTAGTGCTTCTCGTACAGCCCGCGGCTGTTGGTGGCGATCGACAGCAGGAACACCAGCACCAGCCCCGCGCCGGTGACGGCGACCAGCGAGACGATCCATGCCCAGCGGGAAGCCTTGGTCATGTCAGTGACGAACCCACGACAACGTAGCGATCACCCTTGAAGCGCAGGACGCATCAGAACCGCTTGAAGCGTTCGACGCGCAAGGTCCAGTCGGCCTGGCCGCCGATGCCGATCTGCATCGGGCGCGGCAGCTGGCTGGTGTCCAGCCGGTAGCTGAACTCGATGTAGTGGTGACCATCGTCCTCGATCTGGGTGGCATCGGCCAGCCGCCAGCTCACGACGCGGCGCAACGAGGCCAGCGCATCGAACAGATTGTCGTAGCTCTGGTGCAGCCCGCCGAAGGTCACGCGGTATTTGCGCGTCAGCGGCTGGTAGGCCAGGCGCCAGGTGCGGGTCGCCGACGACACCAGCTTGTCGCGCCAGTACCAGCGGTCGCGGTAGACCTCGGCCTCGGCGACGAAGTACACCGGCACGCCCTTCAGCAGCGCGTCTTCGACCGGCCGGGGCAGCTCGAACTGGGCCGAGAAGCCGAGCATCAGGCCGTCGTCGCCACGCACCAGGTCGAAGCTCTCCAGCTCGATCGGCTCGGCCCGCAGCGGCGCGTGCAACGTCACCAGCAGCGCCATCGCCAGCCACAGCACCAGCCGCCCCCAGCCGCGCGCGCGGGGGGCACCACAGCCTTGCCTGGGAGAGAGCCGGTGAGAGCGCAGCACGGGTGCGTTCTAGGATTTGGTCAGCAGTGCGTAGAAGAAGCCGTCGGGCGATGCACCCGGTTGGAGCGCGTGGCCTTCGGCTGGATTGTCAGCGAGCGGCAGCAGGTGGCCGGGCGAAGGCCGGTCGGAAGCCACGGCGGCACGGGGTTCGCGTTGCAAAAAAGCGTCGATCACCTGGCGGCCCTCGGCCTGGAACACCGAGCAGGTGCAGTACACCAGCCGGCCGCCGGGCACCAGCAGCGGCCACAGCGCATCCAGCAGCTCGCCCTGCAGCGCGGCCAGCGTGGGGATGTCGGTCGGGCGGCGCAGCCAGCGCACGTCCGGGTGGCGGCGCACGATGCCCGAGGCACTGCAGGGGGCGTCGAGCAGGATCGCGTCGAACGGCCGGCCCTGCGACCAGGCCGCGGTGTCGCGCGCATCGGCGGCCACCAGCGTGGCGCGCTGGCCGACCCGGTCCAGCGTGTCGCGCACCCGCGCCAGCCGGTTCGGGTCGCTGTCGAGCGCCGTCACGTCGAGCTCGGCCAGCTCCAGCAGGTGGGCGGTCTTGCCGCCGGGGGCCGCGCAGGCGTCCAGCACCCGGGCGCCGGCCGGCAGCCCGTCGCCGACCAGCAGCGGCGCGGCGAGCTGGGCCGCGGCGTCCTGCACCGAGACATCGCCGGCCGCGAAGCCGGGCAGCCGCTGCACCGCGGTCGGCTGCGCCAGCACGACCGCATGCGGGCCGGCGACGCGGCCTTCGAGCCCGGCGTCGGCGAGCCGGCGCACATAGGCCTCGGGCGTGCCGCGACGCGCGTTGACGCGCAGCGTCATCGGCGGGCGGCTGTTGTTGGCGGCCAGCAGCGCCTCCCAGTGTGCCGGCCAGTCGGCCTGCAGCCGCTCGATCCACCAGCGCGGGTGGTTGTGGCGGGCCAGCGGGTCGGCGAGCGCCGCGGCCACCTGGGCCGGCTGCTCGCGCAGGTAGCGGCGCAGCACCGCGTTGACGAACGACGCACTGGCCCGCGCACGCTGCTTGGCGGCGTCGACCGCCTGGTTCACCAGCGTGTGCGGCGCGTAGCGGGCGCCGTCGTCGGCCGGCGCGGCGTCCTCGCCGGGCCACATCAGCGCCAGCACACTCAGCAGCAGCGCGTCGACGAACGGCGGCGGCGGCTTCGGCACCAGCCGGCGGCGCAGCACCTCGGCCGCTCCGAGCTTGCGCATGACCTCGAACGCCAACGCCTGCGTGCCGGGCCGGGCCTCGGCGGGGCAGCGCGCGAGCGCGTCGTTGAGGGAGCGGCCGTCGCGCACGGCCTGCACGGCGGTGGCGACATGGATGAGGAGCTGGGACAGCGGCAGGGAGGTCACGGGCGAGAGTCTACGGGGGACAGTCTCGGGGAGACCCGGGCGGGCCCGCGGTGGATCGCCAACGAGACGGCGGGCGTCGCGGCACAATCGCCACCCGGCGGCACCCGATCCGCCCCGACCTCGCGCAGCACCCCAGAAAGGCCGACATGCCGAAAGCGCCCCCCCGCAGCGACGCCCGCAGCGACGCAGAACTCGCCGCGCTGCCCGCGTCCGAGCGCATCCGCTACCGGCTGGTCGGCGCCGACTGCCGCTACCACGCCAACGACAACATCGCGGCCCACATCCGCGACGGCGAGATCGACGAGCTGCGCGACGAGGTCGCGGCGAAGATGCAGCAGGTGCTGCAGGCGCTGGTGATCGACACCGACAGCGACCACAACACCCACGAGACCGCGCAGCGCGTCGCGAAGATGTTCCTGACCGAGGTGTTCCGCGGCCGCTACGTGCCGATGCCCGCGGTCACCGAATTCCCGAACGCCGAGCGGCTCAACGAGCTGATGATCGTCGGCCCGATCACGGTGCGCAGCGCCTGCTCGCACCACCTGTGCCCGATCATGGGGCGGGTCTGGATCGGCATCCTGCCGAACGAGCATTCGAACCTGATCGGGCTGTCGAAGTACGCCCGCATCTGCGACTGGATCATGAGCCGCCCGCAGATCCAGGAAGAGGCGGTCACGATGCTGGCCAACGAATTGCAGAGCCGGGTCAAGCCCGACGGCCTCGCGCTGGTGATGGAAGCCGACCACTTCTGCATGCACTGGCGCGGCGTCAAGGACGACCAGTCGATGATGACCAACAGCGTGATGCGCGGCGCGTTCCTGAAGGATGCGAGCCTGCGCCGCGAATTCCTGTCCCTGCTGAGCAAGAAGACCTGAAAGGATTCACCATGCTCGTGCGCCTGATGTACGCCAGTCGTGCCGCCGCGTCGATGGACAACGAGACGCTCGCGGCCATCATGAAGAAATCGCGCGCCCACAACCCGCAGGTCGGCGTGACCGGCGTGCTGTGCTTCTCGGGCGGCATCTTCCTGCAGGTGCTCGAAGGCGGCCGGCTGCCGGTCAGCCTGCTGTACAACCGCATCGCCAACGATGCGCGCCACCACGACGTGGCGCTGCTGCGCTACGAAGAGATCGGCGAGCGCCGCTTCGCGGGCTGGGCGATGGGCCAGGTGCAGATGAACATGCTGAACCCGGCGCTGCTGCTGAAGTACTCCGAGAAGGCCGAACTCGATCCGTATGCGGTATCGGGCGAGGTCTCGATGGCGCTGTTCGACGAACTCGTCGCCACCGCGTCGGTCATGTGCCTGAACTGATCGCGGCCGGCAGCTCGATGTAGTGCCGCGCCAGCTCGGGCGGCATCGGCGAATCCAGCAGCAGCCCGGCCAGCCGCAGCGCATCGGCCGCGCCGTCCGACAGCCGGTTCAGCGGGCTCGCGGCCAGCGCCGCCTCCAGCCAGGCGCGCACCAGCACCGGCCGCAGCATCCACGGCAGGCCCTGCACCGCCGCCAGCGCCTGCGCCACCTCGTCGGCATCCGGCAGTTCGGGCGCCGGCACGATGGCGCCGCGCACCCAGCGCTTCATCACCGACTGGTACCAGGCCGTGCCGGTCTCGAGTTCGCCATCGGGCACCAGGCGCGACAGGAAGGCGGTCAGCCGCGCCACCTGCATCAGGGCCGATTCCGACAGGTCGGCCAGGTCGTTGCTGGTGCCGGCGCTCGGGCTCGGCGGGCGCGCTTCGCCCAGGCGGTGCCGCAACGCCAGCCAGTGCAACCGGTCGATCGGGCGGACCTGGCCGTCGGCCGCCATCACGCGGCGCGCGGCCTCGACGACGTCCTGCCGGTCGTGCAGCGGCGCGCGCGCGAGGCGCCCGAGCAGCACCTCCAGCCACGGCAGGCGGGCCGCGGCGCCCAGCTTCTTGACCTCGTCGCGCAACGCGTCGGCGGTGCTGAGGCCGCGGGTCTCGTCGCGCCAGGCACGGCGCTCGCGCTGGCTGCCGGGTGTCGCGATCAGCGCCAGCAGCACGGCCCGCATCTCGCCGGGGCCGTGCACACGCGCGAGGCGATCGATCGCCTCGCGCTCATCGTCATCCGACGTCGGACGGGGTTGCGGCAGCGTGCCGCTGGGGTCGTGGGTCTCGGCCATGGCAACAGCATAGGCGATGGAAGCAGCGGCGGGAGCCAGCGCGGCGGGCGGCACCGGCGCGGACGCCCGCCGCGGCTCGTCGGCGTCGCCGGCCGCCAGCACCGGGGCGGCCAGCGGCGCCAGCACGCGACCGCAGACGCGGCGCACGCGTTCGGCCAGCGGCGGGTGCGTCGACAACCAGCCGGGCGGCGCCTGCATCAGCTGGCCGGCCATCAGGCGCGACGGCAGCCGCAGCAGCGCGGCCTCGTGCGCGTCGACCTGGTACCAGATCTTGCGCAGCGTGCCGCCCAGGCCGTCGCGGCTGCGGGTGAACTGCACCGCGCTGGCATCGGCCAGCAGCTCGCGCTGCCGCGAGACGGCGGCCTGCAACATCCGGCCGGCGATCCAGCCCAGGCCGCCGGCAGCGATGAAGACCGGGCCGACCAGCACGCCGGGAACGCTGCGGCGGCCGTCCTCGCCGGCATCGACCAGGCGGTGGCCGTAGCCGTGCACCAGCGACAGCCCCCACACCAGCGCGAGCAGCACCATGTGCAGGCGCAGGTCGCCGTTGTGGATGTGACCGAACTCGTGCGCGACCAGCCCTTGCAGCTCGTCGCGGGTCAACCGCTGCAGCGCGCCGCGCGTCACCGCGACCACCGACTCCTGCGGCGACCAGCCGGTCGCGAAGGCATTGATCGCCTGCTCGCGCTCCAGCAGGTAGATGCGCGGGCGCGGCAGGCCGGAGGCGAGCGCCATCTCGTCGACGATGTTCAGCAGCCGGCGCTCGGTAACGTCGCGCGGGTCCGTCAGCTCGCGCCCGCCGGCCCATTCGGCCACATGCGCACCGCCGCCGCTGCGCAGCCGCAGCGTCTCGACGCCGCAGCCGCCGAGCACGAACACCAGCACGATGGCGGTGTTCGTCTCGAAGAAGAGCGGCGGCAGGTAGAGGAAGCCGGAATCGCGCAGCAGCAGCGCGCTGCCGCCCCACCAGAGCGCGCACAGCGCCGCGTTGACCGCCAGCACCAGCGCGACCAGCAGCAGCCCGAACAGCGCCAGCAGGCGCAGCGTGGCCCGGCGGGTCTCGTGCTGCTGGTCGCGAAAGCGCACGCCGGCGTGCGGACTACAGCTGCACGCGCACCGCGGCGCGTTCGGCGTCGCTGGTCGTGGCCTGCAGCATCGCGGCCTCGCGGAAGCCGAACAGCGCGGCCAGCAGTCGCGTCGGGAACTGCTGCGCGGCGACGTTGTAGTCGCAGGCCGCGTCGTTGAACAGCTGGCGCGAGAACGCGACCTTGTTCTCGGTGCTGGTCAGTTCCTCGGACAGCTCGCGCAGGCTCTGGTCGGCCTTCAGTTCGGGGTAGGCCTCGACCAGCGCCATCAGGCGGCCCATCGCCGAGCCGAGCACGCCTTCGGCCATCGCGAGGCTGGTCACCGGCCCGGCGGCGCCGGGGCGCGACCGCGCCAGGTCGGCGGCCGCCTTGGCCTGGTTGCGCGCGGCGGCCACCGCCTCCAGCGTCTCGCGCTCGTGCGCGACGTACTTGCGGGCGACCTCGACCAGGTTCGGGATCAGGTCGTAGCGACGCTTGAGCTGCACGTCGATCTGCGCAAAGGCATTGCCGATCACGTTGCGCAGCCGCACCAGGCGGTTGTAGGCGCCGACGGCCCAGAAGACCAGCACGGCGAGAACGATCCAGGCGACGATTTGGGGGGTACTCATGAAAGTATTGTGCCCCCCAGTCGCTTCTCTCCTGCCCCCGAGGGGCGCCACCCCTGGGCCCGGCAAAGCCGGATCCCGGGGCGTTGCTTGATCGTTCGCGGCCTTCGGCCTGCTCAGCGCTCGACGGGCGGGTGCTTCAGCGAATGCGCGACCTCGGCCAGCGCCTCGCGCGCCTGTTCGCTGTCGCGCGCCAGGCCCAGCTCGCCGCGTTCGTAGGCCATCGCCAGCGCCTGGTGGGCCGGCGGGTATTCCAGCGCCGCCGCCTCGCGGTACAGCGCCAGCGCACGCGCTTCGTCGCGCGGCACGCCGTTGCCTTCGCGCGTGGCGTTGGCCAGCAGGAACAGCGCCTGCGGATCGTGCGCCTGCGCGGCCTGCGCAAGCCAGCGCGCCGCGGCGACCGGATCCTGCGCGCGGCGCGCCATCAGCCCGCGCTGCAGCGCCGCGCCGGCATGGCCTGCCGCGGCGGCCCGTTCGAAATCGCTCGCCGCCTGCGCCTCGGCATGCAGCACGCCCGATGACAGGCGCAGCCGGCCGAGCAGGTACGACGCCTGCGCATCGCCCTGCTGCTGCGCCGCCTGCAACCACTGCATCGCTTCGGTGCGGTCCGCCCCCTCGGTCGACGCCAGCACGCTGCCGAGCGCCTGCTGCGCCTGCGCCACGCCGCCTTGCGCGCGGTAGCGCAGCTGCTGCAGCGCCTGCGCGTCGCGGCCGGCCCCGGCACGGACCGCCAGCTGCTCGGTCGACACCGCGGCCAGCGCCGCGCGCTCGGACGAGCCGTTGCGCAGCGACAGGCCCGCTGCCAGCGCCGCGGTGGCCGCCGCCAGCGCGACCAGCGCCCAGAAGAAGGTCCGGTCGGCCGGCAGCGCCGTCGGCGTCAGGTCATCGGTCGCCGCGGTCGTCACGGCGGCACTCACTGCGCCAGGTCGATCGCGTAGACCGACAGGCTCTTGCCGCTGCCGTCGTCCGCCTGCTGCAGCGTGATGCCGGACAGGCCGG
>Ga0065165_1002061_pt1 | contig 18594 bp, 19 predicted proteins | sample AraplaMF_Cvi_mMF_FD_63813 | JGI IMG/M metagenome (GOLD analysis project Ga0065165, IMG submission 63813) | Arabidopsis root microbial communities from the University of North Carolina, USA - plate scrape MF_Cvi_mMF (version 2) (version 3) | ecosystem: Host-associated > Plants > Roots >...
GCGCGCCGCAAGGTGGCCAAATCGACGGTCTGGCAGCGTTGCAATTGGGGCGGTGGCCGCTATAGTCCGCGCGAATTTGACCGAACCGGTCGCCTGTAATGGCCTGACCGGCTTCCCCCCGTTCTCACGAGGATTGTCCGAATGCTGATTACCCCTGCGTATGCCCAGGCCGCGGGCGCCGGCGACACCAACAGCATGTTGATGTCGTTGCTGCCGTTCGCCCTGATCTTCGTGATCATGTACTTCCTGATTCTGCGTCCGCAGCAGAAGAAGGTCCGCGATCATGCCGATCTCGTGAAGAACATCCGCCGCGGCGACACCGTCGTGACCTCGGGCGGCCTCGTCGGCAAGGTCACCAAGGTCGTCGACGACGACCAGATCGAGTTCGAGATTGCCGACGGCGTGCGCGTGCGGCAGATGCGTTCGATGGTCTCCGGTGTGCGTGCCAAGGGCGAGCCGGCGAAGGAATCCAAGGACAGCGCCAAGGATGCGAAGGAAGCCGCCAAGGACGACGCCGCGTCGAAGTGAGCGCTTCCGCGCGTCGTTTGAGTTTCCAGCAAATCTCCTGATCTGACAGGTCGAGTCGATGTTGTATTTCACGCGGTGGAAGGCGCTCGGGATCATCCTGACGGCGCTGATCGTGTGCCTCTGCGCGGTCCCGAACTTCTTCCCCGAAGCGCAGGTCAAGACCTGGCCCGCCTGGGCGCAGCGACGGCTCGTGCTCGGCCTCGACCTTCAGGGCGGCTCCTATCTGCTGCTCGAGGTCGATTCCAACTACGTGAAGAAGGAACGGCTGGATCAGGTTCGCGATGACGTTCGCCGGACTTTGCGCGATGCCAAGATCGGCTTCACCGGCGGCGTCACTGTGCGCAACGACGCGGCCGAGGTTCGCATCACCAAGGAGAGCGACGTGCAGCCGGCGCTCGCCAAGCTGCGCGAACTGTCGCAGCCGCTCGGCGGCTTGATGGGGTCCAGCGGCCAGCGCGACCTCGAAGTGGCCGATGCCGGCGGCGGCGTGATCCGCCTGACCATCTCGCAGGCCGCAATGCTCGACCGCTTGCGCAAGACCATCGAGCAGTCGATCCAGATCGTCGAACGTCGCGTCAACGAGCTCGGCACCGTCGAACCGGTGATCCAGCGGCAGGGCAACGATCGCATCCTGGTGCAGGTCCCCGGTCTTCAGGACCCGACCCGCCTGAAGGAGCTGCTCGGCAAGACCGCGAAGATGGAATTCCGCATGGTCGACCCCTCGGTGTCGCCTGACCAGGCGCAGCAGGGGCGGCTGCCGCCGGAATCCGAACTGTTGATGAGTGCTGCGCCGCCGCCGACGCCCTACGTGGTCAAGAAGCAGGTGCTGGTCGCCGGCGGCGATCTCACCGACGCCCAGGCGAGCTTCGACCAGCGCACCAGTGAGCCGGTCGTCAGCTTCAAGTTCAACACGTCGGGCGCGCGCAAATTCTCGCAGGCGACGCAGGAGAATGTCGGGCTGCCCTTCGCCATCGTGCTGGACAACAAGGTGATCTCGGCGCCCGTGATCCGCGAGCCCATCACCGGCGGCCAGGGCCAGATCTCGGGCAATTTCACCGTGCAATCGGCCAACGATCTGGCGATCCTGCTGCGCGCCGGCGCGCTGCCGGCGCCGCTGACGGTCGTCGAGGAGCGCACTGTCGGTCCGGGTCTCGGCCAGGATTCGATCGAGAAGGGCGAGCTTGCGGCTTACGTCGGCTCGATCCTGGTCATCGTCTTCATGCTCGTGACCTACCGGCTGTTCGGCGTGTTCGCCAACATCGCGGTGGCCATCAACGTCGCCATGATCTTCGGCCTGTTGTCGCTGCTCAATGCCACGCTGACGCTGCCCGGCATCGCCGGCATCGTGCTCACGGTCGGCATCGCGGTCGACTCCAACGTGCTGATCTACGAGCGCATCCGCGAGGAATTGCGCGGCGGCCGCAACGCGATTTCGGCGATCGACGCCGGCTTCAAGCGGGCGCTTGCGACCATCCTCGATTCCAACATCACCACCTTCATTGCCGCCGCGGTGCTGTTCTACATCGGCACTGGCCCGGTGCGCGGCTTCGCCGTGACGCTCGGCATCGGCATCATCACCACGGTGTTCACCGCCTTCACCATGACCCGGCTGATCGTCGCCTGGTGGGTGCGGTGGAAGCGGCCGCAGAGCGTGCCGATCTAGGAGCTGACCCGTGAATCATACCGTTCTCATCGGGCTCGGCGTCCTCATCGCCGTTCTGACCGTGGTCGCCGCCCTCGGCCTGATGCCGTCGCTGCGCATCGTCCCGGACGATACGCATTTCGACTTCACGCGCTTCCGCCGCATCAGCTTCCCGATCTCGGCGGCGCTGTCGATCGTCGCGATCACGCTGTTCTTCACCCACGGGCTGAATTTCGGCATCGACTTCCGCGGCGGCACGCTGCTGGAGGTGCAGGCCAAGTCTGGCGCCGCCGACATCGCGGCGATGCGCACGACGCTGGATGGCCTGCGGCTCGGCGAGGTCCAGCTGCAGCAGTTCGGCGGTCCCGAGAACGTGCTGATCCGCGTCGCCGAGCAGCCCGGCGGTGACGCCGCGCAGCAGGAGGCCGTGCAGAAGGTTCGCGCGGCACTCGGCGATTCCGTCGAATATCGTCGCGTCGAGGTCGTCGGACCGCGCGTCTCCGGCGAACTGCTGGCGTTCGGCATGCTCGGCCTGATGCTCGCGATCGTCTCGATCCTGATCTATCTCTGGTTCCGCTTCGAGTGGCAGTTCGCGCTCGGCGCCATGATCGCCAACGTGCACGACATCGTGCTCACGATCGGATTCATGTCGATCAGCCAGGTCGATTTCGACCTGACCAGCATCGCGGCGCTGCTGACAATTCTCGGCTACTCGCTCAACGACACCGTCGTCATCTACGACCGTATCCGCGAGATGCTGCGGCGGTACAAGAAGATGCCGATGCCGCAGCTGCTCAACGAGTCCATCAACTCGACGCTGTCGCGCTCGATCATCACGCACGTCACCGTGACGCTGGCACTGCTCGCGCTGCTGCTGTTCGGCGGTCACGCCATCCACAGCTTCACCGCGGTGATGATGTTCGGCGTCGTGCTGGTCGGCACCTACACCTCGATCTTCATCGCGGCGCCGATCCTGATCTATCTCGGCGTCGGCGAGCATCGCGAGGATGCGAAAGAAGACGCTCCGCCGGCGAAGAAAAACAAGGCATGATCCGAACCGCATGCCCTCGCACGCGTTTGCGAGGGCAGTAAGCCTCATTCGGACGATACCGATGGCCGGCGATCCCAACGCTCCTCATTTTCCGCGCTCCGCGCCGATCGAGGCCTATGGCAAGGGTGGCTTCGCCTTTGCCGGCATGTCGCATCGGGGATCGCTGCTGTGCCTGCCCGAAGCGATCTGGGCCTGGGACGTGACCGATCCCAACAAGATCGACCGCTATTCGCTGGACCGGGTGTTCGCGGCCGCCAACGGCATCGACACGCTGCTGGTCGGCACCGGAACCGGGCTCTGGCTGCCGCCGCCGGACCTGCGGCAGGCGTTCAAGGCGGTGAGGGTGGTGCTGGATACGATGCAGACCGGCCCCGCCGTGCGCACCTACAACATCATGATCGGCGAGCGGCGCCGCGTTGCCGCCGCACTGATCGCCGTGCCATGAGCAGCGCTGCCGCTCCGCCCGACACCGTGACCTTCTGCGCCGATCTCGTGCGCAGCCACGATTTTCCGCGCTATGCCGCGACCCTGTTTGCGCCCGCTGCCCAGCGCCGCGCGCTGCTAGCGCTATATGCCTTCAATGTCGAGATCGTCCGCGTCCGCGACCAGGTGAGCCAGCCCTTGCCCGGCGAAATCCGCTTCCAGTGGTGGACCGACCTGTTCTCCGGCCTCGTCCACGGTAGCGCCGAGGGCAATCCGGTCGCGGCCGAGCTGCTGCGCGCAATCCGCGATTTCAATCTCCCGGTCGAGCCGCTGTCGCTGCTGGTCGACGAGCACCAGTTCGACCTCTACAACGATCCGATGCCGACGCTGACGGCACTGGAGGGCTATCTGGCTGCGACGTCGTCCGCGCTGCTGGCTTTCGCGGCCCGGCTCATGGGCGCACCTTCCGATGCTGCCGAGCATCTGGCGCGGCATGCCGGGCTGGCGCAGGGGATCGTGCAGGTGATCGTAAATCTGCCGCGCGATGCCGCGCATCGGCAGCTGTTCCTGCCGCGGCAGATACTGGAGAGCCATGGCTGCCAGATGGAGGATGTGTTTGCGGGCAAGGAAACACCGAGCCTGCACGCCGTGCTGGAGCAGCTTCTGGGTGAAGCCCGGCAGCATCTGACCACGGCCTCCGCGCTGCTGGCTGAGGTACCGGCGGGGGCGCGGTCTGCGTTTCTGCCGCTGGCACAGGCGAGGGCCGATCTGAAGCGCCTCTCGCATCCCGGCCGCAATCCGTTCGTGCCTCAGCCGGCGTCACGGCTGCGGACATTGTGGACATTGTGGCGGGCTTCACGTTCGCGGGAATTTACCAAATAGCGGCTGGCTTATCGCCTCGAACCGCCGGATGCTCTATGCTGTCCCATGGCTGACAGCGCGCCCCCAGATCTCACCGGCTTTCCGGTCTCGCCTCGCGACATTCATGCCGCCGCCGACACCATCCGCGGCGCCGTCGTCGAGACGCCCTGCAGCTACAGCCGCACGCTGAGCAACATCTGCGGCTGCGATATCTGGCTGAAATTCGAGAACCTCCAGTTCACGTCCTCGTTCAAGGAGCGCGGCGCGCTCAATCGCCTGACCGCGCTGACGCCGGAGGAACGCACGCGCGGCGTCATCGCGATGTCCGCCGGCAATCACGCGCAAGGCGTTGCCTATCACGCCAAGCGGCTCGGCATTCCCGCCACCATCGTGATGCCGGTCGGCACGCCCATGGTGAAGGTCGAGAACACCAGGCACCATGGCGCCGAGGTCGTGGTCACCGGCACGACGCTGGAGGATGCGGCCGCCTATGCGCGCAGCCACGGTGAAGCGCGCGGCATGATTTTCGTCCACCCTTATGACGATCCGCTTGTGATCGCGGGGCAGGGCACGGTCGGGCTGGAGATGATGAAGGCCGTGCCGGAGCTCGACACGCTGGTCGTGCCGATCGGCGGCGGTGGCCTGATCAGCGGCATCGGCATCGCCGCGAAATCGATCAAGCCATCGCTGCGGATTCTGGGTGTCGAGGCCTGGCTCTATCCCTCGATGTACAACGCCATCCATGAAGGCAATCTGCCGGCGCGCGGCGACACGCTCGCCGAAGGCATCGCGGTGAAATCGCCGGGCAAGATCACGACCGAGATCGTCCGCCGTCTCGTCGACGACATCGCGCTCGTCAACGAAGCCGAGCTCGAGCGTGCGCTTGCGACCCTGATCTCGATCGAGAAGACGGTCGTCGAGGGCGCCGGTGCCGCCGGCCTCGCGGCACTGATGTCCGATCCCTCGCGCTTCGCCGGGCAGAAGGTCGGCCTCGTGCTCAGCGGCGGCAACATCGACACGCGGCTGATTGCATCGGTCCTGACGCGCGAGCTCGCGCGGGAGGGGCGGCTGACCCAGCTGTCGCTCGACATTCCCGATAGGCCCGGGCAATTGGCTGCGGTCGCCTCACTGCTGGCCGAGGCAGGCGCCAACATCATCGAGGTCTCGCATCAGCGGACCTTCTCGGACTTGCCGGCCAAGGCGACGCTGCTTCAGCTCGTCATCGAGACCCGCGACAGCGCGCATCTCGACGAAGTCATGGCCAGGCTCGGCGCGTCGGGACTGAGCGCGCGCTGCACTTGAGCGGTTGCTATCGCCGCGCCAGGCCCGCGAGATGGTCGATCAGCAGGTCGACCTCGGATTCCGTGTTGTAGTAATGCGGCGAAGCCCGCACCACCAGCGGCAGCGCGCGCGTTTCGGCATCGATGCGGGTGCTGGCCGGATCTGATGCACCGATAATGATTTTCCCCGCGGCAGCACTGCTGACAATGGCCTCGGCGTCATGCCCCTCCATCGTGAAGCTGACGATCGCGCTGGGGCTGCGTCCGAGATCGCGAATGGTGACGCCGCGAATGGAGGCGAGACCGCTGCGCAGGCGGCCAGAGAGGAGACGGCAGCGCTCCGCAATGGGACCGAGGCCGATCGCGAGGGCATAGTCGACGGCCGTGCCGAGACCGAGCCGCGCGGCGTAATTGTTTTCCCAGTTCTCGAAACGCCGGGCGTCGTCGCGCAACTGATAGGCGTCCCGCGAGACCCAGGGGGCCGCAAAATGGTCGATCATCGGCGGCTCCAGCTGTTGCAGCAGCGGCCGCCGAACATAGAGAAAGCCGGTGCCGCGCGGACCGCGGAGGAATTTCCGTCCCGTCGCCGACAGCATGTCGCAACCGATGGCTTCGACATCGACCTCCATCTGGCCGACCGCCTGACAGGCGTCGAGCAGATAAGGGATGCCGTGCGCCCGGGCGATCCTGCCGATCTCGGCTGCGGGATTGGTCAGCCCGCCATTGGTCGGAACCCAGGTGATCGCGATCAGCTTCACGCGATCGTCGATCATGCGTTCGAGCGCGCGGACGTCGAGCTCGCCGGTCGCATCGCTCGGCACGACGTCGATCACCACACCCGTACGCTTGGCGACCTGGAGGAAGGCGACATAGTTGGCGGCGTATTCCGCCTCGGCGGTCAGTATCCGGTCGCCTGTCTTGAACGGGAGCGAATAGAACGCCATCTGCCAGGCGACGGTCGCGTTCTCGACCAGCGCGATCTCCTCGGGCGCGGCGTTGAGCAGGCGCGCCACCGAGCCGTAAACCGCGTCGAGCCGTTTGGATTCACGGTCGGCGGCGGCATAGCCTCCGATCTCGCTTTCGAGATCGATGTGCTGCTTCATCGCATCGACGACGGTGGCCGGCATCAGCGCCGCGCCGGCGTTGTGGAGATAGGCGAGGCGGGACGCGGCCGGCGTGTCGGCCCGTATCCGGTCGATATCGATCACGTGCTGCCCTCCGCCTTTGCCATCCCGATTGTTTGAATTAAGCGCGATCACGATCGCGAGCAAGCTCGGCGATCTTGGAACAGAATGACGAATTGCCTCCCTATCTTGGGACCTGATTCCAAATCCGAAGGCTCAAGCCCCGGATTTTGAGAAATCCGGCGGCATCGAACGGGATATCCTCCGGGATCGGAAACCGGCCATGCAAGAGAAAACGCCCTCGTCACGCTCAACGAGCGGGGCACCCAAGATCGACATCACCCGACGGATCGACCTCACGACGCTGCGGCTGTTCATCGCCATCTGCGAGGAGGGCAATCTGACGCGCGCCTCCCAGCGCGAGGCGATCGCGCCATCCGCGGTGAGCAAGCGCATGCACGATCTCGAAGAGGTGCTCGAGGTCGCGTTGTTCGAGCGGCATCCCAACGGGATGGCGCTGACACCGGCCGGTGAATCGCTTCTCCATCACGCGCGCGTGACGCTGCTCAACGTCGAGAAGATCGCCGTCGACATGGCCGAGCACGCGCGGGGCGTGCGCGGGCATGTGCGCATGCTGGCCAATCTGTCGTCGATCGTCGAATTCCTGCCGGATGACCTGCCCGGCTTTTTCCGCTCGCATGAGCTGGTGCGGCTCGACCTGCAGGAGCGGCCGAGCGCCGACGTCGTTCGCGGCGTCGAGGAGGGCGTGGCCGAGATCGGCATCTGCTCGGCGGATGTGTCGACGCGCGGACTGGAGCGGTTCTCCTATCGGCGGGATCGCCTCGTCATCGTGGTGCGTTCGGATCATCCGCTTGCATCGGCAAGGGATGTCTCGTTTGCCGATACGCTGGACTACGACCATGTCGGCCTGTTTGCGACCAGCTCGATCTATCTGCGTTCGCAATACAGCGCGCAGCAGATCGGAAAGTCGATCCGGCTGCGCGTGCACGTTCCCGGCTTCGATGCGGTGTGCCGGATGGTGCAAGCCGGCATGGGCATCGGCCTCATTCCGGACCGGGCATTCGACGTCCTCAGTCACGGCATGAACCTGACGGCTGTCGAGCTGAGCGACGACTGGGCCGACCGCGAACTGGTGCTGGTGGCCAGGGATCCCGCGGGCCTGTCGGCGACGAGCCAGCTGATGCTCGACCATCTGCGACTGCCCGAAGCCCGGCCGCACTGATCGTTCCCTTCAGGTCGTTCGCCATCCGCGAACGCGTGTTCATCAAAGGATATTGGACTCAAGACCTCGCGCTCGGCGACACCAAGATCAAAGACGATCGAGGAGCGCCGGACATGGACGGACCATTATCGGGAATTCGGGTCGTCGAATTCGGAACACTGATTGCCGCGCCGTTCGCCGCGCGCCTGTTCGCCGAGTTCGGCGCCGAAGTCATCAAGATCGAGCAGCCCGGCAGCGGCGATCCCTTGCGGACATGGCGCAAGCTGCATCAGGGCACGTCGCTCTGGTGGTACCTGCAATCGCGCAATAAGAAATCGATCGCGATCGATCTGAAGTCGCCCGACGGCCGCGACGTCGCGCTGCATCTGGCCGCGCAGGCCGACGTCGTGATCGAGAACTTTCGGCCGGGCAGCCTCGAGAAGCTCGGTCTTGGCTGGGACGCGCTGTCAAAACTCAATCCTGATCTGACGCTGGTGCGCATCTCCGGCTACGGACAGACTGGTCCTTATCGCGACCGTTCCGGGTTCGGCGCGATCGGCGAAGCCATGGGCGGGCTGCGCTTCACCACCGGCGATCCCGACAGTCCGCCGGCGCGCGTCGGCATCAGCATCGGCGACAGCCTGGCCTCGCTTCACGGCGTGATCGGCGCGCTGATGTCGCTGCTGCGCGTCAAGACCGGGCAGGGCCGGGGGCAGGTCGTCGACGTCTCGCTTTACGAGAGCGTGTTCAATCTCATGGAGAGCCTCGTCCCGGAATACGATCTCATGGGGCATGTCAGGACCCGTACCGGCGGGGCGCTGCCGGGCATCAGTCCGTCCAATACTTATCCCAGCTCCGATGGGCGGCACGTCGTCATCGCCGGCAACAGCGATGCGATCTTCAAGCGCCTGATGCAGGTGATCGGCCGGCCCGACCTTGCCTGCGATCCGGCGCTGGCCAGCAACGACGGACGGGTCCGCTGCAATGCCATGCTGGATGCGGCCATCAGCGCATGGACTTCGCAGCACACGATGGACGAGATTCTCGCGCGTCTCGATGCGGCCGATGTTCCCGCGGGGAGGATCTATTCTGTTGCCGACATCGTCGACGATCCCCATTACCTCGCCCGCGAGATGATCCTGCCGACCGAGCTGCCGGGCGACGTCACCGTGAAGATGCCGGGCATTGCGCCAAAGCTTTCCGAGACGCCGGGCGCGGTCAGGTGGCCGGGGCCGACGCTAGGACAGCACACCGACGAGGTGTTGACGAGCATTGGCCTGAAGCCGGCCGACATCGCGCAGCTGCGCCGTAGCGGAGCCGTGCAATGATGACGACGCAGACCGACATCCTGATCCAGGAGGTCGCCCCGCGCGACGGCCTTCAGATCGAGGAAAAATGGGTCGAGACCAGCGACAAGATCCGGCTGGTCAATTCGCTCTCGGCCATCGGCTTCAGCCGTATCGAGGTCTCCTCGTTCGTGTCGCCGGTGGCCGTCCCGTCGCTGCGGGACGCCGCGGCCGTCTTCGCCGGAATTGAACGGCGACCCGGCACGATCTACACGGCGCTGATCCCGAACCGGAAAGGTGCGGAGCTGGCCTTGGCGGCGCGCGCCGACGAAATCAATTTCGTGATGTCGGCGAGCGAGACGCACAACCGCGCCAACATGAACATGGCGCATGCGCAATCGATGGCGGCGCTTGCCGAGATTGTGCGGGCGGCCCATGTCGGCGGCGCTCTGGTCAACGCGACCGTGGCGACCGCGTTCGGCTGTCCGTTCGAAGGCGCGCAGCCGGGCGAGAAGGTGCTCGACATCGTCAAGCGCTATCTCGATCTCGGGGTCCATGGCGTCACGCTCGCCGACACCACGGGCATGGCCAATCCCAACCAGGTCTCGCAGCTGGTGGCGGAGGTCCTGATGTTCGTGCCCGCCGACATGCTCACGCTTCATTTCCACAACACGCGCGGTCTCGGGCTGGTCAACGTTCTCGCGGCCTATGACATCGGCGCGCGCCGCTTCGACGCCGCGCTTGGCGGGCTCGGCGGATGTCCATTTGCGCCGGGAGCCACCGGCAATGTCTGTACCGAAGACCTCGTCAATCTCTGCCACGAGACGGATCTCAGAACCGGTCTCGATCTGCAGCGGTTGATCGATCTGTCGTTCCGACTGCCTGTGATGGTCGGACACGAAGTGCCGGGGCAGGTCGCGAAGGCTGGCCGGCCCTGCGATCTGCATCCCGTACCCGAACGACTGCGGCGCTCAGGCTGAGCGTCGCCATAAAACCGTAAAACATATTGGAGGAAACCATGACGATTGCCACGACGGCGACGGCCGACCTCGATGCTGGAATGACGGAGCATCAGGTCATCAAGAAGATCGCGTGGCGGCTGATGCCGCTGATCATCGTCTGCTACTTCTTCGCATTCTTCGACCGGGTCAATATCAGCTTCGCCAAGACTGCACTGCAGGCCGATCTCGGCCTCAGCAACACGGCCTACGGCTTCGGCGCCAGCCTGTTCGTGGTTGGCTACGTCCTGCTGGAGGTGCCGAGCAACATGCTGCTTTATCGTTTCGGCGCGCGGCGCTGGATCGCCCGCATCATGATCTCCTGGGGGCTGGCGACGGCCGCCATGGTCTTCGTCCACACCGAATGGCAGTTCTACGCGCTGCGCTTCGTGATCGGTGCGATGGAGGCCGGATTTGCGCCGGGCATTCTCTACTATCTGACGCTCTGGTTTCCCAAATCGCATCGTGGCCGCATGACGTCGGTGTTCTTTCTGGCCACCGCATTCTCCGGGATCATCGGCGCGCCGATCTCGGGCCTCATCCTCAATTATTTGAACGGAGTGCACGGGCTCGCCGGCTGGCAATGGCTCTTCCTGGCCGGCGGCATTCCGTGCGTTGCGCTTGGCCTGGTCGTGCTGCTGCGCTTCGACGACGGGATCGAGCAGGCCGAATGGCTCAGCAACGGCGAGCGAGGATTGATCGCGGTGCAGCTCGACCGTCAGAAGAACGAGATCGGCGAGCACTCGGCGTTGCGGTCGCTGCTCATGCCCGGCGTGCTGCTGCTCGGATTCATCTACTTCCTGATCCAGATCGCGTCTTACGGTCTCAATTTCTGGGCGCCCGACCTGATCAAGGCGGCCGGCGGCGGCAGTGCGGCTGCGGTCGGCTTCCTGACCGCCGTACCCTATATCTGCGGCGCCATCTGCATGATCATCGTCGGACGTCTGTCTGACGCCTCAGGCGAGCGCCCCAAATTCGTTGCGGGCCTGATCCTGGCCGCAGGAATCGGCTTCTTCGCGTCCGGTGCGTTCGACCGGAACGTGGTCACGTTGGTCGGTGCGCTTGCGATCCTCGGCGGCGGCGTGGTTGCGGCCATTCCGACGTTCTGGACGCTGCCACCGAAAATTCTGACCGGGGCGGGCGCGGCGAGCGGGATCGCGCTGATCAACACGCTCGGGCAGGTGGGCGGCATCGTCAGCCCGGTCATGGTCGGCTCGGTCAAGGACATCACCGGCAGTACGACGCCGGCGCTCTACGTCATCGGCGGCCTGTGCGTGCTCTGCGCGGTGCTGCTGCTGACCGTGCTGCCGCGTGACTTGAAAGCCAGGGATCTGGCGGAGCCCGTGCGGTAGAGGCTGCTGGCTTCAGTCAGGCAATGAACCGGGCCGGGAGGCGCTGTCGATGATCTCATCCCAGCTCTTCCCGGCGGCACGGAGAAAATCAATGGAGGGCCCGGCCGGATTACCGTAGCGGGCGACGGTTCGTGCCTGGATCTTGCTGCGTAGCGGTTCCGGCGTGAGATCCTTGAAGGCCTTGGCGATCTCGAGGCGCTCGGCATGGACCGCTCGCGCGACGGTCTCGGCATCAACTCCACGGCGTCGCATGTCCGCGGCCATATCGGCGAGCGTTAGCACCTTGCGTTCGTAGGCCGATCGAAGGTCGGTCATCAGATGCAGAGGCCGAGCAGCTTGATGTGGCAGTTGCCGGACCTCGGCTTGGACTCGGATTTGGGCTTGCTTGCGGGCGCTGCCTCGCGCTTCACGGCCACCAGGGGCTCCTGGTCCTTCTTGCCCTTGCCCTTCGGCTCGTAATCGCCGGCGATCACCATCGCCCAATAGGTGCGCTTGCCGCTGGCGGTCCTGGCGCTGGCAATGCCGACGCGGGAGGCGTTGTGCAACAGGAGGTTCTTGCGGTGGCCGGAGGAGTCGATCCACTGACCCAGCGTCTTCTCGAAATTGTCGTAGCCATAGGCGATGTTCTCGGCAGCGCGTCCCGCACCGGCGGGCGCGACGCGGCGATTGAACGGGCCCAGCGCATCGTGGCTGAGGTCGTCCTTGGCGGCCATTGCGCGGGCCTGGTCCATCGCGATGCGGTCGAGGGTTGAATCGCGGACGACGCGGACTTCGCCGTGCTTGAGGCGGAAACTGGAGATCAGCTCAGCCGGGGATTCGGCCATGGCGGGCGACGTGGCCAATAGCAACAGGCCGGCGACCATGGCGCCAAGCACACGATGCATCATCGTTCCCCGAATCCCCATAACCCTGCCAAGCCTGAATGTTCCGACCGCTTCTCTATCGCCAATGTGGACGCTTCAAGGCACCCGCGAACGCTTTGGATTGTTGCTCGCGCATGACTTTTCGGAAAACCGCTTCGCACTTTTCCGGATCATGCTTTAGCTCGTCGGCAGGTCCGCCTCGAAGTTGAAGCGGTCGCGCAGGTTCTTGCGCTGCTCCAGGATCTCCTTGAGGAAGGCGCGGTCCTGCTCGTTCTTCATCATGGGTTCGATCAGGTCGACTTGGTTCATGGCGACCAGTTGCAGGATCTCGGTGCGCGGCTTGCCGCCGGCATCGCGCGGCAGGGCGTGCACGACCTGGATATGCTCCGGCGGCTTCGGGCCTCTGGCCGCGGCAAGCTCGCTGCGGAGTTGGGATTCGAGCGCCGCTTGATCGGCCTCGACGAATGCGTAGAGCCCGACGCCGGAGCGGCGATCGGCAAAGGCGACAATCGCGGTGTCGCGCACGGCCGGGTTCTTGCGGATCAATTCGGCCAGCACCGGCGCGTCGTTGACGAGCCGGCGGCCGCCGCCTTCGCGGTCGGTGAAGTTGAACAGGCCGCGGGTAATCGCGCGATAGACCTTCTTGCCGGTGGCAAGCCACAGGCTGGCGGCAAAGGATTTCTTCGCCAGCACCTTGCGCTCCCGCGGCGTCAACGCTTCCGGTGCGTAGGAGCGCTTATGCTTGAGCAGATGGCGGAGGTCTTCGTAGGCGAGGATGCGATAGAGCCGGCCGCGGCGGTTGAAGCAGGCCGCGAGCTGGAAGTCGGTGACATAGGCGCGGCCATCACGGCCGACCAACCAGTTCTGTTCCTTGGCGAGGTCGTTGTGGCAGATGCCGGCGCGGCGCAGCCGGCGCAGCACGGCCTTGGCCGAGCGGAAATAGGCGACATCGCCATGAGGCTTTGCGAGATGCAGCGCGACGCCATCGACGAATCCGCGCACGAGCGCGCGGCGGCCGGCCCATAGCAGCTCGGGGCCGACGTTGAGGCCCTTGGCGAGCTTCAGCGCATGTTTCTCACGCGCGAACAGGTGGCGCGCCAGCAGGAACGACCACCACGGCACCTCGTCGAGCCGGCGCAGCACCGCGTCGACCTCGCCGTTGTCGCCGCGGAAGCGGCCGCGCTCGACGGTCGAGAACACGTCTCGCTTGAGCAGGACGCCCTCGGTCCAGCGCGCCGAGAGCGTCGCGGCGTCGTTTTTGGGGAGGCTCATCGCAAACTCACGCGGCGGCAGCGATGCGCAGGTGATCGGCGATCCAGCGATCGAGATCGGCGAGCGCCAGCGCGCTCATCGCCTGCTTCTTCGCCACCGTCTTCTCGTTGCCACGCAGCCGCGTGCCGTCCGGCTTCTTTGTCGGAGCGCTTGCAAGCGGCGGGAACAGGCCGAAATTGATGTTCATCGGCTGGAACGAACGCGTACCCGGCTCGATGGTCTCGATGTGCCCGCCGGTGATGTGGCCGAGCAGGGATCCGAGCGCCGTGGTGCCCGGCGGACTCGCCAGCGTTTCGCCGCGCGCGTCGGCTGCCGCGTAAAGTCCGGCGATCAGCCCGACGCTGGCGGATTCCACATAGCCCTCGCAGCCCGTCATCTGGCCGGCGAAACGCAGCCGCGGCTGCGCGCGCAGGCGCAACTGGCTGTCGAGCAGCTTTGGTGAGTTGAGGAAGGTGTTGCGATGCAGACCGCCGAGGCGGGCAAACTCCGCGTTCTCGAGCCCCGGAATGGTGCGGAAGATGCGCTGCTGCTCGCCGTATTTCAGCTTCGTTTGGAAACCGACGATGTTGTAGAGCGTGCCGAGCTTGTTGTCCTGGCGCAGCTGAACGATCGCGTAGGCCTTCGTTGTTGGATCGTGCGGATTGGTGAGGCCGACCGGCTTCATCGGCCCGTGGCGCAGCGTCTCGGGACCGCGCTCCGCCATCACCTCGATCGGCAGGCAGCCGTCGAAGTAGGGCGTGTTGGTCTCCCATTCCTTGAACTCGGTTTTCTCGCCGGCGATCAGCGCGGCGACGAAGCCGTCATATTGCTCCTTGGTCATGGGGCAGTTGATGTAGTCGGCGCCGGTGCCGCCGGGCCCGACCTTGTCGTAGCGCGACTGGAACCAGGCCACCGACATGTCGATGGATTCGCGATGCACGATCGGCGCGATCGCGTCGAAAAAGGCGAGCGCGTTCTCGTCGGTCAGCTCGCGGATGGCGTCGGCCAGCGGCGCGGAGGTGAGGGGGCCGGTCGCAACGATGACGTTGCTCCACTCGGCCGGCGGCAGGCCCTTGATCTCGCCGCGGGCGATCTCGATCAGGGGATGGTCGTTCAGTGCCTTGGTGACGGCGGCGGAGAAGCCGTCGCGGTCGACCGCGAGCGCGCCACCCGCGGGCACCTGATTGGCATCCGCCGCGCGCATGATCAGCGAGTCGAGGCGCCGCATCTCGGCGTGCAGCAGGCCGACCGCGTTGTTGGCAGCGTCGTCCGACCGGAACGAGTTGGAGCAGACGAGCTCGGCGAGACCGTCGGTGCGGTGCGCCTCGGTCATGCGATCCGGCCGCATCTCGTGCAGCACGACGGGCACGCCCGCCTTGGCGAGCTGCCAGGCGGCCTCGGAACCGGCAAGGCCGGCGCCAATGACGTGCACGGGTTGGGAGTGGGGTCCTGTCATGGGGCGGACAGGTAGCGCTTTTCGGCGATCAGTGAAATCGCCGAGATCGAGTTTTCTGCCATCAGAAACGACAGCGCCCGCGCGAGGCGGGCGTTATCGGTTCGTCCAGTGAGGGCTGAACGAAATCAGCCCTGATACTGACCGGCGGCAACGCGCGGGATGTCCGAGCGATCGAGGCCGATGTCGGCCAGTTCGCGATCGCTGAGCTGGGACAGCTCGGCAACATTGCGCTGATAGTCACGGAAAGCCTGGACCATACGGATGAGCGAGAGCAGCATTGGTAGTCTCCTGTAGTTCGATTCAGCCCTTGCCCGGGCCTCATCGTTGAAATGAATATAGATGAGAGTGGTGCAGTGCGAAAGTTCCGATGTTGCGACGCAGCTAAGCGTTGGATGCATAGCACAGGTAACGGACGATTAACCTGAGAGCAGTCCCGCCTAAAGGGTGGGCGGAATGGGGAATAGAGTGCTATAAACTACCGTGATTTCACGGGTTTATCGCGTGTTCTCCGGTTCCCATTGTCGAGCAAATAAGTTGCGTTCCAGTTGATCTCAAGGCGATCCGCCAGCTCCTGCGCCCAACTCTCGCATGCGCGAATCGCATGAGACGATTCTTATAGAAATGAATATAAATTCATATCAGTGGTTGATGGAGCGATCGCTGGATCAAGGGGGGGGCGGCGCGATTCGCCCGGTTCGGGAGTTGCTAGGCGCATCTGAATAGGTGGCCCTGGGTGTCAGCGACCCGATTTGGCCTTCGCTTGGAGCGGAGCGACGGGTCTGATGTGCTGAACACCCCGCCAACGTCCAGCATTTATTACGGGGGTGTAATGAAAATCAGAAATTTCGCATGTGCCTCTGCGCTTCACGCAACATCACGCAATTCTCGCGAGGAATTTATTGCGACAAGTTGCCGCGCCCGGAGAAAGTCGTGTTCGCAGAGTCCGGCAATTTCGCCGGCTCTGTCCCAAGAACAAAAGAAGGAAAGTAACATCATGACGAAGTTACTCGGGGTTATCGCAATTGCCGCCGTCGCATTCGCTGTGGCGCCGGCCCAAGCCGCCAAGCACGCCATGGGCGGCTGCAGTTCGACGAATCTGGAAAAGACCGAAACCGCGATCGAAGCCATGGCCGACGGTGACAGCAAGTTCGTCGCGCAGAAGGAGATCGCCTCGGCGCAGGACTCGCTGCTGAACGGCAAGATGGGCGCGTGCGGCGCGCACCTGAACAAGGCGATGCACGCCACCATGGGCAAGTAACGGGCAGGTAGACGCATCAAGAGAGGGCCGGTCGACTCCCGATCGGCCCTACGCGTTTTGAAAAGGGTCGTTCTAGGGAGCGCGCGCGAGCTGGGTCGCAAACGACGCGACCGTCTTCGAGTAGACCTCGCTCTTATTCCACTGCTGCAACACCGCGAAATTCGGCGCGCCGGGCTGCCAATCCTTGCCGCGCTGCCAGCCGTAGCCGGCGAGATAGTTGGCGGTTGACGCCAGCACGTCGGGCGCGTTGTGCAGGAGATCGCGCTTGCCGTTGCCGTCGAAATCGACGGCGTATTTCATCCAGGACGACGGCATGAACTGGGTCTGGCCGAGTTCGCCGGCCCACGCGCCCTTCATGTCGCCGGGGGCGAGATCGCCGCGCTGGACGATGCGCAGCGCATCCAGCAGTTCGGCACGGAACTGGTCGGAACGGCGGCAGTCATAGGCCAGCGTCGCCAGCGATCGGATGGTCGCGAACTTGCCGGTGTTGACGCCGAAATCGGTCTCGAGACCCCAGATCGCGACCAGCACTTCGCCGGGTACGCCATAGGTCTGCTCGATGCGGGAGAGCACCGAACCATATTGCTTCATCATGTTGGAGCCGCGCGTCATCCGCGGCGGGATCATGCGGCCGGAAAACTCTTCGAAGGTCTGGGTGAAGACCTTCTGCGAACGGTCGCGCTTGAGCACGCTCTCGTCGAGCGTCACGCCCGCGAGCCCGGCGGCGACCGCCTGCTGCGAGACGCCTTTGGCGACGGCATCGGTTTTGAAATCCGCAAGCCAGGCGTCGAAATTGCCCGAGCCACAGGCCACGGCGGCAAGCACCGGCTGGGCGGACAGGATGGATGCGGAGAGGGCGAGGGCTGCGAGAGCGAGACGAGAAATCGTCGGGATCATCAGATGAAATGAATTCCGTGAAGTGATCTGACTGGAACTCCCAGTCTCGGTTGTAACCGCGGCCAAAGCAAGGCGTATGAAAGTGCGCGCGCCCGCCCGGGCCATCGCCGGGCGGGCTCTCACGTCACGATATCGTCAAGCGTCCGTCTTGTTGCGCCAGGGGAAGAGGTTGGCGGGGAAGTCCGCGGCCGGCTTGCGCGGACGATGCGGCGGGGGCGGCACCGGCCGTGCGCCGGGCTCCGAGACGATCGCCTTGCGGTAGAGGTGCCAGGTGGCGTGGCCCAGCAATGGGATCACCACGGCAAGGCCGAGGAAGGCCGGGATCGTGCCGAGCGCCAGCAGCAGCGCGACGATCACGCCCCACGCTGCCATCGGCACCGGGTTTTTTGCGACAACGCGCAACGACGTCACCATTGCCTCGAACGCGCCGGCGTGGCGGTCGAGCATCAGCGGAAACGACACGGCGCTGAGGCAGAGCGCGGCGAGCGCGAACAGAAATCCCGTACCGCAGCCGACCACGATCAGCCACCAGCCTTGCTGGGTCGTCAGCACGCGGGTCATGAAATCCGAAATTCCGGTCACGCCCTCGTAGCCGAACGCGGCGACATAGATCGCTTGCGCGGTCGCGACCCACGTCACGAACAGTGCAAGCAGCAACGTGCCGAGGCCAAGCATCGCGCCGAAGGACGGCGAGCGCAGCACCTCCATCGCGTCCCACGCGCTGGCTTCCTCGTAGCGCTCGCGGCGGCTGGAGAGCTCATACAGACCTAGCGCCGCGAAGGGTCCAAGCAGCGCGAAGCCGGCAGCGAGCGGGAACAGCAGCGGCAGCACTGAATAGCCCATCACCGTGCGGGCCAGCACGATGCCGAGGACCGGATAGATCACGCAAAGGATGATGGCGTGGCTCGGGACCGCCTTGAAGTCTTCCCAGCCGCGCTTGAGTGCGTCGTGCAGATCGGAGAGTTGGATGGTGCGGATGACAGGTCCAGCCGCATCTGTGGTCTGGACCACCGTGGGGACATTGCCCTGGTAGAGTGTGGCCATGGTCGCTAGCTCCCTTGCCATGCAGCCGAATTCGGCGCCGGCAACGGCGCAAGCGGCC
>Ga0065165_1002062_pt1 | contig 18576 bp, 18 predicted proteins | sample AraplaMF_Cvi_mMF_FD_63813 | JGI IMG/M metagenome (GOLD analysis project Ga0065165, IMG submission 63813) | Arabidopsis root microbial communities from the University of North Carolina, USA - plate scrape MF_Cvi_mMF (version 2) (version 3) | ecosystem: Host-associated > Plants > Roots >...
CGCGCGGCGCTACGCGCCGCACCACCCTCGCCCAGCTCCGACTAACCTTTTGCCGCGCAAAAGCTAAGTCTGCGCAACCCTCTCCCGCCAGCGGGAGAGGGGATGAAGGTCAGGTCAGCGCCCGATCAAGGTGCGTATACCCCCCATCCGGCACCACCCATTGCCCCGTCGTATGCGACGCCCGGTCCGACAGCAGGAACACCACGGTATCCGCGATCTCGCGGTCGGTGGTCATGCGGTGGCCGAGCGGAATCTTCCGGGTAATGTCGGCGAGCTTGGCCGCGGGGTCGTCGAACGTCTCGATCCAGCGCGCGTAGAGCGGGGTCATCACCTCGGCGGGGAGCACCGCGTTGACGCGGATGCCGTCCTCGAGCAGCGCCGCCGCCCATTCGCGCGTCAGGCCGAGTTGCGCGGCCTTGGCGGCGACATAGCCGCTGGTGCCGCCCTGGCCGGTGAGCGCGGTCTTCGAAGAGATGTTGACGATCGCGCCCTTGCTCGCGCGCAGATGCCGCAGACAGTGATGCGCCATCCCGTAATAATGGCCAAGATTGGCGGTGACCGAGGCAAGGAACGCCGCGGTGCCGCGCTCGAGCCCGACCCCGTCATTGGTGCCGGCATTGTTGACCAGCCCGTGGATGCCGCGCCCGCGCCCCGCGATCTCCGCCACCGCCGCGGCGCAGGCGGCGTCGTCGGTCATCTCGGTCTGGAGGAAGATCGTGTCCGGCTGGATCGCGCGGATCGCCGCCTCGAACTCGGGCAGGAGCGGGCTGCGGCCGAGGATCGCCGGGATCGCCCCTTCCTCCGCCAGCACGGTCGAGATCGCCCCGCCGATCCCCGCGCCGCCGCCGGTGACGATGACGATTTTGTCCTTGAGCCCCAGATCCATCCAACTCCTCCTTACGCGAGCTTATAGGCGCGGCGGGCATTGCCGCCGAAGATTGCGTCCGCATGCGCCGGGCAAGCGCGCATGACGAAATTACGGGCGAGGCCGTGCACCGTCTCATATTCCGCGGCGAGCCGGCACACCGGCCAGTCCGAACCGTAGATCAGCCGTTCGGGTCCAAAGCAGGCGAGCAGGTGATCGAGATAGCGCTCGATCTCACCCGCCGACCAATTGGCATGATCGGCTTCGGTGACGAGCCCCGAGATCTTGCACCAGATGTTCGGGCGGCGGGCGATCTCGGCGATCGCATCGGCCCAAGGCTGCCAGAGGCCGGCGGCGATGTCCGGCTTGGCGCCATGATCGAGGACGAAACGGCCCTCGCCGGCGCGATCGAGGAAGGCGGGCACACGGTCGGCCTGGCGCGCATAGACGAGCACGTCATAAGTCAGGTCCGCGGCGAGCACCGCACGGATGCCCCGCACAAAGGCATCGCCGAGCAGGAAATCGGGGTCGGGCTCGTCCTGTACGATATGCCGGAAACCGATCAGGCGCGGATGGCGCAACGCCTCCAGCCGTTCGGCGATAGTGTCGGCGCGCAGATCGATCCAGCCGACCACGCCCACGATCCATGGGTTCGCCTCGGCCAGCTCGAGCAGCCAGTGTGTCTCGTCCTCGCTCTGCCGCGCCTGCACCGCGATGCAGCCGGCGATACCTGCGCGATCGAGTTCAGGTCGGAGATCGGCGGGGAGATGGTCCGCCGCCAGCGCCGAGCCTTCGGGGATCCAGCCATAGTTGGCGCGGTCGTAGCGCCAGAAATGCTGGTGCGCGTCGATCGCGCCCGCTGCCGCATCCACTCCTTGCATCCCGCTCTCACCTGTGACATCGTTTTTTATATATGCAATAACTAGAGCGCGGCGCTGAACCTGGCAAGCCGGCGTCGCCCGGACGCCCTGCCATCCCGGCGACCGATAGCGGGAGAGGGCAGAATGGATCGGACAATACCCGGAACAGCATGGCCAGAAGCGGAAAAAAGCGGCGCGCGATTCATCCTGCCCGGCTTCAGGCTAGGCTTTGCTTTGGTCACGAGCCTGTTCTTCCTCTGGGCGATCGCCAACAATTTCAACGACATCCTCATCCGCCAATTCCAGAAGGCGCTGGCGCTCGACCGGGCCGAAGCGGGGTTCATCCAGTTCGTCTTCTATCTCGGCTATTTCATCATGGCGCTGCCCGCCGGGCTGGTGATGCGCCGCTTCGGCTATCGCGCCGGCATCCTCGCCGGGCTCGGCCTCTACGCCGCGGGCGCATTGCTCTTCTGGCCGGCGGCCGAGCTGCGCGCTTTCCCGGCCTTCCTTGCCGCCCTCTTCGTGCTCGCCTCGGGCGCGGCGTTCCTCGAGACCGCGGCCAATCCCTATATCGTCGCGTTCGGCGACCCGGCGCGCGCCTCGCAGCGGCTCAATCTCGCTCAGGCGTTCAACGGCGTGGGCGCGGTGCTGGCACCGATCCTCGGCGGCATGTTCATCTTCTCGGGCATCGAGCATCGCGCCGACGCGCTGGCGGCGATGTCGCCGGCCGAGCTCACCGCCTGGCGCGCGAGCGAGGCGCACATGGTACAGGTGCCGTACCTCGTGCTGGCGCTGGTGGTGATCGCAGTGGGCGTGGCGATCGCGCTCGTGCGGCTGCCGCGCATCGCCACCGACGAGGATGCGCAGGCCGGCCACGTCTCGCCGCTCGCCCTGCTCCGCCACCGGCCGCTGCTCGCCGCGGTGATCGCGCAATTCTTCTATGTCGGCGCGCAGGTCGGCATCTGGAGCTTCTTCGTCGACTTCACCAAGGACATGCTGCCTGCGACGCCGGAGAAGACCGCGGCCTATCTCCTCTCGGGCAGCCTCGTGCTGTTCACGCTCGGCCGCTTCATCGGCGCGGCGCTGATGCACCGCATCCCCGCACAGAAATTGCTGCTGGTGTTCGCGATCGCCAACACCGTCCTCTGCCTCGTCGCCGCGCTCGCCTCGGGCAGCGTGGCGGTGGGTGCATTGGCGCTGACCAGCTTCTTCATGTCGATCATGTTCCCGACGATCTTCGCCCTCGGCATCGCCGATCTCGGTGCGCGCGCGGCGATGGCCGCGTCGCTGATCATCATGGCGATCATCGGCGGCGCGATCCTGCCGCCGCTGATGGGGCTGATCAGCCGTGCCGAGGGCGGGCTGCAGCTCGCCCTCGGCCTTCCCCTGCTCTGTTTTGTCGTGGTCGCCCTGTTCGCCTGGCGCCACGTCGCACATCCCTCGACTTCACAGGAATGAACGCATGAAACTGCTCCGCTACGGCGCCCGCGGCGCCGAGAAGCCCGGCCTGCTGGACGCTGACGGCCGCATCCGCGACCTGTCCGGCCATATCGACGACATCGCCGGCGCCGGGCTCACCCCCGAGGGGCTCGACCAGCTGCGCGCGATCGACCCGACGAGCCTGCCTTTGGTCGAGGGCGAACCGCGCCTCGGCGCCTGCGTCGGCCGGATCGGCAAGTTCGTATGCATTGGCCTCAACTACACCGACCACGCCGCCGAGAGCGGCATGCCGGTGCCCGAGGAGCCGGTGATCTTCAACAAATGGACCAGCGCCGTCGTCGGTCCCAATGACGATGTCGAGATGCCGCGTGGCGCGACCAAGCTCGACTGGGAGATCGAGCTGGGCGTCGTGATCGGCAAACCCGGCCGCTACATCGCGCGCGAGGACGCGCTGGACCATGTCGCCGGCTATTGCGTGATCAACGACATGAGCGAGCGCAGCTTCCAGCTCGATCGCGGCGGCACCTGGGACAAAGGCAAGGGCTGCGACACCTTCGGTCCGCTCGGCCCCTGGCTGGTCACCGCCGACGAGGCGCCGCCGCACAATGCCATGCACCTGTGGCTCGAGGTCGACGGCCATCGCTACCAGGACGGCAACACCGCCAACATGATCTTCGACATCCCCACGATCATTGCCTCGATCAGCCAATATATGAGCCTGCAGCCGGGCGACGTGATCTCGACCGGCACCCCGGCGGGCGTCGGCCTCGGACAGAAGCCGCCGAAATATTTGTCGGTCGGCCAGGTCATGCGGCTCGGCGTGGACGGGCTGGGCGAGCAGCGACAGACCGTCGTGGCGGCAGGCTGAGGACAAAGTCATGACCCGCATCACCGGAATGCGCATCCGCGACGTGCGCTTCCCCACCAGCCAGGCGCTCGACGGTTCGGACGCGATGAACCCCGATCCGGACTATTCGGCCGCCTATCTGGTGCTCGAGACCGACACGCCGGGGCTCGAAGGCCATGGCCTGACCTTCACCATCGGCCGCGGCAACGAGGTCTGCGTCGCCGCGATCGCGGCCCTGCGCGAGCGCGTGGTGGGGCTCGAGCTCGACTGGATCCGCGCGAATCCCGGCCGTTTCTGGCGCCACGTGACCTCGGACAGCCAGTTGCGCTGGATCGGGCCCGACAAGGGCGCGATCCATCTCGCCACCGGCGCGGTGGTCAATGCAGTGTGGGACCTGTGGGCGCGCGCCGCGGGCAAGCCGCTGTGGCGGCTGGTCGCGGAGATGAGCCCCGAGGAGCTCGTGCGCTGCATCGACTTCCGCTACCTCACCGACAGTATCACCCCCGAGGCCGCGCTCGACCTGCTTACCGCGCGCGCCGCGGGCAAGGTCGAGCGGATCGCGAAGCTCGAGGCCGGGGGGTACCCCTGCTACACCACCTCGGCAGGCTGGCTCGGCTATCCCGACGAGAAGCTCCACCGGCTGGCGAAGGAGGCGGTCGATGCCGGTTTCCGCCATGTGAAGCTCAAGGTGGGGCGCGACCTCGACGACGATATCCGCCGACTGCGCGTGGCGCGCGAGGCGGTGGGCCCCGACACGCGGCTGATGATCGACGCCAACCAGATCTGGGAGGTGGGCCAGGCGATCGACTGGGTCAACGCGCTCGCCTTCGCCGATCCGTGGTTCATCGAGGAGCCGACCAGCCCCGACGACGTGCTCGGCCATGCCGCGATCAAGCGCGGCATCGGCAAGGTCAAGGTCGCAACCGGCGAGATGTGCCAGAACCGCATCCTGTTCAAACAGTTCATGGAAGCCGGCGCGATCGACATCGTCCAGATCGACGCCTGCCGCCTCGGCGGGGTGAACGAGGTGCTCGCGGTGCTGCTGATGGCGGCCAAGCACGATTTGGCGGTCTGTCCGCATGCCGGTGGGGTGGGGCTGTGCGAATATGTCCAGCACCTTGCGATGATCGACTATCTCGCCTTCTCGGGCACCCATGAGGGCCGCGTCGCCGAATATGTCGACCATCTCCACGAGCATTTCGAGGAGCCCTGCGTGGTGCGCGGCGCGGCATACATGCCGCCGCAGGCGCCGGGCTATTCGATCGAGATGAAGCCGGCCTCGCTCGATACATATTCGGTATCGCCCGAGATCCGCATCTAAGGTCGGTCGAGTGAACTCCGGCCCCCTTCGCTTGTTGATGCGAGGGGGCTGGAGACGGAGCGCAAGATGCCCGGTCTCGACGCCAAACGCCTGGCCATGGTCCGGTATCAGCTGGCCGGGCGCAACATCCGTGATCCGCGCGTGCTGCGCGCGATGGGGGAAGTGCCGCGCGAGGCCTTCGTGCCTGAAGACCTCGCCGAATTCGCCTATGACGACGGCCCGCTGCCGATCGCGGCGGGCCAGACCATCTCGCAGCCCTATATCGTCGCGCTGATGCTCGAGGCTGCGCGAATTCTGCCCGGGGATCGCGTGCTCGAGATCGGCGTCGGCTCGGGCTATGCCGCGGCGGTGGCGAGCCGGCTCGCGGCCCGGGTCCACGCGATCGACCGCCATGCCGAGCTGGCCGATTCCGCTTGCGAGCGGATGGCGCGGCTCGGCTACGCCAATGTGGAGATCCGCACCGGCGACGGAACGCAGGGCTGGCCGGAGCACGCGCCCTTCGACGCGATCCTCGTGGCGGCCGGCGGCCCTGCGGTGCCCGAACCCCTGCGCGCGCAATTGGCGCCGGGTGGACGGCTGGTGATCCCGATCGGCGCACCCCACGAGCAGAAACTGGTCTGCGTCACCCGCGACGGCGACGCATATCCCGAGGAAAATCTCGGCCCGGTGCGCTTCGTGCCGCTGATCGGCGCCTATGGCTGGAAGGGCGATCAGGGCACCGACGCGCTGGTGAGAAGATGACGCGGCCGTCCACCGGGCAGTGCGAGGGCACGAGGGCTTGCCTGACCGGACTCTGAACGGCTCGTCGCAAATCGGCGCATCGCGACCGCAGTTCATCGCATGGCATATTGTACAGTCAATCGGTGGGAATAGCCTGAACGTTCGGGCAGCACGACCGCGACTCGGAAGAGCGGGGATAAAGGAGTCGGGCGTCCGGACCCTAGGAGAGCAACCATGGATCGTGATTTCGATCTTCTCCTCGACAACGCCACACCGGTGATCGTCTCGATCAAGGGCGACGCCGCCAATGCTTCTCTTTGCCAGCGTGTCGAGCTCGACCTGACGCGTTTCCACAGCGGCCGCTGGGCCGCCCAGCTCGACAATGTATTTGTCGGCCGGACCACTCCGGCAGTTATCCTCGCACAAGGTGTCGCCTGCCTCGCGGTGGCGTGGTGGGCACAACTCTCGCCGCGCAGCTATATGGAACACATCCGCGGCGCGATCTTCCTCTCCCCGCTCAGCGTCGGCTTCGGCCAGGCCGGTATCGCACGCAACGTGCGCGCCAGCCCGGTCACCCGCCTGCCCTTCGCCTCGATCGTCGCCTGCGATCCGGTGCTCGGGGTCGAGCAGGTGCTGGCGCTGGCCGACAGCTGGGGCAGCCAGTTCGTCGACACCACCGCGCCGCTGGGCAACCATGCCAGCAACCGCCGCGCCACCGGCGGCAGTCCGACCGAGCAACAGCTCGTCGAGCTGCTGGCGGAGATCAGCGGTATCCGGGTGGCGACGCCCGCAGCCGTGGCGGATCCCGTCGTGCGGCTGGCGGTGCCGGTGGAATAGGACTTCCCCCCTCCTCCCCCGGAAGCGGCGTTTCCGGGGGAGGAGGACCCTTTGCGTAGCGAAAAAGGAAGGGCTTCCGCTTCCTGGAGTTCGTGTTCGGCAAGCCTGCAAGCCCTACCCCGGCGCAGGCCGGGATCTCGGGCAGTAGGGCAGTCAGCCCTCCTCTACTCCGTCACCCCGGCCTTGTGCCGGGGTCCACGGGGCCGAGCAGTACGTGCCCATCGGTTCCAGCAGGATCCGCGCCGCTCGCGTTCAGCTGCACAGTGGCCCCCGGCACATGGCCGGGGTGACGGTCAGGGCAGGAAATGGCCGAGCTATTTCCTCGCACGAGATCTCGGCTTTCTCCGGCATGACGGGCCGGACTTTTCAGCCGACCACCGGGCGTACGCTATTGGGCGTTACCCGTCGGTCCGCTTTCAGCGTCCGCTTTGCCGGTCGCAAACGTCCGAGATCGGGTGGTTAGCCGACGCAGCTGCGCTTCTCCCTCTCCCCTTTAGGGGAGAGGGCTGGGGAGAGGGGGAGTGCGACGTACTATCGATGCCCCCTCTCCCCGACCCTCTCCCCGCAAGCGGAGAGAGGGAGAGGTGCCGGGCTAACGCAGGTCTCCACCGTAACATTGTCGAATGTCCGCGACCGGGGCGCTAGCGGTCGTTCGCGTTTATGGGTTTACAACCCAGCTCACGCCTCGCTCTTCCCCGCCACCGAATAGAGCGCGCCCGGCGCGTTGCGGCTGGCCTGGAAGGCTTCGAGGCTCTCCCGGCGCATCCCGGCATAGACCACGGCATTAGGCAGGCCGAGCACCGCCGCCAGCTTCTCCAGCCCGAAGAAGATCGCGCCGGCATTGATCAGCCCGTGCCAGTCGTGGCGGCGGACCAGGTCGCACTCGGTCTTGGTGAGGTCGAAACCCGCAAAGGATGCTTCCGGATCGGACAGGAAAAGTACGCGGTGCGCCGGATCGGTCATCGCGTGGAGAAAGCGGTTGAGCTCATAAGCGCGGGCGCTGGTCTCGAGATCGAAGGGGTGGCTCGCCGGCGGCATCAGTTCGGGCGGCGTCGACGCGGCCGGCACAGCGGCGGGCACCGGTGGCGCGGGCGCGAGATTTTCGAGCAGCAGCGTGGCGATGCCGGTCATCGAAGGCAGGTAATAATCGCGCGCCGCCACATGCACTTGCGCCGAGAGCGCGCCGCGCATGATCAGCCACATTACCACCTCGGCGCTTTCCCAGCCGCCGCGCAGCGCAAGCTCGGCCTGGCTCATCCGCGCCAGCGTTTCGGGATCATTGACGAGCAGGTCGAGGAACTCGCGGTCCCAATCGGGCGCGTTGAACCCCGCGCGCTCGCCATGCACTTGATGCGAGAGCCCGCCGGTGGCGATGATCGCGACCTTCAGATCCTCGGGATAGCTTTCGATCGCGCGGCGCAATGCCCGGCCGAGCTTCCAGCAGCGCCGCGCGCTCGGCACCGGGTTCTGCAGCACCCCTACCGCGAGCGGGATTAGTGAAGCTGGCCAGCCCTGCGAATGATCGAACAACAGACTCAGCGGCGAGAAACAGCCATGGTCGAGCGGTCGGCGCTGGAAGAAGGACAGGTCGAACTCGTCGGCCATCAGCCGCTCGCCGATATGCCGCGCCAGCCCGGGATGACCCGGCATCGGAGGCAGGTCGCGCGCGCCGCCGCCCTCGTCCGCCGGTGAATGCTCGGGCCCGAAACCCAATGCAAAGGCCGAATAATGATCGAAGAAGAAGGAGGTGACGTGATCGTTGTAGATCGTGAACACCACGTCCGGCCGCTGCTCGACCAGCCACGCCTTGAGCGGGGCATAGGCCGCGAAGATCGGCGCCCAGGCGGGATCGTCCTGTTTCTTCTGGTCGAGCGCAAAACCGATCGTCGGCGTGTGCGACGTGCCGATCCCGCCAATGATCCGCGCCATTCCTGCTCCTGTCGGCCGCGTTGCCGGTGCGGCCCTTGCTGATGGATGCCAGCGAGGCGCGGGCGCGCAATGTGAATTTGTGAAATTCCGATGGATTTTCCGCGCAACACCCGCCGCGGAAAAACGCCTCGCGCGGCGCTCGCGATGCAAAAGTGCAAGACTTTTGTTCATTCTGCCATTGCCGATGGCCACCCTCGTCCCGGATTTTCAAGGCAAGCTCAAAGGAGCGCATGAAAACAACGGGAGGGGGTTTCCTATGCTGCGTGCAGTGCGTCTGTCCTGCTCGGGTCTGGCAATGAGCTGGGCCATCCTCGCAACGCCGTCGCTGGCGCAGACCAGCGATACGCCGGCACCGGCCCAGTCCGAGCGGGCGGCCGCGCCCGGCGAGATCATCGTCACCGCCAACAAGCGCAGCGAGCGGCTGCAATCGGTGCCGGTCAGCATCACCGCGGTCGAGGCGCAGTTCCTGACCGATCTCAACATCCTCAATCCCAAGGAATTCAGCCAGATCGCGCCGACGCTCAATTTCCAGGCGGCGGACGAGGCGCGTCTGTTCAACTTCTCGATCCGCGGCATCGGCACCGAGAGTTTCTCGGTCGGCGTCGAACCCTCGGTCGCGACGATCATCGACGGCGTGGTCTATACCCGTCCGGGTGCGATCTTCGACGGGCTGGGCGATCTCGAGCGGGTCGAGGTGCTCAACGGGCCGCAAGGCACCTTGCAGGGCAAGAACGCCTCGGCCGGCGCGGTGGTGATCACCACGAAGAACCCCAATCGCAGCGAGTTCGAGGGCAAGGCCGAGTTCGGCCTCGCCGAGCATGGCGAGCGCACCGCCGCGCTGACGCTCACCGGCCCGATCAGCAGCACGCTCGCCTTCCGCGTCTATGGCTATTACCGCCACGAGGACGGTGTGGTGTTCGACCTGCACAGCAACGACACGGTCAACAATGCCGACAGCTATGGCGGGCGCGCCAAGCTCGAATGGGAGCCGACGCCGGGGGTCAACTTCCTGCTGTCGGGCGACTGGTCGCGGCGCGACGCCGATTGCTGCGCCGAGCCGATCCGCGTCGCCGCGGCTTCGGGCAACGTCACTGCGGCCTTCACCGGCACGCCGGTCGGTCCGGAGAACCGCTACGTCAATCTCGACACCGAGCAGGAGGGCTATCAGGAAAATCGCGGCCTCTCGCTCGAGGCGAATATCGATGTTGCCGATCATGTGCTGACCTCGATCACCGCGTATCGCGAGTTCCGCGACTTCGCGATCCGCGACCGCGATGGCACCAACGCGCCCTTCTCGGGGGTCACGCCGCAGCAATTGTTCGAGGCGACCAATCCGGGCATTTCGGCCGCCGACGCGCTGGCCAAGCTCGACGCCTTGCTGCTCAACCCGATCGATTTCTCGTGCCGCAACGGCATCTGCGGCGAGAGCCCGAGCCTCGAGAAGAACGACACCTTCACGCAGGAATTGCGCATCGCCTCGCCCACCGGCGGCGCGGTCGATTACATTTTCGGGCTCTATTATTACGATTCCAAGGTCGAACGCGATCTGACCATCGCCGGCGTGCGCTCGAATATCGCGGGCAATGTCAGCTTCCCCACGCCGACCACCGTGACCGTGAACCGGCCCACCGCTTATGTGCTCGCCGACGTCATCACCAAGGTGCGCACGGTCAACAAGGCGGTGTTCGGCAACGTCAATTTCCACCCGTTCAAGCGCTTCACCATCACCGGCGGGTTCCGCGCATTGACCGAGGACCTGACCTGGGACCACCACAAGGTCACCGGGCCGAACGGCGACCATATCGGCACGCCAGTCAACATCAATCCGGCGGGTCAGGTGGCGCCGGGCGCCAATGTCGGTACGCCGGAATTCAACGTGCATCGCAAGTTCAACGACGACGCGCTGATCGGCAAGGTCTCGCTGCGCTACGAGTTTAGCCGCGATCTGATGATCTATGGCCTGTGGGCGCGGGGCTATAAGGGGCAGGCGGTCGACGCCGACATCTATGTCACCGCTGCGGGCTATGCCGCGCTGCCGGTCGATCCCGAAAAGTCGCGGTCGTGGGAGATCGGCTTCAAGTCGCAATGGTTCGACCGGCGGCTGACCGTGAATGTCTCGGCCTATGACACCAAGTTTACGGGCTATCAGACCACCTCCTCGGGCGCCGACGGCTCAGGCGCGCCGGTGCTGCGCTCGGCGGGCGAATTGTTCACCAAGGGTATCGAAGGCGAGATCACCGCGCGGCCGCTCGACGGATTGCGGCTCGGTGCGAATTTTCTCTTTGCGGACAACAAATTCGGCGATCTCTTCGCCAGCCCGGGCGTCAACGTGAAGGGCGGCAACCCGCTCAACGCCCCCGAGACCAAATACGGCTTCAACGCGAGCTACGACTTCGACGTGAGCGATTGGGGCGTAAACATGAGCGGCAACTACAACTGGACGTCGGAGACCCTGTTCACCAACCTCGCCGACGCCAACAACCCCAACTCGCCCTGGATCCGGCCCGCCTTCGGCGTCGCCAATATCGCTCTGAACATCAAGACTCCGCAGGACCGGGTGCGGCTCGGCCTCTACGTCAAGAACCTGTTCAACGAGCATTATGTCGCCGGTCTGCGCCGCATATCCGGATCGGTCGGCGGCGCGGGCGCGGTGGCGCAGGCGCTGCCGCGCGACTTCGATCGCTACGTAGGAGGCACGCTGACCTTCAACTTCTGAAGCGCACGGCCCGCCGCGCGGAGCGAACGATATGTTTGATAACCGATCATTTGCGCCTAACCTCCTCTTTCCGCCGCGGCGGCGGGAGGGGGAAGCCGCGATGCACAGGGGGAATCCGGATTGTCCGGCCAGCCGTTTCGTCGGCCGCCATACCAGCGCGCCAGTGCCGCGCTATTTCCTGTACGGCGACACCGAGGCGACCGACGAATGGTTCGTCAATGTCGAGCCGCTCGACCAGCGCTGCCGCGAGATCGGCTGGGTGATCGCACCGCACGCGCATCCGCGCTTCGTCCAGATCGTGCTCGTCGAGCGCGGCGCCGGCGTGATGACCGCCGAAGCCGAGGAACGGTCCTTTCAGGGACCGGCCTTGCTCGTGGTGCCCGCGCATTCGATCCACGGCTTCCGCTATGCCGAGGAGACGAGCGGCTGGGTGCTGACCGTCGCCAACGAATATCTCGCCGCTCTGGCCGAACGCGCGCCCGACCTCTCCTGCATCTGGTCCGCCCCCTCAGCGACCCTGTGCGACGAGAGCGAGTTCCTGCCCGCCACGCTCACCGCATTGACCGCGCTCGATCGCGAGTTGGACTCGGGTGCGCCGGGTGGGGTGATCGCCGCCGAGGCACAGCTCATGACCCTGCTCGTGCTGTTCCTCCGCCAGCTCGCACGATCGCAGGAGCTGGTCCGCGCCGAGGTGCCGGGCGGGCCCGCCGGACTGGTCTCGCGCTTCCAGGAACTGATCGAGGACCATTATGCCGAGCGCTGGAATATCGGCAGCTATGCCGGTGCGCTCGGCGTGTCGGTGGCGCAGCTGCGCGCCGCCTGCTTGGGTGTGGCCAGCCAGCCGCCGCTCAAGCTGGTGCACGAGCGCGTGCTGATCGAGGCCAAGCGCAACCTGATCTACTCGGCGCACAGCATCGCGCAGATCGCCTATGGCGTGGGCTTCGACGATCCGGCCTATTTCTCGCGTTTCTTCGCGCGCGAGGTCGGCGAGACCCCGGCGCAGTTCCGCGCGAGCAAGGCTTTCGCGCAGGTCTCGCGATGAACCGGACGGTGCGCGCGGGGCTGGTCGGCGGGCTCGTCGGCGGCGTGACGATCTGGATCTACGAAGCGATCGTGTGGGTCGGCGTGCAGGGGCTGATGCCGCTCGCCGGCATCCCGCGCAACGCGACCGGGCTGGTATTCGGCAAGAGCGCGCAGACCGCGCTCGGGCCCGGCGCCTATCTGCTCGGCGCGGCGATCCACTTCTCCTTCGCGCTCTTCTGGGGCGTGGTCTTCGCCCTGGTCTGGCCGTGGTTCCGGCGGCGTGGCGTCGAGGCGACCCTCGTCGCACTGTTCTATGCCGTGCTGCTGTGGATTGTGATGCATCTCGCGATCATGGCGGCGACGGCGGACCATCCTGATTATGGCGACCCCGCTGTGGTGATCGGCGGGTTCATGTCGCACTTCTTCTACACGGTGCCGCTGGCGCTGATCGTGAAGCATCGGCTCGCGCGCTGACAGTCGGCAGCGCGGGATGTGCGGTTGGCAGCAGCCCGGTGGCGGACCGCACCCGTGTCGCGCAGCAGGAATGCGGGACAACGAGGGGCTGGGCATGGACTTCAGACGGGTCGCGACGGCCACGATGGTTGCGGGAACGCTCGATATCGGCAGCGCGGTCCTGCTCACTCTGGCGCACGGCAAATCGGTCGGTGCGATGTTGCAGACCGTGGCGTCGGGGCCGTTGGGTGACGCGATGCAGAAGGCGGGCGCGGCCGGCGCCGGTGCCGGGCTGTTGGTACATTATGCTCTGATGGCGGTGATGGCGCTGGTATTCGCGCTGGCCGCGGATCGCCTGCTCGCGCTCGTCCGGCGACCGTTGGCGGCGGGCGCGGCCTATGGCGTGCTAATCTATCTGGTGATGTACTGGGTCGTCATCCCGCTGCGCTGGGGTGCGGCGACGATGACCTTCGGGCCGGGGCGCACGCTGATCCCGATCGCGATTCACATCCTGCTGGTCGGTATCCCGATCGCGCTGATCATAGCCGGGCCGCGCGCCGGGCGAGATGCGCGACCGCTGCGGGCGGTCGGCTAAAAATAGAATTTCCCGAGTGGCTTGACGCTCGACGCCAGACGACCGAAGACTCGGCGCGTGCCAGCATCCGTCAAAACCCCGCGACGCACCAAGAAGGCGGAACAACGCGCCGAGACGATGGAGCAAATCCTCGACGCGGCGGAGTATCTGTTTTCGCGGCACGGGCTCTACGGCGTCACGCTGAAGGATGTCGCTGCGCGCGTCGGCGTGCATCACACGCTGCTCAATTACTATTTCGAGGACAAGAACCGGCTGTTCGACGCGGTGTTCGCGCGCCGCGCGGTGGTGACGAGCGAACGGCGGATGCGCGCGCTCGACGATTATGACGCGGCGACCGGCGGCCAGCCCACGATCGAGGGCGCGCTCAGGGCGTTCCTCGACACCGATCTCGACCTCTACATCCAGGGCGGCGAGGGCTGGAAAAACTATGCCGCGCTCGGCGCGCAGGTCGCCAATACCCCGGAATGGGGCGCCGAGTTGATGGACGAGCATTTCGACCCGGTCGTGCTGCGCCTGATCGGACTGCTGAAGAAGGCCCTGCCCGACTGCGCCGAGGAAGACATCTTCTGGGGCTATCACTTCGTGACCGGCGCGCTGATGCTGACGCTGGCCCGCACGGGGCGGATCGACAAGCTTTCCGGCGGGCTGTGCAAGTCGGAGGACTTCGTCGCGGTCAAGGAGCGGATGGCGACCTTCATGGCCGCGGGGTTCGCGGCGATCTGCAAGAAGTAGAACCCGAAAGTCGCGAAGGTCGCGCACAGCGAGGTCGCGCGCGCATTCCGATATTCACTAGCTTGTGAGCGAAATCTAGATTGCCTAGAAGCCTCCCCGGGAGTTCAGGAGAGGAGCAGCGTTCCAATGAGAATCGAAGGTGTCGTGGCGTCGAATGGAAATGCCGGGGCCGACGCGCAAGCGGTGGCGAGCGGTGCCGACGCGACCCGAACCGCGCAGCCGCTCGCCGGGCGGGTCGCGATCGTGACCGGCGCGGGCGGCGGACTGGGGCGGACGCATGCGCTGTTCCTTGCGCGACAGGGTGCGAAGCTGGTGGTGAACGACCTGTCCGGGGACGCTGCCGCCACCGTAGCCGCGGAGATCGTCGCAGCGGGCGGCGAGGCGATCGCGGTCGTAGCGTCCGTAACGGACGAGGCGGCGGTGGACGATATGGTCGCACAAGTTCACGCACGCTGGGGCCGCATCGACATCCTGATCAACAATGCCGGCATCCTGCGCGACAAGAGCTTCGCCAAGATGAGCATCGACGACTTCCGGCTGGTGGTCGACGTCCACCTGATCGGCGCGGCGATCTGCAGCAAGGCGGTGTGGGAGCTGATGCGCGAGCAGCGCCACGGCCGCATCGTGATGACCACCTCCTCCTCGGGCCTCTACGGCAATTTCGGCCAGGCCAATTACGGCGCGGCCAAGATGGCGCTGGTCGGGCTGATGCAGACGCTCGCGATCGAGGGTGAGAAATACGGTATCCGCGTCAACGCCCTCGCCCCCACCGCGGCGACGCAGATGACGCATGGGGTGCTCTCGGACGACAGCCTCGAACTGCTCGACCCGGCGCTGGTGAGTCCGGGGCTGCTGGCTTTGGTCGGCGACGAGGCGCCGACACGCGCGATCCTGTGCGCGGGCGCGGGGCATTTCGCGACGGCGCATGTGACGCTGACGCACGGACGGCAGCTCGGCGCGGGCGACGCCGCGGGAGCGGAGGTCGTGGCGCAGTGGGAGTCTATCGACGATCGGGTCGGCGAGATGGTGCCGGCGTACGGCTTCTTTCAGGCGGAGCGCGAGCTGGCGGCTGCGGGGTTGGGCGCGCAGGTCGCGGTGACGCAGCGATAGGTGTGAGTTTGGGGGGCTGGTTCGTCGCCCTCCCTTCCCGTCATTGTCGCGCACTTGGCAGGTTCGCCGCGCACTGGCCATACCGAACCCCTCTCCCATCAAGGGGGAGGGCTTTGCAGGCTTCAACGCTTGGAGCTTTCTCGACTGCGACGAGGCCTGATATCTGCCAGATATTGCGCTATCACCTCGGCCACGCCGTCCGGATTCCCCAGGATATCGTTGTTCCAGAAGCGCAGGACGCAATAGCCGTCCGCTTCGATGACTGCCGTGCGGGTTGCATCGCTCTCCGCGTCATGCTGGCCGCCATCGGCTTCGATCACCAGCTTCGCGCGATGACTCGCGAAATCGGCGAAATATTGGCGGATGGATACCTGCTGGCGGAAATGCGCCTCCGGGAAGGCTTCCCGAAGGAGGCGCCATAGCAGCTTTTCCGCCTCGGTCGGTTCGCGGCGCAGCTTGCGGGCGCGGGTGGTGCTGCCGGGCGGGGGATGCCGCTTCATGGTTCGCAGCCTAGCGGAGAGGTCACCCCCACCCAACCCTCCCCCATCAAGGGGGAGGGCTTTTGGGTCCGGAATGGATCAAGTCGTTTCGGCTAGAATCGCAACCGCCTCCCCTACCCCAGCACCGCCGTCACATCATCGAACAGCTCGTCCACCGCGATCTTGCGCGGGATGATCTTCTGATCCAGCGCCCAGTCGATCGCCAGTTCGATGCCCTTGCGGTTCGCCTCCAGCCCGATCGGCGGGTAGATTTCCGGCACGCCGCCCTCGGTCAGCCCACGGCTCTCGACGATCATGCGGTAGATCTCGCGGACCGCCTCGGGGTGATCGCGCGTCAGGTCCTTGTGGACCACGAACATGTGGTTGATCGGCACCACGCCGACGCGCGCATACCAGTCCTTCGCGGCGGCGAAGGGTTCGGGGACGAGGTGCTGGACGCGGGGGTCCTTGGGCAGGTCGACGCCCTGCAGCGTCGCCGCCAGCGCGCCGTCGAGCATCATCTGGCCGATGTCCGAGCCCTTGGGCAGGCGCTCGCAATTGGCGGGATCGGCATATTCGAGCAAATGGCCGTCATTGACGGTGCACCACGTCACCTTGTCGAGGTCGACGCCATATTCGTGGCGCAGGATGCCGCGGATCCACAGGCCGGTGGTCTGGGCATAGCTGCGCACGCCGACGCGCTTGCCCGCGATGTCCTTCGGATCGAGATGGCCGAGCTCGCGGTTGAAGCCGGCACAGTGATGCTGGAAGCGGCCGTTGACCGGCACCGGGAGCAGCACCCAGGGCTTGTCGTAGATCTTCGCCTGCAGGCAGGTGACGATCGCCAGCTCGCCGCAATCATAAGCGTGCTCGCGCAGCATCGCCTTGAAGCCGTTATGCGCCTGCTCGGGACCGCAAAAGTCGAGCTTGACGCTATCGGACGTGACGCGGCCGTCCTTCATCGCCTTCGTCACCGGATAATCGGCGAGGTTGGTCCTGAGCGTCAGAACGTCCGTGGAAGTATCAGTCATTGGCCCCTCACTTGAGCACGACTTCGATCAGCACCGGACCGGCTTCGCGGACCGAGTTGACCATTGCCTTGTGGAAATCCTCCGCGCTGGTGACGCTGACCGAGGGCACGCCCATCGAGTGGCCCATCGCGACCCAGTCGATCCGCGGATTGTCGATGTCGATCATCGCCATCGCCTGCGGGCCGATCTCGGTGCCCGCGCCCATGTTCGCGTATTCCGCCTTGAGGATCGCGTATTGGTGGTTGGCGAAGATGATCGTGGTGACCGGCAGGCCCTCGCGCGCCTGGGTCCAGAGCGACTGGATCGTGTACATCGCGCTGCCGTCGCCGACCATGCAGAAGGTCCGCCGGTCCGGGCAGGCGAGCGCCGCGCCGGTGGCGACCGGCGTGCCGTAGCCGATCGAGCCGCCCATATTGTTGATCAGATCGTGCGGGCGCGCGCCCATGGTGAGGCCCATGGATTCGCGGCCGGTGGTGAGGGACTCGTCGACGAGGATGCAATTCTCGGGCAGCGCGGCCGCCAGCGCGTGGGCGATGCTGATCGGATTGAGCGCACCGCTGGGGACCGGCGTTTCGATCCGCTCCTGCCGGCGCGGCGCGGTGTTGGTCAAGCCGAGTGCGTCGACCAGCATCTCGAAGGCGAGCTCGCTATCCTCGTCGGCCTCGACCAGCGGATGGACGAGCGTGCCCGGCGCCTTTAGCAGGCTCGGCTTGTCCGGATAGCTGAAGAAGGCGACCGGTTCCCTGGTCTCCACCGTGATTAGGTGCTTGAAGCCGCTGAGGAAGGCCGAGCCGGGCGCGACGGCATAGGGGATGCGCTCGATCGGCACGCGCCCTGCCCCGCGCTCGATCCGCGCGGTGAAGAACTGGCTGCCGAGGCGGCAATTGGTGCCCGCGGCGACCTTGCCCGCCAGCTCGAGCGCGCGGCCGCGCGTGGCCTTGTTCGCGAGGATGATCAGCGCGGGCTCGCCCGAGCGCAGCACCTGCGCGATCTGGTCGATGCGCGCCTGATCGGGCGCCTTGCGCGCGGACGGCGCGGCGGCGGGGAGGATGCGCTCGCCGGCATCCTGCCACGCGGTGTCGCCGGGGAGGATCAGCGTGGCGATCTGGCCCGGATGCTCGCTCGCCTTGGCGACCGCGGTGGCCGCGTCCCACGCGATCGAGCGGGCGCTCTCGGCGCGGCGGATCCAGTGGCTGAGCGGGCGCGCGAGGCCCTCGATGTCCGAGGTGAGCGGCGGATCGTATTTCAGGTGGCTGGCGGAATGCTCGCCGACGATGTTGACCATGCCGCTGCTGGCGCGCTTGGCATTGTGGATATTGGCGAGGCCGTTGGCGAGACCGGGGCCGAGATGGAGCAGGGTCGAGGCCGGCTTGTCCTTCATCCGGTACCAGCCGTCGGCGGCGCCGGTGCACACGCCCTCGAACAGGCACAGCACGCTCTTCATCCGCGGATTCTCGAGCGCGGCGAGGAAGTGCATCTCCGACGTGCCGGGGTTGGCGAAGCAGATCTCGACGCCCTGATCGGCCAATGTGTTCACGAGGCTTTCGGCGCCGTTCATTTTCACTCCCTTGCTTGAGCGGGAGTGAGACCATGGCGGGACGCCGGGCTCTAATCGGAA
>Ga0065165_1002063_pt1 | contig 18574 bp, 22 predicted proteins | sample AraplaMF_Cvi_mMF_FD_63813 | JGI IMG/M metagenome (GOLD analysis project Ga0065165, IMG submission 63813) | Arabidopsis root microbial communities from the University of North Carolina, USA - plate scrape MF_Cvi_mMF (version 2) (version 3) | ecosystem: Host-associated > Plants > Roots >...
CCTTCGGAGCGTGGCGCAGCTTGGTAGCGCACTTGACTGGGGGTCAAGGGGTCGCAGGTTCAAATCCTGTCGCTCCGACCAGCGGCCGGCGGCGAGATTTCCTTCAGTCCTTCAGCAGTCCGTCGAGGCGCGCCTTGGCGGTCTCAAGGTCGCGGAGCGCTTCCAGCAGGGCCGAGGTGTCGCCCTTGGGCTTGGCGGGCGCGGCCGATGCTGCGGCGGGCTTCGCCGCCGGAGCGGCCATGGGCTCGGCCGGAACCTGCGACGCGCCCTCCCCGGCCGCGACGAGGCGTTTCAGCCCCTGCTCGCGGTGGAGCTTCTGGACGCCCTTGATGGTGTAGCCCTCGTCGTGGAGCAGGCGGCGCACGCCACGCAGCACCGCGATATCGGCAGGGCGATAGAAGCGCCGTCCCCCCGCCCGCTTCATGGGCTTGATGAAGCTGAACTTGGTTTCCCAGAACCGCAGGACGTGCTGGGGCACGTGAAGCTCGTCCGCCGCTTCGGAGATCGTCCGGAAGGCTTCGGGCCCTTTGGCCACCGGACTACGCGGCCGTCACCGCTGGAGGGCTCGGTCGACGCGCGCCTTCATCACCTGCGACGCGCGGAAGCCGATGACCCGGCGCGGGTCGATGGCGGCCGGTTCCCCGGTCTTGGGGTTGCGGCCCATGCGGGCGCGCTTGGCGCGGACCTGGAACACGCCGAATCCCGACAGCTTGACCTGCTCGCCGCGCTCCAGCGCCTGGCACATCAATTCAAGGACGCGTTCGACCAGTTCGGAGCAATCCTGACGGGTGAGACCCACCTGCTCGTGCACGGACTCGCACAGGTCGGCCCGCGTCACCGTCGCGCCCTTCATGATCGCCATTGTCCCCGCAGAAACGTCGTTCATGCGCCTTGATTGTCCCATTGCGACAAAGACTTCAAGTCACGCTTTACAGCTTAAGCCTAACTGGGCGTCAAAGGCGCAGGACGCAGGCGCCCCACGTGAGCCCGCCGCCCATGGCTTCCAGCAACAACAGCTGGCCTGGCTGGATACGACCGTCCTTCACGCCCTGGTCCAGCGCAAGCGGAATCGAGGCGGCTGAGGTGTTCGCGTGCTCGGCCACGGTGGAGATCACCTTGCCCTCCTCGATGCCCAGCCGCTTGGCCACGCCCTCGAGGATCCGCTGGTTGGCCTGGTGCGGGATGAACCAGTCCACGTCGGGCACGGCGACGCCGGCGTCAGCCGCCGCGGCGGTCACCGCCTCGGAGATGTTCACCACGGCGTGGCGGAACACCTGGTTGCCCTGCATGCGCAGGTAGCCGGTTTGGCGGTTGGTCGAGACGCCGCCGTCCACGTAGAGCAGCTCCTGCTTCGTGCCGTCGGCGCGCAGGGCGAAGCCCAGCAGGCCGCGGTCGGCCGTGGTCCCCTCGCCTTCGCCCGGCTCCAGCACCACCGCGCCGGCCCCGTCGCCGAACAGCACGCAGGTGCCGCGGTCGGTCCAATCCATCAGCCGCGTCATGGTCTCGGCCCCGATGACCAGCGCGCACTTGCTGCGGTTGCGGGCCACGAAGCCGTCGGCGGTGGAGAGCGCGTAGACGAAGCCCGAGCAAACGGCCTGGACGTCGAAGGCGATGCCGACCGGGCAGCCCAGCTTGCGCTGGACGATGGTGGCCACCGCCGGGAAGGTCAGGTCGGGCGTGGTGGTCGCCACGATGATCAGGTCGACGTCGTCGGGCGTGCGGCCGGCGGCCTCCAGGGCGCGGCGTGCGGCCTCGACGGCGAGGTCCGAGACCGGCGTGCCGTCGTCGGCTTGCCGGCGCTGGCGGATGCCCGTGCGCTCGCGGATCCATTCGTCGGAGGTGTCCACGAGCTTGGCGAGCTCGTCGTTCGTCACGATCCGGTCGGGCAGATAGCCACCGACCCCGGTGACGACGCTACGCAGGACTTTAGGCAATTCAGACGGCTCCGTCCGCGGATGCGGGGTTCGCCGGCGCAAGGGCGGCGGGAAGCCGCCTCATATTCCGTTCGATCTCGGAGGCAAACCCGCTTTGCGCGATATCCGCCGCCGCGCGGATGGCTTTCGCGAAGTCGCGGGCGTCGGCGCCGCCGTGGCACTTCAGCACCAGGCCGTTCAGCCCGAGCAGCGGCGCGGCTGGGGGCGGGCTCATCTTGTCGCGGAACCGGCGCAACGACGGCCGGGCCAGCAGCGCGCCGAGGCTGGTGATGGGGCCCGAGGTCAGGGCGTCGCGCAGCTCGCCGTACATGAAGCGCGCGGCGCCCTCCATGGCCTTCAGCGCGACGTTGCCGGTGAAGCCGTCGGTGACCACCACGTCGACCGAGCCGTGGGTGATGTCGTCGCCCTCGACGAAGCCCTTGTAGTCGAGGTCGATCTTGCCCTCACGCAGCACCCGGTTGGCCTCGCGGACCTCCTCGTGGCCCTTCATCTCCTCCGAGCCCACGTTCAGCAGCCCGACGGTCGGCTTGGCCACGCCGTGGGCCGCGCGGTGATAGGCCTCGCCCATGATGGCGAACTCGACGAGGCGCTCGGCGTCGCAGTCCACGTTGGCGCCGACGTCCAGGAAGGTGGTGACGCCGTTCGCGTGCGGGATGCTGGCCACCAGCGCCGGGCGGTCCAGGTCGGCGCTCATCCGCAGGATCAGCTTGGAGATGGCCATCAGGGCGCCGGTGTTGCCGGCCGAGACCGCCACGCCGGCCTGGCCCTCGCGGATCGCCTCGACGCAGGCCCACATGGACGTGCCCTTGCCGCGGCGCAGGGCCTGCGCGGGCTTTTCGTCCATGGCGATGACGCGCTCGGCGTGGCGCACCTCGACGCGGGCCTCGGCCAGCTTGCAGCGGGCCATCTCGGCGCGGATCGCGGTCTCGTCGCCGTGGATCAGCAGCCGGGCGGTCGCGGGCAGGTTGTCGAGGGCGATGGCGCAGGCCGGAACAACCACAGACGGGCCATGGTCGCCGCCCATGGCGTCGACGGAAATCACCAGGGATTGGGTCAAATGAAGTGCTTTCGTCCCTCGGCGAACCGGATTCGCGGGGCGACCTTACTCCCGCCCGTCAAAGACTGGAAACTAAAGCGCGTCAGGCGAATGTGTGAGCGGTTTCGCCGTCAAACGCGCTTTGATTCAAGAAGATCGCGCCTATTTATCGTGTCCGGACGAACACGACAGGCTCTCAGCCCTTCGGTTCCTGGAGTTTCTTCAGCGCCGCGAACGGCGAGGTTTCCTCTTCCGGCGGCTGGTAGTCGAAGGTGACGCCCGGCTTGCGCGCGAACGGGTCCAGCTCGAGCGCCAGATGCTCGACCACATAGCCGGCCACGTCGACGACGTCGCTCTCCAGCACGTCGGGGGCGTCCGGCGCGTCGGGATCCAGCTCCAGCTCGCCGCCCTCGTGGGCCGTGGCGTGCGGACTGCCGGCCGGCACGGCGCGGACGTCGATCTCGCCTTCGACTGGCTGTTCGAACGGATCGAGGGAGACGCCGCAGACCTGTTCGACCACGGCCTGGAAGCGGCCGCTGAGCTCCACGCCGTCCAGCCACGGCTTGACGGTCACCCGCGCGGTGAACGTCGGCAGGCTGCGCAGGCCGAGTTGCTTGGCGATCGCGGCCCGCTCGGCCTCGTTCGGTGCAAGCTCCAGGCGCACCGGCCCGCGGGCCAGCTCGTGCAGCTTGATGGACTTGTCCCAGCTCACGGCGCCGCCCAGGCCAGCTCGCCGGCATTGAGGTTATCGACCGGCTGGGCCGCCAGCGCCTCGCGCTGGACTAGCACATAGGCCGCCAGCTCCGGCGCCTTGGCCGGATCGGCGTTGGCGTAGACGGTGCGGGCCAGCACGCCCGTGAGTTCGGCGCGGTCCGGCAGCGCGGCCAGCGCCGCCTCGTAGGAATGGACCCGGCCGTAGAAGGCCTCGCCCAGCTTGCGCATCCGCTTGCCCACCGAAAGGTCGCCGACGCCCAGCTCGCGCAGGCCGTTGTCCAGGCCGCTGAGGAAGGTGTCGAAGAACACCTGCGCCGTGTCGGCCGCCTGGGCCCCCTGCCCCTTCATCCGCTCCAGGATAAGGTAGGTGTGCAGGCTGTAGATTTCGAAGCGGCCCTCGGCCGTGTCGGGCGCGCCGAGGTCGGCGTAGAGCGCCGGCTGGCGGGCCTGGGCGACCATCTTCGCATAGAGCGCCTCGGCGGCGACCTGGGTCGGTCTGGGCTTGAACAGCCGCTTGAGCATGGAAACTGGCCTCGATTTCGCCCTTACCCGGGACTAAACGCGCATTGAACTAGGGGCCGGCCGGCGATAGGTCAAAGGCTCTTGCCCGCTTGGCGACCAGAAACGAGTCCTGATGCCCCGCACCGCCGCCCTCGCCGCACTCGCCGCCGTCACCCTGGCGGCCGCCGGGCTCTCGGCGTGCTCGCCGATCACCAGCTACTCCGGCTTCCAGGCGATCGACAGCGATCCCAAGGACGTGAAGGTGGGGACCGACACCAAGTCGACCGTTCGCGCCAAGCTGGGTTCGCCCTCGGTGCAGTCGACCTTCGACCCGAACGTCTGGTTCTACGTGAACCAGGTGAAGGAGCGCGTGGCGTTCCGCAAGCCGCGCGTGACCGCCCGCAACGTCACCGCCATCGCCTTCAACAAGGAGACCGAGATGGTGGAGACGGTCAACGTCTACACCCTCAAGGACGGCAAGGTGATCGCCTACAACAACCGCGAGACGCCGACCCGCGGCCGCGAGATGACCGTGCTGGAACAGCTGCTGGGCAGCGTGGGCCGCGGCACGATGCTGCCGCAGGACGACGAGGGCGTCCCCGGCAGCCGCCCGGGCGACCGCCGCTAGGCGATCGGGTCCCTCCCTTAATGGGGAGGGACAGGCCGCGAAGCGGCCAGGGTGGGGAGCTCACGACCAGGCTCGGAGCCCGAGCCACACTCCCCCACCCGTCTTCGCTGCGCTCGCCACCCTCCCCACAAGGGGGAGGGACAAGAAAGAACGAGGCCCCGGAGATCGCTCTCCGGGGCCTCTTCTTTTCGCCTAGGGCGGGGTCAGGCTAGCCGACCGCGCCGTGGGCCAGGATCGCCAGCAGCAGCAGGGCCACGATGTTGGTGATCTTGATCATCGGGTTCACGGCGGGACCCGCCGTGTCCTTGTAGGGGTCGCCGACGGTGTCGCCGGTCACGGCGGCCTTGTGAGCCTCCGAGCCCTTGCCGCCGTGGTGGCCTTCCTCGATCAGCTTCTTGGCGTTGTCCCACGCGCCGCCGCCCGAGGTCATCGAGATGGCGACGAACAGGCCGGTGACGATCACGCCCATCAGCATGGCGCCCAGGGCCGCGAAGCCGTTCACCTTGCCGGCGATGGCGTTGATCGCGAAGAACAGGACGACCGGCGACGCCACCGGCAGCAGCGACGGGACGATCATCTCCTTGATCGCGGCCGAGGTCAGGATGCCGACGGCGCGGCCGTATTCCGGCTTCACCTCGCCGGTCATGATCCCCGGGTTCTCCTTGAACTGCCGACGCACCTCCGCGACGACCGATTCAGCGGCCCGGCCCACGGCGGTCATCGACATGCCGCCGAACAGGAAGGGCAAGAGCCCCCCGAACAGCAGCCCGACCACGACGTAGGGGTTGGAGAGGTCGAAGGCGACCGGCCCCATGCCCTCGAAGAACGACCCCGGCAGCGCATTGGCCGCGAAGTACTTCAGGTCCTCGGTGTAGGCGGCGAAGAGCACCAGGGCGCCCAGGCCGGCCGAACCGATGGCGTAGCCCTTGGTCACCGCCTTGGTGGTGTTGCCCACGGCGTCCAGGGCGTCGGTCGTCACGCGGACTTCCGGCGGCAGGCCGGCCATTTCCGCGATGCCGCCGGCGTTGTCCGTCACCGGGCCGAAGGCGTCCAGCGCCACGATGAAGCCGGCCAGCGACAGCATCGAGGTGGTGGCGATGGCGATCCCGAACAGGCCCGCAAGGTTATAGGTGACGATGATGCCGGCGATGATCACCAGCGCCGGCGCCGCGGTGGATTCCAGGCTCATGGCGAGGCCCTGGATCACGTTGGTGCCGTGGCCGGAGACCGAGGCCTTGGCCACCGACTTCACCGGCCGGAAGCCCGTGCCGGTGTAGTACTCGGTGATCACGACGATCAGCGCCGTGACGATCAGACCCGCGAGGCCGCAGTAGAACAGCTCGCTCGCGCCGAACGTGCGGTCACCGACCGTGACGCTGGCGGTGACCAGGCTGTTGATCACCCACCACAGCGCGCCCACCGACAGGACGCCGGTGATGATCAGGCCCTGGTAGAGCGCGCCCATGATGTTGTTGGACTTGCCCAGGCGGACGCCGAAGGTGCCGATGATCGAGGTGACGATGCAGACGCCGCAGATGGCCAGCGGCAGCAGCATCATGTTCCCGACTTCCGGCAGGCCGCGGAAGAAGATCGCGGCGAGCACCATGGTGGCGACCGTGGTCACCGCATAGGTCTCGAAGAGGTCGGCGGCCATGCCGGCGCAGTCGCCGACGTTGTCGCCCACGTTGTCGGCGATGGTGGCGGCGTTGCGCGGGTCATCCTCGGGGATGCCGGCCTCGACCTTGCCCACCATGTCGCCGCCGACGTCGGCGCCCTTGGTGAAGATGCCGCCGCCCAGACGGGCGAAGATGGAGATCAGCGAGGCGCCGAAGCCCAGGGCGACGAGGCTGTCGACGACCTCACGGCTGGTGCTCTCGAGGCCCATGCCGACGGTCAGCGCATAGTAGTAGCCGGCCACGCCGATCAGGGCGAAGCCCGCGACGAGCATGCCGGTGATGGCGCCCGAGCGGAACGCGAGCGAAAGGCCCTTGGCCAGGCCTTCCGACGCCGCCTGGGCGGTCCGGACGTTGGCGCGCACCGAGATCAGCATGCCCGCGAAGCCGGCGAGGCCCGACAGGATGGCGCCGATGGCGAAGCCGATGGCCGCCTTCACGCCGATCAGGACCCCGACCGCGATCAGGATCACGACGCCGACGATGCCGATGGCCGTGTACTGCTTGTTCAGATAGGCCTGCGCGCCCTCCTGGATCGCCGCGGCGATCTCCTGCATGCGCGCGTTGCCCGGCGAGGAGCGCAGAAGCGAAGCTGTCTGGAGGATGCCGTACAGCACCGCCAGCGCTCCCGCGCCGATCACCAACAATAGAACGGAACTCATATTGTATCGCCCCTTTGCGAATTGATCGCGGAGGGTGACCGGCGGCCGCCTCTGTCGGGCGGCTACGTCGGTGGCTCCCATCCCCCCGTCGCGTTTCCCCAACTTGTTCCCGGACACGGCTGTGCGCCGCCGGAAAGACCGGGGAGCCTAGTCAGGTTTTCAGGGGGTGCGCAACCGGCGACGCCGGGGAAGCCGGCGGTGAGGGTCAGGCGTCGGGCGCGTGGACGCCCAGGCGGCGGCGCGGCGCCTGCTGGGTGACCTCGACCGAGCGCACCTGGCCGGGGCCGGTGATCCGCGCGGCCTCGCGGGTCAGGGTCGACGTCAGCATGGGGACGTTGATCACGGTCAGGTTCTTGGGGTCGGTGAACGGTGTGCGATGGCCCGCGCGGACCAGAGCGTCGCGGAAGTAGGGTTCCTTCTCGCGGAGCTTCGCGGCGTTGGCCGTGCTGGTCAGGTTGATGCGGACATAGACGAAGATGTAGTTGACCAGCTGGCCCTTGCTTACGATCGGCAGCCCGACCGGCTGCAGGTCCACGTACTGGCCGACGTCGCCCTTCTTCCCCTCGCCTTCCGCCTTGCCCTCGGAGGCGTGCGCGCCCGTGGCGGCCAGGGCGAAGGCGGCGGCGATGAGGGCGCGGCGAATCATCGTTCGAGCATCCCAGCAATCGGTTGCCGCAAGGTTCATACCGTTCACTGAGCGTTGCGTGGCAGGGGTCGACGAACGGTGATAGCTTCACAACAATGACATAGGGAGGAGTACGGAGCATGTCTCCGACGCGTCGCAACGCCGCCCTCGGCCTCCTGGCCGCCGGCGCGGCCGCCCTGCCCGCGGGCCGCGCGCTCGCCCAGGACAACACCGCCCCCGCCGCCCTGGAGCTGCCGGACGAGGACCATCCCGCGACCGAGCTCGACACCAGCCGCGACCGCAACGAGCACATGCTGGCGCCGGTCTCGATCAACGAGCAGGGACCGTTCAACTTCCTGCTCGACACCGGGGCCAACGTCAGTTGCGTCTCGCACCGGCTGATGGAGCGGCTGGCGCTCAAGTCGGCGGAGTCGATGCCGGTGCACACCGTCGTCGGCGTGAAGCAGAGGCCGATCGTCACCCTGGACCGGCTGCAGGTGGGCCCGCGCAACCGGCGCAGCGTGCGCGCGCCGGCCCTGCCGATCAAAGGCCCCGAGGTGGACGGCATCCTGGGCGTCGACTGGCTGAAGGGCCAGCGGCTGGTGCTGGACTTCAAGAACAGCAAGCTCGAGATCACCAAGTCCCAGCAGGACCAGGCCGAGCCCGGGCGGATCGTCGTGGTGCCCGCGCGCCGGCGGCACGGCCAGCTCACCATCGTCGACGCCGACCTCAGCGGGAAGCGGATCAGCGCGATCATCGACTCCGGCGCCCAGGGCACGCTCTGCAACCAGAAGCTCCGCGACCTGGTCCGGGCGCAGGAGGCCCGACGGGGCGAGCCTCAGCCCGCGCGCTACGTCCAGATGGAGTCGCTGGCGGGCGAGCGGTTCACCGGCGAGTCCGTCTTCCTGCCGTTCCTGCGGCTGGGCGGGCTGCACCTGGGCAACGTGCCGGTCACCTACGCCGAGATGCATGTCTTCGACATCTGGGGCCTGAAGGACACGCCGGCGCTGGTCATCGGCATGGACCTGCTCAGCCAGTTCGAACAGGTGGCGCTGGACTTCGGCCGCTCGCAGGTGCGGTTCGACTTCATCTAGTCCGGGTGGTCCTTGGCGCTGGCCGGGGCCACGTGGGGCCGGAACTGCTTGCCGATGGGGTCGTACTTGGCGCGGGCGCGCTCCAGGCGGGCGCGCAGGTCGGCCAGGGCGTCCGGGTGCAGGCTGGCCACGCTGTAGTTCTCGCCGGGGTCGGCCTGCATGTCGAACAGCAGCGGCAGGCGGTCCAGGGGGATGTCGTAGGTGCGGTAGTACGAGCGCGCCACCAGCTTCCAGCGTTCGGTGCGGACGGCCGCCACGTCGCTGTTGTTGAAGAGCAGGATCTCGTCGTGCGGCGAGCCCTGCCCCGTGGTCAGCATGCCGGAGACGTCGCGGCCGTCGAGTTCGACGTCGGGAAGCGGCAAGCCCGCGAGGCCGAGCAGCGTCGGCAGGAGGTCGAGGTTGCTGGAGAGCCCGCCGGCCACGAGGCCCGGCGGGATGCGGCCGGGCTGGCGGGCGATGAAGGGCACGCGGAAGCCGCCGTCCCAGGCCGAACCGCCCTTGCGGTCGCGGAACGGGCCAGACGAGCCCTCGAACCACGGGCCGTTGTCGGAGGTGAAGATCACCAGGGTGTCGTCGTCGAGGCCCAGCGCCTTCAGCCGCTCGATCAGGCGGCCGACGTTGACGTCGATCTCCTCGACCACCTCGCCGTAGACGCCGGCGGGCGAGCCCGTGAGCTCGTCGGGGTTGGGGACCAGCGGGATATGCGGAGCGGTCAGGGCCAGGAGGACGAAGAACGGCCGGTCGCGGTTGGCCTCGGCGAAGGCCGTGGTCTGTTCGAAGAACTGCTGGGTCAGCCTGGCGAAGTCGACCTTGCCCTCGTGCTCGGTGAGCGTCTCGCCGCGCGACTCGTAGAGCGACAGCGGGCGCATGTCGTGGCTGTACGGCAGGCCGTAGAAGGCGTCGAAGCCGTAGGCCGTCGGCGGCCAGTGTGGCGCCACGTGGCCCAGGTGCCACTTGCCGACCAGGGCGGTGGCGTAGTCGGGCTTCAGCGCCTGGGGGATCGTGACCTCGGAGAGCGGCAGGCCCGTGGTGTCGGCCGGCTGGATCACCTCGTGGGCCAGGCCCGAGCGGATGGCGTAGCGGCCGGTCATCAGCCCGGCGCGCGACGGCGTGCAGACGTTGGCCGAGGCGTAGAAGTCGGTGAAGCGGACACCCTCGGCGGCCATGCGGTCCAGGTTGGGCGTGCGGATGTGGCGGCCGCCGTCGCAGCCGATGTCGCCGTAGCCCAGGTCGTCGGCCAGGATGAGAATGATGTTCGGCTGCCGCATGCCCCTGCCCTCTCAGTCCTGACTATCCGTGCCGCCAGCCGCCCGCGCCGGCGTCGACCACGCGGCCGGCGGCGCGGACCTCGACGCCCTCGCCTTCCAGCACCTCGCCGATGACGGTGAAGCCGGCCGGCTTCCGCACGCCCGAGGCCATGGTGCAGACCACCTCGTAGTCGTCACCGCCGGTTCCCAGGCGCAGCAGGGCCGCGGCCACGTCGGGCTGGCGCTCCAGCCAGGTGGCGGCCGCGCCGGAGAGCGGCAGGCGGTCGAGGTCGATCACCAGGCCGACGCCGCTGGCCTCGGCGATGTGGCGGGCATCGGCGACCAGGCCGTCGGAGACGTCGGCCGCGGCGGTCGCGTGGCGGCGCAGGGTCTCGCGGACGTCCAGGCGGGGTTCGGGCAGGCGGTAGCGGTAGGTCAGGCGGCCGTCGGGGTCCTCGATCTCGCCCTTCACGGCGGCCAGGCCGAGCGTGGCGTCGCCGATGGCGCCGCTGACCAGCAGCTTGTCACCGGGCCGGGCGCCGGCGCGGCGGATCATCCGGCCGGCGGGGACCCAGCCCATGGCGGTCAGGGTGCAGGTGAAGGGGCCCGGCGTCTTGACGGTGTCGCCGCCCAGGAGGTCGACGCCGTAGGCCTCCAGGTCGGCGGCCAGGCCCATGGCGAAGTGCTCGCGGTCGCGGGTCTCGAAACTCGTCGGCCAGGCGACGGCGAGGAAGGCGGCGAACGGCTCGGCGCCCTTGGCGGCCAGGTCCGACAGGTTCACCCGCGCCAGCTTGCGGGCCACCAGCTCGGGCGCCTCGCCCTCGGGGAAGTGCACGCCTTCGACGATGGCGTCCTTGGTGACCACCAGGTCGAAGCCCGCCCGCTGCGGGATGATGGCGGCGTCGTCCTTGAGCTCGAACGCCCCGGGCGCGCCGCGGGTCAGCGGGCGGAAGAGACGCGCGATCTCCCCGAACTCGTCGAGCCCTCCGGAGGGCCTTTGGTCAGGCGCCGGGTCGGACATCCCGCGCCACGGCGTCGAGGGCGCCGTTCACGAAGCCGGGCTCTGTGCCCTCGAAGAAGCTCTTGGCCACCTCGACATACTCGTCGATCGCCACCTCGGTCGGCACGTCGGAGCGGTGGGCCAGCTCGTAGGCGCCGGCGCGCAGGATGGCGCGGACAGTGGCGTCCAGCCGCTCCAGCCGCCAGTTCTCGGCCAGGCGCTTGGCGATGGCGGCGTCGACCTTCTTCTGCTCGGCGACCACGCCGCGCACCAACTCGGCGAAGAACGCCTCGTCGGCGGTGGCCAGGGTGTCGCCCTCGCCTTCCACGCCTTCCAGCGACCGGTCGAAGCGGTGCTCGGTGAACTCGCGGATGACGCTCTCGACGCCGATGGACGAGACCTCCATCTGGTACAGCGCCTGGACCGCCGCGAGGCGGGCCACCGAACGGGACGCATGCGCGCTCATCGCTTGGCGCCCGACAGCTGGTGCTTCAGCTCGATCATCGTGAGGGCTGCGCGCGCCGCGCCGCCGCCCTTGTCGCCCTCGCTGATCCGGGCGCGGGCCCAGGCCTGCTCGTCGTCCTCGGTCGTCAGCACGCCGTTGCCGATGCACAGGCGCTTGTTGACCGTCAGGTCCATGATGCCGCGGGCGCTCTCGTTCGAGACGATCTCGAAGTGATAGGTCTCGCCGCGGATCACGCAGCCCAGGGCGACATAGCCGTCGTAGTGCTTGCCGGCCGGCTTGTGGCCCGCGTCCTCGGCGAACGCGATCGCGCCCGGGATCTCCAGCGCGCCCGGCACGGTCACCACGTCGTATTCCGCCCCGAACGCGCTCAGCGCCTGGGTCGCGCCTTCGAGCAGGGCGTCGGCCAGGTCGTCGTAGAAGCGCGCCTCCACGATCAGGATGCGGATCGGCTCGTCACTCATAGAAGTTCCTTCGGTCTTGAGCCGAAGCCTTTAGGCCGTTTCGCGCCAGCGGGCGAGATACCGCGCCAGCATGTCGATCTCGAGGTTGACCCGCGAGCCGGGTTTCAGCGTGCCGAGCGTTGTCACGTCCCAGGTGTGCGGGATCAGATTCACGCCGAAGACGTCGTCCTCGACCTCGTTGACCGTCAGCGAGACGCCTTCGATGGCGATGGAGCCCTTGGGGGCGATGTACCGGTGCAGCGGGCGCGGCACGCGGACCTTCACCCGATGCGAGCCGCCCGCGCTCTCGACCGAGATGACCTCGCCCACGCCGTCCACGTGGCCCGAGACGATGTGGCCGCCCAGCTCGTCGCCGACGCGCGCGGCGCGCTCCAGGTTCACCGGCCGGCCCTCGTGCCAGTCCGACAGGGTGGTCTTGTCCAGGGTCTCGCCCGAGACCTCGACGGCGAACCAGCCCTCGCCCTTCTCCACCACGGTCAGGCAGCAGCCGGCGTGGCTGATCGAGGCGCCGATGTCGATGGTGGACAGGTCGAACGCGGTCTCCACCTCGAACCGGCGGTCGCGGTTGGTGTCGCGGATGGCGCGCACGCGCCCCACGTCGGTGACGATGCCGGTGAACATTAGCCCCTCGCGTAGCGTTCCCAGAGGTCGTCGCCCAGGACGTTGACCTCGACCCGCCGGAAATGGGGCGCCTCGCCCAACGCCGCAACCGCCAGGGCGCCGACGCCGGGTCGCCCCTCGCCGCCGACCAGGATCGGTGCGCGGAACCATTCCAGGGCGTCGACCAGCTCGCAGCGCAGGAAGCTGCCGGCCACCTGGCCGCCGCCCTCGACGAAGAGGTCGGTGAGACCCTCCGCGGCCAGCGCCTCGACGACGGTGCGCAGTTCCGGCCGGTCCTCGCCGACGGCGCGCACGGTCAGCACCTTCACGCCGGCGTCGACCAGCGCAGGGCTCGGCGCCTCGGTGGCGACCACGTAGGTCGGGACCTCGCGGGCGGTGCGGACCAGCTTGCACTCCGGCGTCAGCCGCTGGCGGCTGTCCAGCACCACGCGCGCCGGCTGGCGGCCGTTGTAGCCCGGCAGGCGCACGGTGAGCTCGGGATCGTCGGCCAGGGCGGTCTCGATGCCGATCAGGACGGCATCGTGCGCGGCGCGCAGGCGGTGCACCTGTTCGCGGCTCTCCGGGCCGGTGATCCAGCGGCTTTGGCCCGAGGCGGTCGCGATGCGGCCGTCGAGCGAGGTGGCGAGCTTGAGGGTGACGCTCATGGCCTCCCTTTATGGGGCCGAACGCCTGGGCGCCAGAGATGGGGACGCGTGGCCGCTCAACCGGAGGCGCGCCAGGGTCGCGGCGGCCGCTCATCGTCGGCCACGAGCTCCTGCACGTCGATGGGCGGCTCGGGCAGGTCGCGCCAGGCGCGGGCGATGGCTTCCGGCAGGCCCAGTTCGGCGCAGACGTCGACGATTTCTTCGTCCAGCGGCGCGCGCTCGAACGCCTCGTCGGCGGCGCGGCGCGCAAGCTGGCGGCCCAGGCAGGTCATCAGGTCGTCGAAGATCTCCTCGCGCTCGTCCTCAGGCCCCTCGTAGGCCTCGCTGACGTTCCAGGCGGCGCGCATGACGGCGCGGCGGACCTCGGCGACGCGTCGCGCGACCGCAGCCTGGTTGCGCCTGCGGGGATATTCGCGGGCCTGGTCCGACAGTTCGCGCCGCAGCCGCACCTTCAGCGCGAGGATCGCCCGATACGAGCGCGCCGCCCGCTGGGCCGTGCGCGCGAGCCGGCTGGCGACGTCGGGGTCCTCTTCCGCCTGGGCGCGCTCGGAGAACCGCCGGGCCGTGGCGAGATCGATCGCGGCGAGCTCGGAGAGCCCGGCCGCCTCGGCCTCGGTGATGTCGAGCGCGTCCAACATAACGAAGGGAGTGGAACACGGCCCTACGTCAGAAGCGGACGTTCAGAGCGAACCTTCGCCTATCGCCGGGCGAGCCCCAGCCTCGCGAGCTGGATCGCCTGGGCGAGGCCCGTGAGCGTCGAGGGCTTCTCCAGTACGCCCACCGCCTGGGTGAAGTGGGCCGGGATCGCCTCGGGGTTGGAGGTGTGGAACACGACCGAGACGCCGCGCTCGACCAGATGGGCGGCGATGGCCGGGCCGGTGGGCCCGTCGGCGAGGTTCACGTCGACGAAGGCGAGGTCGACGCCCAGGAGGTCGAGGCCGTGCACGCCGGCGGCGTCGATGGCCTGGCCGACGACGTCCTCGCCCATGCCCTCCAAGGCGACCTTGAGGGCGAGGGTGATCACGGGGTGGTCTTCGACGATGAGGATACGCAGCGGCGCGTGGGCTTCACGCGCCTCCGGGGCAGGAGACGTTGGGGACATGGGGCATGGGGTGGACCGGCGTGGGGGACGCGCGATCCCGCGCGGCGCGCCGGCCTGTTCGGCGGCGCGTCGTGTAGGGTTGATGGGGAGCGGCGCCGGCCCGTGCCGGCCGGCTGTGCGTGGGTCAGGTCAGAGACGTCTGGCTGGCGCTGTCAGTCTCCGGGAGCGCGGTCGGCGCGTCGATGTGCGGTCATTCTGGTTCCGAAAGAGAGTGTGCCGGGCTGGGATACCCGTGGTTGCTTGGGGCTCAGGTAGGGAGCCTCGGGCGATTTCGGAAATGAATTGTTCGACTGGGGGTCAGTCGCGACGCGAATAGCGCCGCGTCAGATGTCCTGCGTTGTCATCTCGCCCATCAGCTCCAGCCAGGCCTTGGCGGCGTGGGAGAGGAAGCCGCCCGAGCGCCAGATCATGGTGGTGTCGTACTCGATCGGCGGCTCGGCGATGGGGACGTAGGCCACGGCCGGGTTGGGCCACTCGTCGACCACGATGCTGGGGAGGAACCCAACGCCGAGGCCCGCGCCTACGAGCTGGACGATGAAGTCGAGCTGGCCGCTGCGGGCGACGACCTCGGGCGTGAAGCCGAGCTCCTGGCAGTGATCCAGGACGATCTTGGTGAGCGCGAACCCCTCGTTGAAGAGGATGAAGGGCTGGTCGCGCAGGTCCCACAGGCTGACCGTGGGCCGCTGGGCGAGCGGGCTCGTGGCGCTGACGGCAGCGACGAGGCTGTCGCGCCGGACGTCCTGGCGCTCGAAGGTCCCGTCGTCGATGGGCAGCAGCGAGGCGGCCAGTTCGATCTCCCCGGCCAGCAGGAGTTGCTGCAGGCGCCCTGCCCCGTGCTCGGTCAGGCGGATCTCGATCTCGGGATGGCGGCGGCGGTAGATGGCGAAGTAGGGCGCGAAGACCTTTCCGCTGCTCACCGGCGGCAGGCCCAGGCGCAGGGTTCCGCGTTTCAGGTCGCGCAGCTCGTTGAGCTCCCCCATCAGGTCGTCGCGCTCGGCCAGCATCCGCAGCGCCCGCTGGTAGACGATCTCGCCGGCGGCCGTGGGGATCGCCCGCTGGCCGGTCCGGTCCAGCAGGGGCATGCCGATCTCGTCCTCGAGCTGCTTCACCGCCTTGCTGACCGTGGACTGGGTGGCGAACACCGTCTTCGCCGCCGGCGTGAAGCCGCCCTGGCGCACGACCTCCACGAACGCGCGCAGTGTCCGAAGCTCCATGGCGTCGCGCCCCCTCGGGGAGCGAGTGTGCGGACTTGCGATCACGTTGGGAACCGACCGGCGGTAGAGCCGGCCGCTACCGCTCCTCGGCCGCCTCGGCCAGGCCTTCCTCGCCCAGGAAGCGGGCGAAGTCCTCGGTCTCCTTGAAGTCGCGGTAGACCGAGGCGTAGCGGACGTAGGCCACATCATCGAGCTGCTTCAGGTGCTTCATCACCAGCTCGCCGATGGTGGACGACGGCAGCTCGGTCTCGCCCATGCTTTCGAGCTGGCGGGTGATGGTGGAGATCATGCGCTCGACGCGCTCGGGCTCGACGGGCCGCTTGCGCAGCGCCACCGAGAGCGAACGGGCCAGCTTGTCGCGGTCGAACGGCGCGCGGCGGCCCGACCGCTTGAGGATGGTGAGCTCGCGCAGCTGCACACGCTCGAAGGTTGTGAAGCGGCCCTCGCACTGAGGGCACAGCCGCCGACGGCGGATGGCCGCGCCGTCTTCAGACGGTCGGCTGTCCTTCACCTGGGTTTCGTCGTGGCCGCAGAACGGGCAGCGCATATCTAGCCCCCTTCCCGGCCACTTAACGCTATTAGGCGTATATGGGGAAGCGGCTCGTCAGCGCCAGCACTTCGCCGCGCACCTTCTGTTCCACCGCGGTTGAGTCTTCACCGGTCGAAACCGCGTCGAGGACCTCGCCCATCCACTTGCCGACCTGGCGGAACTCGGCCGGGCCGAAGCCCCGGGTTGTGCCGGCCGGCGTGCCGACGCGCAGGCCCGAGGTCTGCATGGCCGGCAGCGGGTCGCCGGGGATCGAGTTCTTGTTGGTCGTGATCCCGGCGCGTTCCAGCGCCACCTCGGCCTGGGCGCCCGAGACGCTCTTGGGCGTCAGGTCGACCAGCATCAGGTGGCTGTCGGTGCCGTTGGAGACGATCTTGAAGCCGGCGGCCTGCAGGCTGTCGGCGAGGGCGCGGGCGTTCTCGATCACCTGCTTCGCATAGGTCTTGAACTCGGGGCGCAGGGCCTCGCCGAACGCCACGGCCTTGGCGGCGATCACATGCATCAGCGGGCCGCCCTGCAGGCCGGGGAAGACGGCGCTGTTGATCTTGCTCGCCAGCTTCTTGTCGTTGGTGAGGATCAGGCCGCCGCGCGGGCCGCGCAGGGTCTTGTGCGTGGTGGTGGTGACGATGTGGGCGTGCGGGAACGGGTTGGGATATTCGCCCGCCACGATCAGGCCCGCGTAGTGGGCCACGTCGCACATCAGGATCGCGCCCACCTCGTCGGCGATCTCGCGGAACTTCTTGAAGTCGATCTGGCGCGAATAGGCCGAGCCGCCGGCGATGATCACCTTGGGATTGTTGGCCTTGGCGACCTCGTAGGCCTCGTCGTAGTCGATCAGGTGGTCCTGGGCGCGGACGCCGTAGGCCACTGGCGCGAACCACTTGCCCGACTGATTGACGCTCTTGCCGTGCGTCAGGTGGCCGCCGTGGTCGAGGTTCATGCCCATGAAGGTGTCGCCGGGCGTCATGGTGACCATGAACACCGCCTGGTTCGCCTGGCTGCCCGAGTGCGGCTGGACGTTGGCGTATTCGCAGCCGAACAGCTGCTTGGCGCGGTCGATGGCCAGGATTTCGGCCTCGTCGACCACCTCGCAGCCGCCGTAGTAGCGCTTGCCCGGATAGCCCTCGGCGTACTTGTTGGTCAGCACGGAGCCTTGCGCATCCAGCACGGCCTTCGAGACGATGTTCTCGGAGGCGATCAGCTCGATCTGGTCCTGCTGGCGCTTCAGCTCCCCGTCCAGGATCGCGGCGATCGCGGGATCGGCCTGGCCGACGCCGGCCTTGAAGAAGTCTTCGGTGGAGGGCTGGGCTTGCACGTGCAGGTTCAAGGGCATGGCCTTTCGTTGGGGGCGGCGAGTCTGCTGGCGGCGGAGGCGCCTCCTTTACTCCCGAACGGGCGGCCCTCCAACCGCGCGCTCTTGCAGTAATTCTGGGAACCGTTCCCGCTTCCCGGGCGTTCACCGGCAAAGGCCGGAACGTGCTTTGCCGCGTCCACGGTCTCTTTCAGCGTATCGAGAAGAGGTGGTCATGAGCGTAGGACCCGATTCCGAGGGACCCTCGGGCGAAGAACTGATGCGCCTGGGCGCAGGAATCGTCTCCGCCTACGTGAGCCGCAACGCCGTCACCGCCGACGCCGTGCCGGACATCATCCGCACGGTGCACCAGGCCCTGACCCAGCTCACGGGCGCCCCCGCCCCGGCCCAGCCCGAGGAGCGGCCGAAGCCCGCCGTGCCGATCGGCCGCTCGGTGCAGCACGACTACATCGTCTGCCTGGAGGACGGGAAGAAGCTGAAGATGCTGAAGCGCTACCTGCGCTCGCGCTACAACATGAGCCCGGACGAGTATCGGCGGCGCTGGGGCCTGGCGCCCGACTATCCCATGGTGGCGCCCGCGTATGCCGCGCGGCGCTCGGACTTCGCCAAGAAGATCGGGCTGGGCCGCGGCGTGCGGCGGCGCAAGTAGGTCCCCGAAATACGAACGCCCCTGCTTTGACAGGGGCGCTCCAGACCGGATCCAGTTGTCGGGCTGGTGGGAAGAACCGATCCGCAGGCGAGTAAACTGCGATTTGCGCACGTGGGCGTTGTGCCAAGCTGCCGCAGCGCGCTTTGTCGCATACCCGACGAACCGGCCTGCCGCTCGTCCCCGCGCATACGGGGACCCAGACTTCCCTCGAGCGGGCGGCGGCGGAATCGAAAAGGCCCCGGGATTTGCGCCCAGGGCCTTCGACGATGGTGACAAGCCTGGGTCCCCGTATGCGCGGGGATGAGCGGCTGAGTTAAGCCGCGTAGCCGCCGATGCGCTTGACGTTGCAGTGGACCCACAGCTTTTCGAGGGTCTCGACCAGCTCGTCCATCATGCGGTCGTCGTGGGCGGGGCTGGGCGTGAAGCGCAGGCGCTCGGTGCCGC
>Ga0065165_1002064_pt1 | contig 18557 bp, 19 predicted proteins | sample AraplaMF_Cvi_mMF_FD_63813 | JGI IMG/M metagenome (GOLD analysis project Ga0065165, IMG submission 63813) | Arabidopsis root microbial communities from the University of North Carolina, USA - plate scrape MF_Cvi_mMF (version 2) (version 3) | ecosystem: Host-associated > Plants > Roots >...
GCTGAACGAGATCAAGGAAGTGCTGGCCCAGATGGGTCTGCACCTCGGCATGGAAGTGCCGGGCTGGCCGCCGGAGAACATCGACGAGCTCGCCAAGCGCTTCGAGGATCACTACTGATCTGAACTCACAACCAGCGAAAGCGCGAGTTAATCGCGCTTTCGCGGGCGAACGCAGGCAGCCCACCTGAGCAACAAGTCCGACGAACCGTCGCGACGAATGGAATTTAGGGAATACAAAAATGCGTCACGGCAAGGTTCATCGGAAGCTCAACCGCACGGCCGAGCACCGCCGCGCGATGTTCGCCAACATGTGCGCCGCGCTGATCAAGCACGAGCAGATCGTCACCACGCTGCCGAAGGCGAAGGAGCTTCGTCCGATCGTCGAGAAGCTCGTGACCCTCGGCAAGAAGGGCGGGCTCGCCATGCGCCGCCAGGCGATCTCCGAGATGCGCGACAAGGACCAGGTCAAGAAGCTGTTCGACGTCCTGGCGCCCCGCTACAAGGACCGCCAGGGCGGCTACACCCGCATCATCAAGGCCGGCTTCCGCTACGGCGACAACGCCGCGATGGCCGTGATCGAGTTCGTCGATCGCGACGTCGAGGCCAAGGGCCAGGACTCCGGTCCGGTGCAGGAGAAGGAAGCCGAGGCGGCGTAAGCCGGCTCGCAGTCCAGTTTCAAGAGCGGCGCCTTCGGGTGCCGCTCTTTTTGTATGTCGCAGCCATTTCTCATGCTGCGCACGATGATCTTTTCACAAAAGCAATTTGTTTGGGGGCTTCGATGAGGATGGCCTTTGCGATCGCGCTGGCGCTGCTGGCGTCGCCGGCCGCATGCGAAACGCTGGTCGAGCGCGGCGCCTATCTCGTTGGCAGCGTGATGGTCTGCCACAATTGCCACACGCCGCGCGGCCCGCAGGGCCTCGATCTCTCGCGTGCGCTCTCGGGCGGCAGCCAGGTTTTCGACGAGCCGGCGTTCAAGGTCTCCGGCTCGAACATCACGCCGGACAAGGACACCGGCATCGGCAGCTGGAGCGATGCCGGGTTGAAGCATTTTCTGGTCAGCGGTCAGAGGCCGAACGGCACCAGAGTCGCGCCGATCATGCCGACTGCTTTCTACACTGTGCTCACGGCTCGCGATCTCGATGCGCTCGCGGCATACCTGCGCTCCGTTCCACCCGTGCATCGCGAGACGCCGGCGCCGGAATACAGGATCACGCTGAAGCCGGAAGTGCCGACCTATGCCGGCAAGCAGGCGAGCGAGGAGGAGCTGTCCGACAAGCTCGCGCGCGGCCGCTATCTCCTGACCATCGCCCATTGCCTGGAATGTCACACGCCGGAGGGACCGTCAGCGGTGCATGATTTCGCAGCCGCGAGCGGCAAGGGCGGCCGGACCTTCAAAGGGCCGTGGGGCGAATCCGTCTCGCCCAACATCACTCCTGATCCCGCGGCGGGCCTTGGCCGGTGGAGCGACGACGAAATCAAACGTGCGATTACGCAAGGCATCGCGCGTGACGGGCACAAGCTGAAGCCGCCGATGGCCTATGCTGCCTATGCCGGCATGACGGCCCAGGATCTCGATGCCATCGTCGCTTTTCTCCAGACGCTGCCGCCGCGCAGCTAACTCCTCACGCATCGGTGAGGCGCGATTGAAGCCGCGTGTGCAGCGCACGATATCTCCGTCAGCCTCAATGGAGATGAACGCATGAAGATCGACCTTTCCGGAAAGACCGCCCTCGTGACCGGCTCGACCGCCGGCATCGGCCATGCCATCGCCAAAGGCCTTGCTGCCTCCGGCGCCAGTGTCGTGATCAACGGCCGCGGCCAGGACAAGGTCGATGCGGCCGTGCGCAAGCTGGAAGCGACAGGCGCCAAGGTCCGCGGCGTCGCCGCCGACGTTTCGACCGCTGCGGGCTGCAAGGCGCTCGCGGCGGCGCTGCCCGAGGTCGACATCCTCATCAACAATGCCGGCATCTTCGAGCCGAAGGACTTTTTCGAGATCCCGGACGAAGACTGGAGCCGCTTCTTCGAGGTCAACGTGATGAGCGGCGTCCGCCTCTCGCGCGCCTATATGAAGGGCATGCTCAAGCGCAACTGGGGCCGCATCGTCTTCATCTCCTCGGAGTCCGGGCTCAACATTCCCGTCGAGATGATCCACTACGGCATGAGCAAGACGGCCCAGCTCTCGGTCGCGCGCGGGCTGGCGCAGCTCACCCGCGGCACCGGCGTCACCGTCAATTCCGTGCTGCCGGGCCCGACCATGTCGGAAGGCGTCGAGACTTTCGTGAAGGATCTCGCCAAGCAGAACGGCCAGTCGGTGGACGAGGCCGCCGCGAATTTCGTCAAGCAGCATCGCCCGAGCTCGCTGATCCAGCGCTTCGCCAGTGTCGACGAGATCGCCAACATGGTGGTCTACGTCGCGTCCAAGGAAGCCTCCGCCACCAACGGCGCCGCGCTGCGGGCGGAAGGCGGCATCGTCAATACGATCGCGTAGCGCATGATCCGGAAAAGTGTGATGCGGTTTTCCGACAAGCTCATGCTCAAAACAAGAAGTTCGTGCGCATGCCGGCCTATGTGATCTCCGAAGTCGAGATGCGTGATCTCGACGGGTTCGACGCCTATCGTGCGCTCGCGGCGAAAACCATCGCGCAATACGGCGGGCGCTATCTCGTCCGCGGCGGCAAGGCCGAGCTGGCGGAAGGCAACCTTCCGCCGAAGGCCATCGTCGTCGTCGAATTCCCGTCGATGGCGCGGCTGAAGGAATGGTACGCCTCGCCGGAATATGCCGAGGCGTTGAAGATCCGCGCCGATGCGCTGGAGCGGCGGCTGCTGTTCGTCGAGGGAGTGGCGGATGCGCAGGTCTCGTAGGTGGGTTACGCCCTGCGAACTGCGCTTCGCGCAGTCGCGGGGCTAACTTACCCTGCCTTCGCCTACCAGCCCTCCAGCACGATCTTGCCGCGCGACTTGCCGCTCTCGAGCAGCGCATGCGCGCGCTTGAGGTTGGCCGCGTTGATCGTGCCAAAGGTCTGGTCGAGCGTGGTGCGCAGCACGCCCTTGTCGATGAGGTCGGCGACGTCGTTGAGCAGATGATGCTGCGCGATCATGTCAGGCGTCTGGAACGATGACCGCGTGAACATCGATTCCCAATGCACCGAGATCGCCTTGCCCTTGAATGTGCTCATGGCGAATTCCGGGGGATCGTCGATCAGGCCGAACCGGCCCTGCGGCGCCATGAATTCGGCAATCGCCTTGTAATGCTGCTCGGTGAAGGTGAGGCTCGCCACCAGCGCGACCGGTGGCAGCTTGAGCTTCTCGATCTGCTCCTTCATCGGCTTGCCGTGGTCGATCACCGCATGCGCGCCGAGGTCGAGACACCATTTCTGCGACTCCGGCCGCGTCGCGGTGGCGAGCACCGTCAGCCCGGTGAGGCGGCGGGCGAGCTGGATCAGGATCGAGCCGACGCCGCCGGCGCCGCCCGTGATCAGCAACGTGCGCGGGTCGACGCTCTTGCCGGGCACGGCGCCGAGCCGGTCGAACAGCAATTCCCAGGCGGTGATGGAGGTGAGGGGGAGGGCTGCGGCCTGCGCGAACGACAGCGACTTCGGCTTGTTGCCGACGATGCGCTCGTCGACCAGGTGGAATTCGGCATTGGTCCCTTGGCGCAGGATCGAGCCCGCGTAAAACACCTCGTCGCCCGGCCTGAACAGCGTGACGTCAGGGCCGACGGCATCGACGACACCAGCCGCGTCATAGCCCAAAATCTTGGTCTCGCTCTCGGGTGGGGCGGCGCGCTTGCGTACCTTGTAATCGACCGGATTGGCCGAGATCGCCTTCACGGCGACGCGGATGTCGCGCCCTTTGGGATCTGGCTTTGCGGTTTCGAAATCGATCAGCGAATCCGCATCCTCGATCGGAAGCGATTTCTTGTAGCCGATGGCCTTCATGGCTCGTCTCCATCATGGCGCGACGGTTCGTATCTGCGCCTGGCCTGCTAACTGTCCCGCTAGCGCCTATTTGGCAAGTACTGTAAATTCGGGGATATAGTCCCTGTTTGGATACTATTGGGAAAAAAGCATGAAAAGGCGCGACTTTGCCCGCCGTCCCGGCTGCTCGGTCGAGGCGACGCTGGACCTGATCGACGGCAAATGGAAGGGCGTGATCCTCTACCATCTCCAGGGCGGCACCCAGCGCTTCGGCGAGCTGCGCCGCCGGATGCCCGGGATCACCCAGCGCATGCTGACAAAGCAGCTGCGCGCGCTGGAGGAGGACAAGCTCGTCATCCGCAAGGTCTATGCCGAGGTGCCGCCGCGCGTGGAGTATTGCCTCTCCGAGCTCGGTGAGAGCCTCAAGCCGGTGATCGATATCCTGAAGGCCTGGGGCGAGAGCCATCAGCAGCGGCTCTCCTGCGCGCCGCCGCCGGTGGTCGTGAAGAAGAAGCGCGCGGCATAGATATCCGGGAGCGACGTGCCGCTCCCGGACGAGATCGGCTCAGAACGCGAATTGCGTACGCATCGCCACGGCGTCGAAGCTCGAGCCCGTATTCAGGTTCGCTGCGGGCGGGAGCGTCTGCTTGGAGATGTTGCCATGCAGGTAATCCAGCATGAAGCGGACGTTGCCGTTGACGTACCAGTTGAGCGCGAGCGTGTAGACCGTCTGGCGTCCGCCGGCGATGCCGGTGGCAGCCGCGATCTGATCGTTCAGGTCGACGGTGGAGTAGCGGCCGGCGATCTCCCAGGCACCCCAGCCGCTGCCGTCGATCGCGAACGGATGATCGGGCTTGACGCCGCCATAGGCGGCATTGCCCGGATTGTACTTGCGCGCTTCACCGGTCAGAACGTAGGCGGCTTCCGCGTAACCACCCTGGAATTTTAGGCTTGGCGTTCCGACGAGCGGCACGCTGGTGTTCGCGTTGCGATCGATGTTGAACCAGTAATATTCGCCCTGGAGGAACAGCGAGCCGTAGGTTGCCGCGGCTTCCACGCCGTAGACCTGGGCGCCCGCGACATTGGCAATCGCACCGGTCGAGATCAGCGTCGTGGGGTCGATGCGCAGTTCGGGCCGGTCACTGAGGGTGAGCGTTTGCGTGTTCGCGACCAGATTGCGCGGCGGCTGGATCAGCCACTGCGCGTCGCCGCCAAGATGCACCGAGTAGTCCTTGCCGCTGACGATCTGGCCCGCAACGCGGGCGGTCGCGCCGTATTGCTCGCTGGTCCCGGGCGGCGAGGCGCTCGAGGCCGAGTGAATGGCACCCGTCGTCGGGCCGGTCACGTAAGCGCCGGCATAGAACACATCGTTGTACCAGCGCGCGCCCGCCGCAGAACGGAAGTCGCCGGCTGCGATGTTTTGCGCGATGATGCCGACCGAGGCGCGCTCCATGAAGGGGATATCGTTGGAGCTCATGGATTCATCCATGGTCCAGGCAAGATCCATGACGCCGGCTTCGATCGCCATTTTGCCGCCGAACGGCTTCAGCCCGGTGTAGCTGACATACGCGTTCTCGATGCCGGATGTGCCTCCGCCGGGCAGGAAGCCGACGGGGGTCGCGCCGGCGGCGCCCGTGCCGCCAAATCCGTCGGACGAGCCGCCGAAGTCGTAGATCAGCGCAAAATTCCAGTCGTTGAGGAACTTGCCGGTCACGCCGATGCGCGCGCGGCGGACGTTCTCGCCGCTGTCGAGCTTCTGCGGGATGGTGGCCGCGGTATTGGGGCGATAGTTATAGCCGCCGATATCGTAGTGCACGCGGCCGGTGATGGCGACGCAGTTGGCCTCGTCGGCGGTGCAGATGGTCGGCCGGTTGTTCGGCATCGAGACCACCACGCCGGAGGGGTGCACCGGTCCCTTGAGCGGGATCGCTGCGTTGGCATTGGCGACGACGGCCTTTGCCTCCGAGCGCGCTTCGGCCTTCGCTTCTGCTTTGGCTTCGGCCTTGGTCTTCGCCGCGGCCGCCGTGTTCGCGGCGGTCTGGTTCTGGAGCTTGTCGAGCTTCTGCTCCAGCATCTTCAACTGCTGCTTCAGCAGCGCGATCTCCTGCTCGCTGCTGCTCGCCGTCTGGGCCTGGGCCTGCGAGGCCGCAAGCGCACCGGCGAGACCAATCGCTGTGGCTGCAAGTCTTGTTCTGCTCACGTTACGCCTCCATCGTTTGACGAACTTCCCCAAGTCGCAACGGGAGAGCCTAGGTGTGATCGATGACTACCCCGCGACGCTGCGCCCGGTTGCGCGGTTCCCACTGATGCAAATTCGCCGCAACCGAATCCGCCATCGTCAGAATGCGAGATGACGCGCATCATGCCAATCCGGAGCTTCGGATAATTTGCCATTTCGCACGCGAGGCTGGCCTGCCGGAGGCGCCGGGAAGGGGGTGAATAATGCCGCCTGGCGCCCTTCTATTGGGGGGCGAACGCGCCTATATTCCGTCGTCTTTTCCAAGAGGTAGGAATGTTTCGATCGATCTCGACCGCCGTCGTCACGGCATTGTGCATGGCGTTTTCGGCCCACTCCGATCCGGCCGCCGCGCAGGACCGCCGCGTCCCGTCGTCGCCGGCCGAACTGCGGCTGTCGTATGCGCCGATCGTGCAGCGGGTGCAGCCGGCGGTCGTCAACGTCTATGCCGCCAAGGTGGTGCAGAATCGCAATCCGCTGCTGGATGACCCGATCTTCCGTCGCTTCTTCGGCGTGCCGGGCCAGCAGCAGGAGCAGGTCCAGCGCTCGCTCGGTTCGGGCGTGATCGTCGATGCCTCCGGCCTCGTCGTCACCAACGTCCACGTGATCGAGGGCGCCGACCAGGTGAAGGTCTCGCTGTCGGACAAGCGCGAATTCGAGGCCGAGATCGTGCTGAAGGATTCCCGCAGCGATCTCGCTGTGCTGCGTCTGAAGGATTCCAAGGAGAAGTTTCCGGCGCTCGAGTTCACCAATTCGGACGAGCTGATGGTCGGCGACGTCGTGATGGCGATCGGCAATCCCTTCGGCGTCGGCCAGACCGTGACCCACGGCATCATCTCGGCGCTCGCGCGCACGCAGGTCGGCATCACCGACTATCAGTTCTTCATCCAGACCGATGCGGCGATCAATCCCGGCAATTCCGGCGGCGCGCTGGTCGACATGAACGGCCGGCTCGCCGGCATCAACACCGCGATCTATTCGCGCTCCGGCGGCTCGCAGGGCATCGGGTTTGCGATTCCAGCCAACATGGTCCGCGTCGTCGTCGCCTCCGCCAAGGGCGGCGGCAAGGCGGTGAAGCGACCCTGGCTCGGGGCGAAATTGCAGGCGGTGACGCCGGAGATCGCAGAAAGCCTCGGCCTGCGCTCGCCGACCGGCGCGCTGGTCGCAAGCGTGGTGGCGAGCAGCCCCGCGGCCAAGGCCGGGCTGAAATCCTCCGATCTCATCACCGGCATCGACGGCCAGACCGTGGATGATCCCAATGCCTTCGACTACCGCTTCGCGACGCGTCCGCTCGGCGGCACCGCGCAGATCGACGTGCAGCGCGGCGGCAAGCCGGTGAAGCTGACGGTTGCGCTCGAGACGGCGCCGGATATCGGCCGCAACGAGCTCGTCGTCACTGCGCGCTCGCCGTTCCAGGGTGCGAAGGTCTCGACCATCACGCCGGCCGTCGCCGACGAACTGCATCTGGACGCCGACACCGAGGGCGTCGTGATCACCGATCTCGGCGGTGACAGCGCGGCTGCCAATGTCGGCTTCCAGAAGGGCGACATCATCCTCGCCGTCAACAACCAGAAGATCAGCAGGACCGGCGACCTCGAGAAGGCCGCGGCCGAGCGCCCGCGGATCTGGCGCATCACGCTGGTGCGCGGCGGTCAGCAGATCAACGTCACGCTGGGCGGATGAGTCCGAAGCGACCACAGGAGACGCCTACGCTCTTTGCCGCGGCGGGGCTCGACCACGAGGCCCCGCATCCGCTGCCGGACCGGCTGCGGCCGCGTGCGCTGTCGGAGGTCGTCGGCCAGGACCATATCCTCGGGCCCGACGGCGCGCTGACGCGCATGCTGGAGACGCGCACACTGGGATCGCTGGTGTTCTGGGGCCCGCCCGGCACCGGCAAGACCACGGTGGCGCGGCTCTTGGCAGACGCGACGGATCTGCATTTCGAGCAGATCTCAGCGGTGTTCTCCGGCGTCGCCGATCTGAAGAAGGCGTTCGATGCCGCACGCGCCCGCCGCGAGATGGGCAAGGGCACGCTGCTGTTCGTCGACGAGGTGCATCGCTTCAACCGCGCCCAGCAGGATTCGTTTCTGCCCGTGATGGAAGACGGCACGGTGGTCATGGTCGGCGCCACCACCGAGAACCCGTCCTTCGAGCTCAACGCGGCGCTCCTGTCGCGTGCGCGCGTGCTGGTGTTTCGCTCGCTCGACGCGGCCGCGATCGAGAAGCTGTTCGCGCATGCCGAGGAGGTCGAAGGCAAGAAGCTCCCGCTCGATGACGAGGCGAGGGCGGTGCTGGTGCGCATGGCCGACGGCGACGGAAGGGCATCGCTGACGCTCGCCGAAGAAGTCTGGCGTTCGGTGCGGGCGGACGAGATTTTCAATGCCGCGCAATTGCAGGACATCCTGCAGCGCCGCGCGCCGATCTACGACAAATCGGCCGACGGCCACTACAATCTGATCTCGGCGCTGCATAAGTCGGTGCGCGGCTCCGACCCGGATGCGGCGCTGTATTATCTCTGCCGCATGCTCGATGCCGGTGAGGACCCGCTGTTCCTGGCCCGCCGCGTCGTGCGCATGGCGGTCGAGGACATCGGCCTTGCCGATCCGCAGGCACTCGTCATCGCCAATGCCGCCAAGGACGCCTTCGACTTCCTCGGCCATCCCGAAGGCGAACTCGCGATCGCGCAGGCCGTCGTCTATCTCGCCACCGCGCCGAAATCGAACGCGGTCTATACGGCTTTCGGCACGGCGATGCAGGTCGCCAAGCAGGGCGGCTCGCTGCTGCCGCCAAAACATATCCTCAATTCGCCGACCAAGCTGATGAAGTCGGAAGGCTACGGCGCGGCCTACGAATACGACCACGACGCCCCCGATGCCTTCTCCGGCCAGGACTATTTTCCAGAGGCCCTGGGCCGCCAGACCTTCTATGACCCTCCCGAGCGGGGCTTCGAGCGCGAGATCAGGAAACGGCTGGATTACTGGGCCAAGCTGCGCAAGGAGCGGGGCGGCTCGCGCTAGAATCGGCCATTTCGCCGTGACGGCAGCCGGCTTTTAGGGTACGCAGGCAGCCATGAGCCGCCGTATCAAAAGAACCGATCCAAAGCCCCGTTCGCGCGACGAGCGCAAGGAATCGCGCCCGTTCAAGGCGCGCAGCGCGTCCAAGGCCGGGCCGCGGCTCGGTAACAAGCCGGGGGGTAAGCCCCCGCGCTTTGCGGCCGAGCGCGCAGAGCGGCGTCCGCCCAAGGCTGCGGCGGCACGGCCCGAGCTGGAACAGGCTGCGCCCGCAAAGCCGGTCGAGGCGCTGCTGCCGACCAAGGTGCAGACCGTCAAGGTCACGGCCGACGAGAACAACATGCGCGTCGATCGTTTCCTCGAAGCGCGCTTTCCCGGCCTGTCGTTCTCCCACATCCAGCGCGTCGTCCGCAAAGGTGAGCTGCGCGTCGACGGCAAGCGCGTCGACAGCAAGGATCGGCTGGAGGAAGGGCAGAGCGTTCGCATTCCGCCGCTGAAGCTCGACACGCCGAAAGCCGTCGACGAGCTCTCGGAAGGCGCGCAGAAGACGCTCAAGGCGCTGAAGGAGATGACGATCTACGAGGACGACGACGTCCTCGTCCTGAACAAGCCCGCCGGCCTTGCCGTGCAGGGCGGCTCGGGCATGACGCGGCACATCGACCAGATGCTGGAGGTGATGCGCGATTCCAAGGGCCAGAAGCCGCGCCTCGTGCACCGCATCGATCGCGAGACCTCGGGCTGTCTGCTGATCGCCAAGACGCGCTTTGCCGCCTCGCATCTGACCGGCGCGTTCCGTTCGCGCTCGGCGCGAAAGACCTATTGGGCGCTGGTGCCCGGGCTGCCGAAGCCGAAGCAGGGCCGTATCTCGACTTTCCTCGCCAAGGAGGAGAGCGAGGACGACACCATCATGCGCATCGCCCAGCATGGCGACGAGGGCGCGAGCCACGCGGTGACCTATTACGCGGTGGTCGAGACCGCCGGCAACAAGCTGACCTGGGTGTCGCTGAAGCCGGTCACGGGCCGCACCCATCAGCTCCGCGCCCACATGGAGCATATCGGCCACCCCATCGTCGGCGACCCCAAATATTTCAACATCGAGAACTGGCAGCTGCCGGGCGGCCTGCAAAACCGGCTGCATCTTCTGGCGCGCCGCATCGTCATTCCCCATCCGCGCGGCGGCTTCATCGACGCCACCGCGCCATTGCCGCCGCATATGCAGCAGTCATGGAATCTGCTCGGGTTGGATGCCAGCCGGTTCGATCCGATCGAGAACGCGCCGGAGGAGTAGGGGGCTGGGTCCCGTTACCAGCCCCGTCATTGCGAGGAGCGAAGCGACGAAGCAATCCACACTGCCTCCCTAGATGCATCCTGGATTGCTTCGCTGCGCTCGCAATGACGGTGGAGGCAGTGGTGGTTGCCGCCCTTCAATTCCGAAACTGCTCCAGAAACATCCGCAAGCTATCATGCGGGCTCTCGACGTCCGTGATCAGCCAGCCTTCGGGCCCGTTGACCAGGACGAAATTCAGCGCCACCCGGCGGCCGTGATTGTCGAAATTCGCCGCGACATAGGTCTTGTCGTATTGCCGGCGCACGACGGCGATCGAGACAGGGCCGAGTTTCCAGCTCGGGCTCTGCACCAGGAAATCATAGGGCTCGGGCCGGGGCGTGCTCCAGGCCTTGCGCAGGGGGGCGTCGAAGAATTGCCGGGCGGTCCCGGCATCGCGCGGCAGGCCTTTGGACAGTTCGGGCATGCCCTGGCCGTAATAGGCGTAGACGTTTCGGACCAGCGATTCCGGGGTGCGGAAGCCGGCCTCGGCTACGGCCAGCCAAAGCCCGGCGCACAGGGCCACGATGCCCGCAAGTTCCCTCATGCCTGCCGCTCGCTTTATCGGCCGCAAATCTTGGCTTAAAACGCCCTTGGCTTAAAAGCCTAGCATCCAGCGACCGGGGCCGAAAACTCACATGCGCGAATTGTTCGAAGATGCAGCCAGCCAGCCCCCGCGGGATCCGCGGGAATCGGCGCGCGCGTCCGCACGCACGCCGCTGCGCAAGCGCTTCTACAAGGAGGCGGGCATCACTGAAGCCGAGGGTGGCTTCGCCATCACACTCGACGGCAAGCCGATCCGCACGCCCTCCAGCCGCCAGGTGGTGATCCCTGCGCGCACGCTCGCCGACGCCGTGGCAGCCGAATGGGCGGCCCAGGGCGAGGCGATCAACCCCGTGACCATGCCGCTGACGCGGATCGCCAACAGCGTGGTGGAGGGCGTCGTCGACCGCGTCGAGCTCGTGGCCGAGGACCTCGCGAAATATTTCGAGTCCGACTTGCTGTTCTATCGCGCGGGCCATCCCGAAGGGCTCGTCGCCCGCGAGGCCGCGCATTGGGACCCCGTGCTGTTCTGGGCCGCGGAGGCGCTGGGCGCGCATTTCATCCTGTCCGAGGGCGTCATGCATGTGAAGCAGCCGGATGAGGCCATCCGGGCTGCCCGCGGCGCGCTCCCCGGCGACGCCTGGTCGGTCGCGGCGCTCCATATCGTGACGACCCTGACCGGCTCGGCGCTGCTGGCCCTGGCATTGGCCCATGGCGTGCGCGATGCCGGGCAGGTCTGGGACGCCGCCCATGTCGATGAGGACTGGAACGTCGAGAAATGGGGGGGGGACGAGGAGGCGGCCGCCCGCCGCGCCGCCCGGCTGAAGGATTTTCAGGCCGCCGTGACCGTCTTGTCGGCCGTGAGGCCGTAACCGGCCAAAGGTCCTTAACGAGAGGTTTACGAGGGCGGCCCTAGGGTGGGGGCAGCATTCCCCGGGCCCCTCGCTATGCCAACGCCGATCAGCTCGATTCTTCCGGTCAGCGCTGCCAGCCCCGTGGCTGATGCGGCGACGCCCGATCTCGTGCTCCAGGCCGGCAGCGTCGTCGATGCCAGGGTCGTCGCCGTGATGGCCGACAATCTGGTGCGGATCGCGATCGCCAACCTCTCGATGGACGTGATGTCGGAGGTGTCGCTGACGCCGGGGCAGAACCTCCAGCTCGCGGTGTCGCAGAACGACGGCACCATCCGGCTCGCCGTCATGAACGGGACAGGTGAGGCGAGCGCCGACCAGATCACGCTGACGCCGCGCGCAGCCTCGCTGGTGGAGAGTCCGTCGCTTGCGCCGTCCGCGACCGCGGCACGCAACACCCTCACGCCGTCGGAGCAGGTAGCCGTCACCGCGGCTTCGGCCGAGGCGGTCACGAAACAGAACAGCCAGGCGCCGCTGTTCGCCAACCTCGCCTCTGTCGTCACCGGCAGTGATCTGCCGGCGGGGTTGAAACAGGCGGTGCTGGACGTGCTGGCGCAGCAGACGCCGCTCAACACCGGCCTCGATGGCGACGATATCGAGTCCGCCTTCCAGAAGTCAGGGCTGTTTCTCGAAGCATCGCTCGCTGCGGGCGCGACGCCAGTCTCAGGCGCAATGCCGGACCTGAAGGCCGCGCTGCTGGTGTTGCGCCAGACGCTGGCGACGCTCGAGACTGCCGCGCCGCAGGCGCAAGGCGCAACGATCCCGACGGGGACCGCCGTGACACCAACGGTCGCCGCCGCGCCGGCCTCGTCGCCAGCCGAAGCCGCGCAGGCGGCTTTACGGTCGAACGAAGGCGAGATCGCGCAAGCCTCCCCAATGCCGCGCAGCGCCAATCCGGCCGCCGCCGTGCTGGCCGACATCGCTGGCGGCGCTTCGCAAGCCGCGATGCCGCGCACCATGTCCGCCGGTCTTGCCGCAAGCCTCCTGCAGGAGGTCACGCAAAACCTGCCGCGTCTGACCGGCAACGTTCCCGGCTCGAACAAGGCCGTGCCGGACGGCCACGTCTTCGAGGCCGCCGCGCGTGCGACGACGCCACCGCCGTTCCGGGGGGCGCTGCCGTCGCCGCAGGCCATCGCCTCGCCGTCGCTTGTCCCGGATGCACCGCTTTCCGCAACGGTGCATCGCCTCCTCGACGACACCGATGCCGCGATCGCGCGGCAGACGCTGCTGCAAGTCGCCTCGCTCCCCGACCGCACCGATGCCTCTGGTCATCGCATCGATCCGACCGTGCCGCAGTGGAGTTTCGAGATTCCGTTCGCGACGCCGCAGGGCACCGCGATGGCGCAGTTCGAGATCTCGCGCGACGGCGGCAACGAATCCGCCGATCCCGCCAAGCGTGCCTGGCGCGCGCGCTTCACGCTCAATGTCGAGCCGGCCGGCCCCGTGCACGCGCTGGTCACGCTGAACGGCGACAAGACCTTTGTGCGGATGTGGGCGGAGCGGCCGGCGACCGCGCAGCAGCTCCGCGCCGGCATCGGCGAACTCAATCAGGCGCTGACGCGCGCCGAGCTCAAGCCCGGCGACATCCTGGTTCGCGACGGCACGCCGCCGCAGCCGGCACCGGCCCGTGCCGGCCACTTCCTGGATCGCGCCACATGAGCGATCCATCCAAGCTCGCGATCGCGCTGCATTACGAGAAGGGCTCCGGCGCGCCCGTGGTCGTCGCCAAGGGCAAGGGCACGATCGGCGAAAAGATCGTCGAAATCGCCAAGGCCAACGACATCCCGATCGAGGAGAACGAGATCCTGGCCGGCGCGCTCTCCAAGGTCGAGCTCGGCGAGGAGATCCCGCCGGATCTCTACAAGGCCGTCGCCGAAGTGCTGGTGTTCGTGCTGCGGCTGTCGGGACGGCGCTAAGCGTTGTCATCGTTTGACCACGTAGCGGCTGCATGGTGGCGGCAGTTTCATCGCTCAACGGATATTGCCCTTGATCACCCGCCGTTCCACCCTCGGCCTTCTCGCCGCGTCTGCGATCCTGCCGCAGCGCGCGCTTGCCCATGTCGCGCCGCCGCGGAATGAATTCCGCAACAGCCTGGCAAAACGCTTCACCGATCTCGGCACATCAGGCACTTTCGTCGGCTACAAGGTCGAGGACTACCTGATCGTCGCCAGCGACAAGGTGCGTTCGGGCGAGGGGAAGCTGCCGGCTTCGACCTTCAAGATTCCGAACTCGCTGATTGCGCTCGAGACTGGCGTCGTCGCCGACCCCGACAAGGACGTATTCCCCTGGGACGGCGTGAAGCGGCCGATCGAGGCCTGGAACAAGGACCACACGCTGCGCAGCGCGATCGCGGTCAGCGCCGTGCCGGTCTATCAGGAGATCGCGCGCCGGATCGGCGAGGCGCGGATGCAAAAATTTGTCGATGAGTTCGACTATGGCAATCGCGACATCGGCGGCGGCATCGACCAGTTCTGGCTCACCGGGAATTTGCGCATCGATCCGGTCGAGCAGGTCGATTTCGTCGACCGGTTGCGCCGCCGTGCGCTGCCGATCAGCAAGCGCAGCCAGGATCTCGTCGCCGACATCCTGCCGGTGACCAGGGTGGGTGACAGCATCATCCGGGCCAAGTCCGGTCTTCTCGGGGCCGAGCGCGGCGAGCCGTCGCTGGGCTGGATGGTCGGCTGGGCCGAGAAGGGCGAGGCGCACACCGTGTTCGCACTCAACATGGACTGCACCGAGCCGCGTCTCGTCGGTGAGCGCATGCCGCTGACGCAAGCCTGCCTTGCCGAGATCGGCGCGGTCTAACGCTGCGGCGCGCGAACCTGCTAGCATCCTTCCGACCAGGCAAAAGAAAAGGTCGGGAGGACACAATGAACTCAACGCCACTCTGGCTGTCATCGCTCACGTTCGCCGCCGCCGGCGGCTGGCTCGCCGCCACGCTGTTTGCTGGCCCCGCCACCAGCAAGGAGCCGCGCTTCCCGCAACTCACCATGGATCAGCTCGATGCCAGGCAGAAGCCGCTCGGCGAGCAGATCATGAAGGTGTCGAGCGTCGGCATCGGCGGGCCCTACAATCCGATGATCCGCAGCCCCGTGCTCGGCCAGCGCCTGTTCGACCTGTTCTATTACCTGCGCTGGGAGACATCGGTGCCGGCGAAACTCAACGAGTTCGCGATCCTGATCATCGGCCGGCAATGGCGCTCGCAGGTCGAATGGTTCGCGCATGCGCCGCTCGCCGCGAAAGCGGGCCTGTCGGCCGACATCATCGCGGAATTAAAGGCCAACAAGCGGCCGTCGAAGATGGCCGAGGACGAGGCGGTCGTGTACGACTTCGTCACCGAGCTCACCACGACCAAGAAGGTGTCCGACGAGACTTATGCGCGCACCAGGAAGGTGTTCAACGATCAGCAGATCGTCGATCTCACCGCGCTTGCCGGCAACTACGTGATGGTCGCGATGCTGCTGGCGATGGCCGAGGAGACGGTGCCGCCGGACAAGCAGGAGCCGTTCAAGCCGGGCGAGCCGTAGAATTTTGCCGTTGCGAGCGCAGCTCTCACCACGTCATTGCGAGGAGCCCTTGCGACGAAGCAATCCAGACTGTCTTCGCGGCGACATTCTGGATTGCTTCGCTGCGCTCGCAATGACGGAGTGTGCCGCGTCAGCTCAGCCCAGCTTGAACAGCGCCTGCAAGAACGCCTCCACCGCCTTGCGCGATTCCGCGGCCGTCGCCGGATTGCCGCCGACATGCGGGTTCAGCTCGACGCAGGCATCCTTGTAGGTGAAGGGCGCGTTGGTCTCGCCGTTCATCAGCGTCCCGCCGTCGCCCTCCTTGATTTGGCAGTTGCGCACGGTCTGCGCGTTGGCGGACACTGTAACGGTATTGACTCCGAGCAGGCCGCTATCAAAGCCGTGCGCGCTGTCGGGGTATTCGGTCAGCACCACGTCACGCCCTGCGGCCTTGAGCCGTTCGACGAACGCCTTGCAGCTCTTCACGGGATTGTAGTCGTCGGGCGTGCCGTGGAAGATGCGGATCGGGCGCGCGGCGACGTCGCTATCGCCGACATAGGTTGTCGAGCAGTCCGGATAGAACGGGATGTAGGCCGCGAACTGGATGCCGGATTTATTCCAGAGCTTGTTGAAGCGCTCCAGGCTCGCATAGAGCGTCGCCTGTCCGCCGCGCGAAAAGCCCATCAGCACGATGCGATCAGGATCGACGCGGGGGTGCTTCGCCAGAATCTCCAGCGCGCGGTAGATGTCGACGATCAGATTGAGCCGGCCGAGCAGCGCCTGGTTCGGCCCCACCACCGTCAGCCCGCGCCCGGTAAAGCCGTCGATCACGAAGGTCGAGATGCCCATGGCGTTGAACGCGTGCACCCAGGCTTCCGTGGTGGCGCCGACGCCGCTCGAGCCGTGCATCAGCACCACGACGGGAAGTCTGCCTGTGCCCTGCGCGACGCGAAATTCGCCAGCGACCGTCACCGGTTTGGCCGCGGCCGCATCGCCGCTGAGGAACTGCTGGTCGGAGAGGGTTAGCGAGGGGATCGGATAGATCTCGGCGCGGGTGGCGACTTCCCTGGGGAGAGATTGCGCCTGGGCGAGCATGATGGAAGCGCAGAGCGCAATGAGCGCGGCAGCGACGCGGAATGCCGTCGGCATCGGATCCTCCCTTGTGATTTTCAGGGAGTAGATCAACCGACCTGTGCGCTGTCAATTTGGCGCTGATGGCCTCAGGCCTTGTCGGCCGCCTTCTTCGCCGTCAGCGCCTGGTCGATGGCGAAGCCGCCGATCTCGCTCATCGCCTGCGAGATCACGTCGCCCTTGCGGGCGAAGCCTTCGGAGAGGAAATCGAACTGGGTGCGCGCCAGCCGCAGCACCTCGATCGGCACGGAGACCACGGTCTCGTTGAAACTGTCGACGGAGGCGCGCAAGGCATCGAGCTCGCTCGTGAGCTTGCCGATATGGCTCTCCGCATGTTGCATCAGGCCGAGCAGCTTGCCGCGCTCGGCATCGAACGCGGCGCGTTCGGCCGCAGCCGCGGCGGTCACCTCGGCCAGTTGCGCCCGCAGCGTCTCGATCTGGCTGACCATGGCATCGGAGGCAAGCTCGGCGGCCTCGCGCAACTCGGTGATGCGGGTGCTGTCTTCCTGCTGCCGGTGATAGAGCCGCTCGGCCGTCATCGCCCGCTGGGTCAGCGACTCGATCAGCGCGGCGGCACGCAGCAGCATCTCGCCGTTCCGCCCCGACACCATGCTGGCCATGCGCCGCAGGAAATCGACGGTTTCGGACGAGGAGTTCGGCGGCAGGGGGACGACCGTCGCGGACATGGGTGATGTTTGAGCCAGGGCACAATGACCGCGCCGTACCGACTGGGCTCACGCAACATTCGGCGCCTGATCGCAAGCCTTGGAGCAAGCCTGAATCGGCAGGCCGGGTCAACTGCTGGTGCGGCAAATACCGTTTCGCAGCCAGGCCGCAGCGGTGCCGCCGCCGGCTCAGGCGTCGGTCTGCCGCCCGATCCGGCCGAGATGGGTAAAGCCGAACCCGGCCGCATATTTCAGGCCATAGCCGAGCGCCCGGTCGATGCCGATATGGGCGAGCCAGATCAAGGCGATGGACAAGGTGAGGGGCGAAGCGAGGCCAAAGCCCAGCGTCAGCAGCGCCACCGGCGCCATGTAGCTGTGGGCGGCGTTGTAGACCAGCGCGCCGAATTTGGCATCGGCGAGGTAGGCCAGGAAGCTCAGATCGGGGACGAAGAAGAGCAGGGCGAACACCAGCCAGGAGCCGTCCCAGGCCCAGTAAAGCATCACCATGCCCAAGAACAGGGTCAGGCCCTCCAGCCGCAGCAGGATCTTGACGCCGCCTGTCGCAGCGCCGGTCTCGGCCGATCCTTGGTCCATCGTCGCCTCCCAGGCAAAACTCTGTAATTCCTTGCGCTTTCACGCTGCGTCAAGGCAGCCCTGCGGCGCCGAAAGCCGCTTCCCGGCCCGCAAAATGCCGTGTTAGAACCCCCGGCAATTGCATTTAGGCTAAGAACCGGCGGGAGCAAATGAAGAATATTCTGGACGCCCTTGAAGACCGTCGTGCCGGCGCAAAGCTCGGCGGCGGCGAGAAGCGCATCGAGGCGCAGCACGCCCGCGGCAAACTGACCGCGCGCGAGCGCATCGAGCTCTTGCTCGACAAGGGATCGTTCGAGGAATTCGACATGTTCGTCGAGCACCGCTCCACCGAGTTCGGCATGGAGAAGAACAAGATCCCCGGCGACGGCGTCGTCACCGGCTGGGGCACCGTCAACGGCCGCAAGACGTTTGTCTTCGCCAAGGACTTCACGGTGTTCGGCGGCTCGCTGTCCGAGACCCACGCGCTGAAGATCACGAAACTCCAGGACATGGCGATGAAGGCGCGGGCGCCCATCATCGGCCTCTATGACGCGGGCGGTGCCCGCATCCAGGAAGGCGTCGCGGCGCTTGCCGGCTATTCCTACGTGTTCCGCCGCAATGTGCTGGCCTCCGGCGTGATCCCGCAGATCTCCGTCATCATGGGCCCCTGCGCCGGCGGCGACGTCTATTCGCCGGCGATGACCGACTTCATCTTCATGGTGAAGAACACCAGCTACATG
>Ga0065165_1002065_pt1 | contig 18554 bp, 17 predicted proteins | sample AraplaMF_Cvi_mMF_FD_63813 | JGI IMG/M metagenome (GOLD analysis project Ga0065165, IMG submission 63813) | Arabidopsis root microbial communities from the University of North Carolina, USA - plate scrape MF_Cvi_mMF (version 2) (version 3) | ecosystem: Host-associated > Plants > Roots >...
CCTCCAGTTTGGCGATGCACCTGAAGAGATGCTGCACATAAGCTCCTATTACTATATTGACGATGTGGTCGTAGAACCCAAATACCTGCCGCGCCAGGGGAGGAGAACAGCACATGGTGATTGGCAACTTCTCGGATAATCAGGATACACAAATCTATCACCTCCAGTTTGGCGATGCACCTGAAGAGATGCTGCACATAAGCTCCTATTACTATATTGACGATGTGGTCGTAGAACCCAAATACCTGCCGCCATCAGCCATACCGCTACCGGTATTGCCCGGCTTTGCCGCAGAGCATGTAGAGCTGAACACCACCTATGTGTTGAACAACATTCAGTTCACGTTCGATAGTTATAAATTGAAGCAAAGCTCGTTCGAAACACTGGACCACCTGGTGGTCTGGCTGGAACAACATCCCAGAATACGCGTGATACTCTCGGGCCATACCGATGACGTGGGCGGTGACCGGTATAACCTAAACCTGTCGCGCAACCGGGCCGGAAGCGTTATGGCGTACCTTGTATTCAGGGGTATAGCCGGGCACCGTATAGAACGTTATGGCTATGGCAAGGAAAGGCCCGTGGTAAATGCCACTACCGATCAGGCACGCGCGCTTAACCGGCGTGTAGAGGTACGGTTCGTGGAATGATCGGGAAACGGTTTAATCCTCAGAGACCATCTGGAACATAGGTTTTGTTTCCAGCGTGTTGCTTTGAACGATGTCTTTGAGTTCGCTCCGGTTTTTACTGATAAAGCGGTTGTATAGAATCACCACACTATCATAGTCTGTGCGGTAGTTGTTAACGCGCTGGTCTGCCGCCCGGATTTCATCTACCAGTTTCTGAATGGTAGTATTATAGGCAAACTCCGTCTGTGACTCGGCCAGTGTAATAAGTTCGGTAATGATGGAATTGGAAGCAAAGTCGTACTCTTCAACCACATCGGTATTGGCCAGCGACTTCTGTGTATAGCGCATGCGGGGAAGCTGATGGAGCCGCTCTTCGAACGATGCCACCGTTTCGCGCTGCGACGGGTTAGAAACCATAAGCTCATGCAGTAGGTTATGCATGTCTTTTATCTTCTGATTGTCATCGTGAATCATAATGTTCCAGGCGCGCAACATACTATCCTGTAACGACAGATAGTGCTCCGTAAGCGAATCTGCCCGGGTAAACGTAGTTGTATCCGGCTGGTTCGCCTGCTTCTTGCCGCAGCCCAGTAAGAGGGCTCCGAACAACGAAAGAATAGCGCCGGAAATAAATAATCTCATTGGTCTCACACTAGGGGCTCTGGAAGACAAAAACGGGTACAAAGAAAGAAAAGTTATCCGGCTTTTAGATGTTTATGCCCGTATGTATGGTTTTTTATGAAATTTAGTGCCGAAAACACCGCTTTTCCCAAATCGAGATCCGCGGATCAACAGAATACCCAACGCAATGATCAACAGGATACCCGACGGAATGACCAACTGCAGGTACAATCAATAAACGAATACAACCTACCAGCTCTCACACCCCCCAGCCCAAACTCAGCCTCACACCCCGCCCTCGTCCTCACCCTGACTCATCCTTACCCTGATTCATCCTCGTCCTCGCGCTGATTTCCCTGACGCTGTATAAGAGACACACCGCCGCTACCTTTTACCACCTAAAAGTGGTAGTTTGTACAACTATTACGGAGAGAGCCACGTTTTGTCTTTACCACCCTTTGTATGCGTTACATTGATCTGATTTTCGCGCTCGACCTGTTGTACCGGTATTATCCCAAATACCAGTCTAATGAAATGATTATGCTGGCAGAAGACATCCTGAAATGGGTAAACAATGAACTACCGGAAGATAGCAGCACGCTGATCTACCTCAAAAGCTGTTTTAATTCTCCTTACGAGGCGTTTTCAGCCGTCTGGAAAGAGATATGGGTCATTGCGGGCTCGCTGTCGAGTTTGCGGATGAACTGATAAAACGAAAAAGCCCCTCGACATGTCAAGGGGCTTTTTTATAATGCTTCGTTGTGCAATCAGGCTCTTTTCAGACCGTTTACCAGCATATCGGCCAGTTGATAACCGAGCTGTGAAGAATCGATTGCGGAGTCCGGGTCGTACCACATAGGCATCCAGTTCAGCGACGAGAAGAGGGTCATCACGGCCAGTTTCTTATCGATTGAATCTTTAAACTCGGACGTACGCATCCCTTCTTCGATGATGCTTTTAAACCGGTTGATGTAGTTTATACGGAGCAACAGAAAGTCGCGCAGATAAGGCTGACTCAGGTGGCGGTGCTCGTTCATAAACACAGCCGACGCCGTAAGGTCCTTGGCCATGACCTGGATGTGACCAATGATACCTTTGCGAAGTTTTTCGCTCGCGGTAAGTCCTCCCTGCTTTTCAACTTCCTCCAGTGATTTGCGGAACTCGGCGGCCATATCGAAACAAAGACTCCGGAGAATCTCTTCCTTCGATTTGATGTGTGAGTACAGGCTTGCCGCCTCAATACCCAACAGCTGCGCCAGGTCGCGCATAGAAGCCGCCGCGTAGCCCTTGTCTTTAAAGAGCTCCGCCGCCTTACGGATCACCTGTTCTTTTCGCGATAAATTGACAATAGCTTCACTCATAGTTCTGTAAACTCAAAAGTACGGAATAACAAATCCTTTTAAAAGTAGTATTCAATTCGGATCGGTGAAAGGGATGTATTAAATTTTAGTTTATGATAACGTTAACGACTGTTAGTTATTAGAAACATGAAAGCCCTGCTCCGAGTACTCCGGGCAGGGCCTTCATGTATATGCGTATACGTTTGCTAGAAGATCACACCAAAGCTGAAGGCGTTTAGATTCGGGCCTTTGCCGCTAGAGAACAGCTCGTTAAGATCGTAGTTAAAGAACAGATCGGTAGAACGGTAGCCCAGCTGTAAGCGTGCGCCATACCGTATATTATTCAGATAGAAACTATCGCGGTTCTTATCTTTCGAGCGGCCGCCGTCATTATATACAAGCTTCGAATGACTGCCTACACGATAGCCCAGGTAAGGACCAAGACCTATACGGAATGACTCACCAAACCCGTCCCACATACGAGGCTTACGACTGTTATCGCTAAAGTCTATAACCGGTATCACCGCGATTTGTATAAACGAGGCCGAGAGTTTACTCTTGATAAACCGCACGTCGCGGGTGTCCTCGATGAACTGCACACCGTCGTCGTTCTTTACCATGAGTATATTATCCTTTTCGAATTTGAAAGTATACCAGCTCATGCCGGCGCTCCACTCCAGGAAGAACTTGCGGCCCATACGGGTACGTTGTACGGAGTTGATGGCGAGGTACCATGAACCCCATGGACGCACCGAGTATAAGGCGTTATCGCTGCTGGGGAATTTGCCGTTCGATACATAGTTGTTCGTACCGAGGTCGAAATTGAACGATTGCCAGGTCTGGCCCCAGTGGCGGTTGGCCACGATGTCTACCTGCCAGTCATCGTTGTTGGAAGATGAATGACGGTTGTCATCAGAACGGTTGTCGTTGTCATGATTAACGTCATCTACACGTTCCGGTGTGAAGTCGGGCATATCGGTGGGTACGGAAGCGATGGCACGTGTAGTGTCTCTGCCGGGCAGCGCCGATGTATCGTTCTTCTCAAGCTTTGTCAGCACATCGCGGAAGAGGCTCTGAAAGTCGTAGTGTTTCAGGATCTCCAGGTCGCGGCGGTCGGTCATCGTAAAGATCACCTTGCTGGTATGCGCCAGCTCGATGATTACGGTATCGCTCTTCGGTGTTGTGCCCGTTTTCTGAGCTGCCGCGGCAAGCGCCGGTAACACGAAGCACAGTATAGCCAATATTCTTTTCATGTGTTGTTTACTTGTTTTGTCCACGTTGTTTATCACTCTTGAAACTCAGCGCCAGAATTTCATTTTTCCGCTGCCGCAACTCACCCAACGGATCCTGGTTGCTCTTCAGATCCGTTGCTTTCTTTAACAGCTTCTTTAACGTAGATGGTTTTTCTTCTTCAGAGGTTGCTTGTGCCAACCTTTTTTTGTCAAGATACTCGTCGGCTTCACGCGCGGAGTATACCAGAGTAATACGCTCGTGCGTTACAGGCTTGGCTTCGGCTACCGTAGCAGCGTAGGCATTGCCTTCGGTTATGTTTGTATATACAGGTGTTTCAATAGCCGGTACAGAAGACTCGTTCGTGGGTTTTGTTTCGGCTATGGCTATCGTTGTTTCGGCAGTATGCGGTTGTATAGGTACGGCCGACGGTTGTTGTTTCTTTGTGCGGTTGGCCGATGATGTTATATTGGTAGCGGCAGTAGCCGGTGTTATCGTGGCGGTTGACTGTGTGGTTGACGTGGCGTCGGGCGTTGTTATGGTGGCTTTGGCACTATGCGGTGTTGTAGCCAGTGACCGGACAGAATCTACCGGGCGCGCAGCCGGCGTAGTGTGTTCTATACGGCGTGTATCGGCCAGTTGCCCTTGCGGCTGGCGTACAGGTCCGTAAACATACCAAAGCACATACGAGGCAGAGCCCAGCAGCACTACGGCGGCCGCTACACGGAACCACAGTATGCCCTTACGGTTTTTCTTATCCAGCTCTGTCTCGATAGAATCCCACGTCCGGGTGGGCGCCGGCCTGGAGTACGAAGCCAGTTTATCGTGAAAGAGTTTATCAGGTTGTTGCTTCATCATGACTTATTTTTTTATCGGACGTCCACGCGTGGTCGGCCAGTATTTTCTGTAAATAGGTTCGTGCCCGGCTCAGCTGAGACTTCGATGTGTTCTCGCTGATGCCGAGCTGCTCGGCAATCTCCTTATGCGAATAGCCGTCTATCGCATACAGGTTGAATACGATGCGATAGCCGGTAGGTAAGCCTTCGATCATTTTGAGTAGGTCTTCGGCTTCAAGGTGGTCACTGAGCTTGTCGTAGTCCGGTTCGCGGTCTGCCTGTTCAAGGTCAGTCTCCAGGTATAAGGGGCGGTTCCGGCGGAGGTGGGTGAGGGCTTCGTTCACAACGATGCGGCGTATCCAGCCTTCGAAGGAGCCCTCGCTTTTAAACTGATCGATTTTCTCGAAGATCTTTGTAAACGCCGTGATCAGAACGTCCTCGGCTTCCATGGAGTCTTTGACATACCGGTAGCAGAGTCCATACATTTTGGACGAATACATTTCATAAAGGCGTTTCTGAGCGCTCCTGTCGCGCTTCAGACAACCTTTAATCAAATCATGTTCGTTAGCCCGGTAAATTTTGAATTCCATTTAATGGTTTACAACGGCAAGATGCAGGTTTAGCCTCCCGGGTTGCACCGCCTGCATATCTTTTTTCTAAAAAAGTTAATCTCCACCGCAGCCACCACAGCCGCTACACCCGCTGTCGCCGCCATCACTTCCCGAATCGCTGTTACTGTCGGTCCAGCCACCGCCATCAGAATCCACTCGGTCGGCAGCGCTATCATAGTGGAAGTCGAACTGACTCTCTGCCGAATTCGTGTCGTAGCTAACCCAGGAATCGGTGGGCGCTACGTTTGCCATATCGCGTAACGCGAGGTCAATGGCGTTGGCGAAATCGGTAGCAAGACCGGGTATCAGAAAAACGTTTCCGCCAATCACCTTCATCATCTCAATAGCCCTGGGGCGGTCGTTCTGCAGCCATGCCGGCAGATTGGTTTGTACGTAAAGCCATTTCGAGTTGACGTCGTTGTGTAAGCGCTCACCCAGCGGAGTTCGCCGGTAAAGCCCCGTAATGCGCTGTAGGAAATTCTGCGAGAAGCAGGCCCGGAGCTCGTTCGATTGTATAACGCGGTTCTGGTAAAGCCTTTTTGTTCGGGCGTTTTCAAAAGCCATTTGCAAAAGGTGCCTGTATAGTATGGGGGTGACGTTTGTGTTGCGGAAGGGGCTTAGGTAGATTTCTTCGTGCAATTGAGGGGTGTATTCAAAAAAGGCTTCTCCACGGTCAAAGTAAAGCGCCGTGTCCCCGTTAGTTTCGGCGCTATCTGCGCTGGGAACGGCAATGGTTTTCAGTGCTTTCTTCAGCAGCAGATCCATCAGGGTAACTTTCAGGAGTTCACGAATGGGCGCGTCGCGTTCTTCCAGCACAAATAAGGTTTCTGCCGGGGTAAGGGTAGACAATACATTCATAGCTATCAAAAATGAAAGAATTTCGGGATCACCCAGTATTTACGGGTGTTTACGCGTTGAAAATTAATATCGCGGAAGCGGGTGGCGTTGTCTGGCCATAGGTCGGCCGGAGGCTCCTGATTGAAATAGAGCCGGTATTGAGCCAGAGTATTCTCGTAAGCGTTGCTGTATTTGTTTCTCTCCGGCTCTCCGCCGCGTGTAGGCCCATGGTGAATGGGACGCTGCAGCGTATTCTGGCAGAGATCTGTCCAATACGATTGTGTATAAAGTAGGTGCAGATGCCAAACCTGATCTACCTGGTCTGACGGTGTGAGCGTCCGATCGGAGACGCAGATGAGGAAGATAAAACGTTTGTACTCAAAAACGGCACGGAGCGCGTAGGAGAGGGGCCAGTTGTTTTCGCGGGCAAGGCGGTCGGTGAAGCTAAAGGCTACTACCGGATCATCCAGTTGAAAACGCTCGATCTTATGCCACAATGTGGCTTGTGCATCGGTCATAGTTACCTATATAAACGTAATGCGGTGGATAAGGATACGCTGGAGACGGCTATAAACAATAAAGGCACGTTCGCAATGAACGTGCCTTATCGATGCCCGAAGACATCATTATGTTACTGAATCAACAAAGGCTAATTAAGCAACCTGAGCGGCCAGCTTTTGGGCCAAAACAGATTTGGGTACTGCACCTACTTGTTTGTCAACGATTTGGCCACCTTTGAACACGAGCAGGGTAGGGATGCTGCGAACGCCGAAACGGGCAGTAACTGCCGGGTTTTCGTCTACGTTCAGCTTGCCAACAACTGCCTTGCCGTCATAATCGCCAGCCAGTTCTTCAACTACCGGACCGATCATTTTACAAGGACCACACCATTCTGCCCAGAAATCTACCAGTACAGGCTTTTCAGAATTAATGATTTCATCAAAGTTGGCATCGTTAAGTTCAATTGCTTTTCCCATTATCGTAGGTTTAAAGTTCTTTTTAAATTGTTTCTATGTACCGAACGCGAAGGTAGGGCTTAAAGTTCAAAAGTTAAGGTCTTCCAAACACGTTCTGTCTGCCCGCCCGAATTTTTAGGCCCCGGCTATTAAAATACCACCTCTACATCTACCTGACCCAGCGTCTTCATTTTCTTCACCATGTCGTTTATCGGGGTTACCCGGAAGCGACGTGAGATGACATCGAGGTAAATGTTTTCGGCCTCGTCGCGAATCTTCAGGTACAGCGGTGTGTTGCCGGAGAACTCCTGGCAGGCACCCTCTATACCCATAATAAGATCAGGCGTTATATCGGCAGCACTGAGCTTGAGCTTAACGCCCTTGCTGCGCTTGATACCGATTTCGTTCAATAAATCTATGTTGCGGATTTTGAATTCAATGTTCATCTGGCCCCAGTTATTCTTCATTACGGTGCCTTCAATAAACAGGAACCAGCCGATGTTCATGAAGTTCTTGAATTTCAGATAGTCTTCACTAAACAGCATGAAGCTGGTGTTGCCTGTATAGTCTTCGATAGTGAATTTACCGAACGGCTTGCCGGTCTTGGTAGTGCGGTGCTCTACGCCGGTAACAATGCCGCCGAGTTTGAGCTCGCGACCCAGCATCGGTTCAAGCGCGGCCATGTCGCTGCAGGTAGCCCGGCAGAAGTGGTCCATCTCGAACTTGAAGTTATCGAGCGGGTGACCTGTGATATAGATGCCGACAACTTCTTTTTCGAGATTCAGCTTTTCAATCTCGCTAAACGGCTCAACGGGTTCGATACGAGGCTTTGGCATAACCGTGCCCGAGCTGCCACCGAACAGGCTGGCTTGCGCGCTGGCCTCTTCGGCCTGCGTGCGTGCCGCATACTTGATAGCCTTTTCCAACAGGTTGATGTCGCCGTCTTTGGCGAAGATGTATTGACGGCGGTGTATGTTCTGGAAACAGTCGAATGCTCCGGACAATGCCAGACATTCGTATGTTTTCTTGTTTACAGATCGTTGTGCAAGACGTTTCGCAAATTCGAAAATGTCTTCAAAAGGTCCGCGGGCATCGCGTTCCTGGATGATCGCTTCCACGGCCGATTCGCCGGCACCTTTTATAGCGCCCAGTCCGAAGCGAATTTCACCCTGCTTGTTTACCTCGAAATACATACCCGATTCGTTAACGTGCGGGCCAAGTACCTTGATGCCAAGGTTGCGGCATTCTTCAATGAAGAACGTTACGTTTTCAAGGTTGCCTTGCGAGTGGGTCAATACCGCGGCCATATACTCGGCCGGATAGTTGGCTTTGAGATAGGCTGTGTGGTATGCTACAAGCGAGTAACAGGTAGAGTGCGATTTGTTGAAGGCGTATTGGGCAAAGGCTTCCCAGTCGGTCCATACCTTATCGCAGATCTTTGGATCGTGTCCACGTTCACCGGCACCTTTGATGAACTTGTCCTTCATCTTATCCAGAACCGACTTCTGCTTTTTACCCATAGCCTTACGCAGAACGTCGGCGTCACCTTTACTGAAACCCGCCAGTTTCTGCGACAGAAGCATTACCTGTTCCTGATACACAGTGATACCGTAGGTCTCGGCGAGGAACTCCTCCATGTCGGCCAGATCGTACGTAATGGGTTCCTGTCCGTGCTTACGTTTTACGAACGACGGGATGTATTCCATTGGACCTGGGCGGTACAAGGCGTTCATCGCAATCAAGTCTTCAAATTTATCGGGTTTGAGCTGCCGCAGGTACTTCTGCATGCCCATACTTTCAAACTGGAACGTACCGGTGGTTTCGCCGCGTTGAAAAAGTGCGTAAGTCTTCGGATCATCCAGCGGTATTGCGTCCACGTCTATGTCTATGCCGAAGCTCTTCTTTATATTACGTTTCGCGGTGTTGATGATCGAAAGCGTGGTAAGCCCAAGAAAGTCCATCTTCAACAGACCGGCGCTCTCCACAACACTGTTGTCGAACTGGGTTACCAGCATATCCGAGTCTTTGGCCACCGACATCGGTACGAACTTCGTAAGGTCGTCAGGCGTAATAATAACTCCGCACGCGTGTACACCTGTACTCCGTACAGAGCCTTCAAGAATAACGGCCTGTTGCAACACCTGCGCGCGAAGGTCTTCGCCTCTTTTCATTTCCGCCAGCTCGTGCACTTCACTGAACGCCATGTCGAGCGTGGTACCCGGCTTTTCCGGAATCATCTTGGCAATCGCGTTGGCATCCGGCAGCGGTAATTCCATAACACGTGCACAGTCGCGGATAGACGACTTGGCAGCCATCGTACCATACGTAATGATCTGCGATACCTGCGTCTTGCCGTATTTCTCTATAACGTACTTCAATACACGATCACGGCCCTGATCGTCGAAGTCAATATCGATATCGGGGAGTGACACCCGGTCCGGATTCAGGAAACGTTCGAACAGAAGATCGTATTTGATTGGGTCCACGTTGGTAATACCGATGGCGTAGGCCACGGCACATCCCGCGGCCGAACCCCGGCCTGGGCCAACCGATACGCCGATCTCACGGGCCTTCGACGTAAAGTCCTGTACAATGAGGAAGTAGCCCGGGTACCCCATCTTTTTGATCGTCTCCAGCTCGAAGTCCAACCGTGTACGGATCGGCTCGGTAATTTCAGGATACCGTTTCTTTGCGCCCTCATACGTAAGATGGCGTAGAAAATCATCTTCGGTAGCGAACTCTGCGGGAATATCGAATTTGGGAAGCAGTACTTCACGTTCCAGCGTATAGGCCTCGATCTTGTTCAGGATCTCGCCGATGGTTTCAATAGCCTGTGGGAGGTCGCGGAAGATCGACTTCATCTCGTCCTGCGACTTGATATAATACTCATTGTTTGCCAGACCGTAGCGGGTACCCCGGCCGTGGCCGATAGGAGTAGACTTGAATTCGCCTTCTTTGATACACAGCAAAACGTCGTGAGCGTTGGCTTCCTCCTTGTCCAGGTAGTACGATTCATTGGCGGCGAAATACTTCACGCCATATTTCTCGGCAAACCGCAGCAGTACTTCGTTTACGTGATCTTCTTCAGGAATACCGTGACGGTTCAGCTCAATATAAAAGTCTTCGCCGAACAGGTCGTGCCACCATTTGAAGGCTTCTTCGGCCTGGCGTTCGCCCACGTTGAGGATGAGGTAGGGGATCTCGCTTGAGAGACCGCCGGTCACTGCGATCACATCAGTTTTATACTGTTCTACCAGTGCTTTATCGATACGGGGGTGAATGCCGTAGAGCCCTTCGATAAAGCCGTATGAGCTAAGCTTGGCCAGATTGTGATAGCCGTTTTTGTTTTTGGCGATCAATAACTGGTTGTGTCGTTTATCGGGATTGTCTTTGGTAAACTTGAGCTTGAGGCGTTCTTCGGCGATAAAGAATTCGCAGCCAAGAATAGCTTTGATGTCCTGGTTCTTTGCTTCGCGCACAAATTTGAACGCGCCGTACATATTGCCAAGGTCCGTAAGCGCAACGGCCGGCATATTGAGCGACTTGGCTTTGGCTACGATGGACTTTACATCGGGCGTAGCCTGTAATACGGAGTACTGCGAGTGTACGTGCAGGTGTACAAATACCTTGTCGGAAAGATCGACTGATGCAGCCTCGTCGGTAAACGAGTAATCGGCGCGTTTCCGTTTCTCTTGCTTGGCAAAGTTAGCAGCGTCGAGTTTGGGCTCTTCGTACTCGATTTCTTCGAGCGGGGTTTCATCAAACGGTTTGGATACCTTTTGCTTCAGGAGGCCGAAGTAGCATCGCGCAGTAGCCGCTACGTCGTACGCGGCGTCGTGAGCATCGCCGAAGTCTTTGCCGAAAAGTTTTTCGTGAAGCTCAACGAGACGCGGCATTTTGAGACGTCCACCAATACCGCCGGTAAGCTGGCAGAATTCGGTAGAGGCTAAACCGGTGTCGAGCTTGGCGAGGTTTGTGAGCTGCTCAGGGGCCAGGCTCTTGCGGACAAACTCGGAACCGATGATGTTAATATCGAATTCGATGTTGTGGCCAATGACCAGTGAGGTCCGCTTGAGATCCTGCACAAAGAGGCCCAGTACTTTAAACAGATCGTGACCCTCCTCCATAGCGCGTTTGGTAGATACGCCGTGGATTTGCTCCGCCTTGTAGGGAATATCGAACCCTTCGGGCTTAACAATATAGTTGTGTTGGCTGAGGAGCTTTCCGTGATTGTCGTGAAGTTGCCAGGCAATTTGTACCAGGCGCGGCCAGTTGTCCAGATCGGTAATGGGCGCGGTTTTATTCCTCGGAAGACCAGTGGTTTCCGTATCAAAAATCAGATACATCTGCTAGGTGATTTGAAGTTGCAAAGGGTAAAGGTACGCTATACGGATTACTTTTTGTGGGCCAAAAAAGTTCTTTAAATATTGACTTTTGCCATTTTGTTTTTTCTGTCTGGCGGGCAGCCAGTTAAAATTTCATGCCTGAACACGTATCGTTTTCCGCAAACACGTGCGTAAGGTTGACGTTAGCCATACCAGAATCCGTAACGTCAGCCATGGCTTTCAAAAACAGCAGGCAGGTTGAATACGTGTGCGGAGAGCGTGTAGGAAATCGATTGAAAAACTCTGTAACCGTTATCCCTAATTGGGAATATAGGAGGCGCGAGCGCTCTCAAATTTAAAAATTGAACTGTCTAACACCATTGTAAACGGCAGATTATCAACTGATTTATTTTTGGGCGTGATTCTTGAATTTACGATCCCAATTTAACACAGTTATGAAAAACGTATTCCGGTGGGTTATTGCTTTCCTGCGAAAGGACTGGTTTCTGCTGGTTGCCGTCGCCGTAATCGCACTAATAATCTTACTCTTTGAACTGCTCTAACCTCCGGGCAACAGGTACTTTTAAGGTCTATTTAGAATTTTTATAAAGTGCCCATAACTTTGGTATGTTGTGCTTTGAGAATTAATTTTCGCAAAAATTCTGAAAGTCATCTATGAATTGGTTCACCAAGCTTCTGACCAGCACCCTGGGCAGAAAACTTCTCATGGCTCTAACAGGCCTGTTCCTCATTCTTTTCCTTGTGGTTCACCTTATCGGTAACCTCCAGCTGCTAAAGTCAGATGGTGGTCATGCCTTTAATGTGTATGCCAAGTTTATGACCAGCAATCCGTTAATCAAAACGGTTGGCTACCTGAACTACGCCTTCATTCTGATTCACGTCATCTGGGCACTTCTTCTGTCACTTCACAATCGTTCTGCACGGGGTTCGCAGGGATATGCTGTGACCAATAATTCTTCTCCGTGGACATCCCGAAACATGGGCATCCTTGGAACATTGATTCTCATCTTCCTGGTTGTACACATGAAAGGTTTCTGGTTCAGAATGCACTGGGGACCGATCGACGTGCTGGACTACGACGGTGAAAAGGTAAACGACCTTTACACAGTAGTGGATACAGTATACAAAGAACTCTGGTACGTTTTGTTCTATGTGGTAAGCATGGCTGTTCTGGCCTTTCACTTATGGCACGGTTTCGCCAGCTCCTTCCAGACCCTGGGATTGAACCACTTAAAATACAATACGGTTATCCGCTTTGTAGGACGTGCGTTTGCGATCATTGTACCGTTACTGTTCGCGATCATCCCCATCCTCATGTACTTGAATTAAAAAATTTCAGCCGATCATCATATTATGAAATTAGATTCGAAAATTCCTGAAGGACCGCTGGCGGAGAAATGGACAAAGCATAAGTTCAATCTCAAGCTGGTTAACCCTGCCAACAAGCGGAAATATGACATTATTGTAGTAGGTACAGGGTTGGCAGGTGCTTCGGCAGCCGCTACACTCGGTGAGCTGGGGTATAATGTAAAGGCCTTCTGTTTCCAGGATAGCCCCCGTCGTGCACACAGCATCGCCGCACAGGGTGGTATTAACGCAGCGAAGAATTACCAGAACGACGGTGACAGCGTGTACCGTCTTTTTTATGATACCATTAAAGGTGGTGATTACCGCGCCCGCGAAGGCAACGTATACCGCCTGGCTGAAGTAAGTGTAAATATCATTGACCAGTGCGTGGCACAAGGTGTACCGTTCGCCCGCGAATATGGTGGACTTCTGGCCAACCGTTCATTTGGTGGCGCCCAGGTATCGCGTACGTTCTACGCCCGCGGTCAGACCGGACAACAACTTCTGCTCGGTGCATACTCGGCACTCAACCGTCAGATTGCCAACGGTAAAGTAAAGATGTACTCACGTACTGAAATGCTTGACCTGGTACTGGTAGACGGTAAGGCCCGCGGCATCATCACCCGCGACCTCGTAACCGGTAACATCGAGTCGCACAGCGCGCACGCTGTACTGCTTTGCACCGGTGGCTACGGTAACGTATTCTTTCTGTCAACAAACGCCAAAGGCTCGAACGTTACAGCCTCATGGCGGGCGCATAAGAAGGGGGCCCTCTTCGGCAACCCTTGCTATACACAAATTCACCCTACCTGTATCCCGGTGTCGGGCGATCACCAGTCGAAGCTTACGCTTATGTCTGAGTCGCTTCGTAACGACGGTAGAGTATGGGTACCTAAAGTTGCTCGTCCAGGCCTCAAGGCAAAAGACGCGGCAGCAATTCCTGAATCAGAACGCGACTACTTCCTGGAGCGTCGTTACCCTTCTTTCGGTAACCTCGTACCCCGCGACGTCGCCTCGCGTAACGCTAAAAACATGTGCGACGAAGGTCGCGGTGTAGGCGCTACCGGTCTGGCCGTATTCCTCGACTTCTCCGACGCAATCAAACGCGATGGACGTTCCACGATCGAAGCCAAGTACGGCAACCTGTTCGACATGTATCAGCAAATCACCGGCGACAACCCGTACGAGTCTCCGATGATGATTTACCCTGCCGTTCACTACACAATGGGCGGCCTCTGGGTAGATTATAACCTCATGACTACAGTGCCAGGTCTCTACGCCCTGGGCGAAGCCAACTTCTCTGACCACGGTGCAAACCGCCTCGGCGCCAGCGCCCTGATGCAAGGTCTGGCAGACGGTTACTTCGTAATTCCGTACACCATCGGTGATTATCTGGCCGGTATGCCTACCGAAAAGATCAGCACAGACCGTCCGGAGTTTAAAGAAGCTATGGACCGCGTGAAAGGTACAATCGACAAGCTTCTTACCGTAAAAGGCAAGAAGTCAGTAGACCAGTTCCACAAAGAACTTGGCCACACCATGTGGGAGTACTGCGGTATGGCCCGTAACGATGCAGGCTTGCGCAAGGCAAAGACGAAGATTCAGGAGATCAAGAAAGAATTCTGGTCAAACGTAAACGTACTGGGCGGGAACAACGAGCTTAACCAGGAACTCGAAAAAGCGATGCGTGTAGCGGACTTTATCGAGCTTGGCGAACTGATGGTAGACGACGCCCTGAACCGTAGCGAATCTGCTGGTGGTCACTTCCGCGAAGAATCACAAACACCCGATGGCGAAGCACAACGTAAAGACGACGAGTACGCCTACGTAGCAGCCTGGGAATTCAAAGGCGAAGGCCAGCAGGAAGTCCTTCACAAAGAAGAACTGCGGTTCGAGAATGTTAAGTTGACACAAAGAAGCTATAAGTAATATGAAGATAACATTAAAGGTCTGGAGACAGCGAAACAAAAGCACCAAAGGTCAATTCAAGACTTATCAGCTTAATCACGTTTCGGCTGACATGTCTTTCCTGGAGATGTTCGACGTACTGAACGAAGATCTGATCCAAAAAGGCGAAGAGCCTGTAGCATTCGATCACGACTGCCGCGAAGGTATCTGCGGCGCTTGCAGCATGTACATCAACGGCCGTCCGCACGGACCGCAGCAGACTACGACCTGCCAGCTTCACATGCGTACCTTCAAAGACGGCGAAACCATTACGGTAGAGCCCTGGAGAGCGAATGCTTTCCCGGTGGTGAAAGACCTCGTGGTAGACCGTAGCGCATTCGACCGCATTCAGCAAGCAGGCGGATATGTATCCATCAACACCGGTGGTGTGCCTGACGCGAACGTGATTCCGATTCCCAAGAAAATTGCGGATGAGGCATTCGACGCAGCAGCGTGTATCGGTTGTGGTGCCTGCGTTGCAGCCTGTAAAAACGCATCCGCTATGCTGTTCACCAGCGCTAAAATATCTCAGCTGGCCCTGTTACCGCAAGGTAAGGCAGAGCGCAAAGAGCGTGCAGAGCGCATGGTGGCGCAAATGGACTCCGAAGGATTTGGCGCATGTACCAACACCGGTGCTTGCGAAGCCGAATGCCCGAAGGGTATCAGCCTTACAAACATTGCACGGATGAACCGCGAGTACTTCGTAGCATCGCTGTCATCATACGAGATTCAACTGAAGGGTGGCGATTAATTAATCGCTAAACCCCGGTAGAAATAAAAAAGCCCTTCTGATAATCAGGAGGGCTTTTTCGTTGGGTGGAACTTCAAAAAAAGTCTTATTCGCTCTTGCAAACGCCAAGGCCGAGGCGACCGTTGGTGGAAGGTTTTGTGGCTGCCGCGCCAATGTTGCCACCAGCCAGTATCACGTCGCGGTCAGGACCGGAAGCGCCAAGGTGTATTTTAAGGCAGGCGTCGAGCGCTACGAGTTGCTTGTAGGTTATAGCCGATTCATCGGCCACCTGGGTCAGATTTGTATCACTGCCGCTGGTTTTGCCGGTTACCGGGTTCAACAGGGCATACACATCGGCGTCGGGTGCCGAAATATCGCCCAGGTGCAGGTGCACCGGGAATTCAGCCGTGCCCTTGGGATCCAGTGCGTCGCCTTTAAGCGTTACCGAAATATCGGCGGTGCCGTCTTTCTTCTCTTTAATCGTTGCCGTACCGCTTACGTCGTACTTCGAACCAGACTGAAGTGCATAAACAATCTCATTACCGGTGAAATCGCTCGTGCCGGTTTCGTTGTTTGAATCGGAGCACGCCCCGAACGTCAAGGCTGCTGCCATACCCAGAATCCACTTTTCCATAGTATTGTATAATCAATATGCTCCTTAAAGTTAAAAAAAACAGTTTACGTTAAACCTTTTTGAGCCCAAAGCCGTGTAGATTTGTTACCGTCGGAGAAATTTGGCACGGATGTGGCCCTATACGGATGTGCTATGATTTTAACGCGGAACCCCTAATGGTTATTTTGTGAAGAGACTATTTACGCTCCTGATTATCCTGGCAGGATGCAGCCCCAAGGTGCAACCGCCGGATCCTGAAGCCCTCAAGCCCTCGTGGCTTAAAACCGAACCGTATCAGGATGGCTACTACACCGGCATAGGCCACAGTGTAAAAGACGGTACCAACAACTACATACAGGCCGCTAAGAAAAGCGCCCTCGAAGACCTCGTGTCAGACATTAAAGTAACGGTGTCCAGCACATCAATGCTTAGCCAGCTCGAAGTAGACAAACGCCTTACCGAGCAGTACGAGCAAATAATCAAAACGACCGCCGCCGACGAGATTGAAGAATACGAAACCGTAGACGCCTGGGAAGACGGCAACAACTACTGGGTATACTGCCGCCTTTCCATTGCACGCTACCGCCAGATCAAAGAAGAACAGAAACGAAACGCCGTACTACTGGCCACCGATTACCTCCAGAAAGCCTACGAAGCCGAAAAGAACGGCCAGCGCCCGCAAGCACTCACCTTTTACTTTCAGGCATTCCGAAGCCTCGAGAAATACCTCGGAGAGGCTATCCGTACAACGGTCAACGGCAAAGAAGTACTGTTGGTAAACGAGATTTACGCCTCCATTCAAAGCACGCTCGATAAGATCAGCGTAAAAGTAGAGCCGGCCGAGATCAGCCTCAACCGCCGCATCAATCAGACAGCACAGGTTGTAACCACCAAAGCGGTATATAAAGATACAAACAAACCCGCCGCCGCCCTGGCACTTGCCGCCGCATTCGAAAAAGGCGCAGGCGACGTGTTCCCTCGCTATACCACCGACGACAAAGGCCAGGTAAAGATCATGCTGAATAAAATCGGCTCTAAAGACCTGGAACAAGTAGTAGGCGTGAAGGTAGACATCGATGCGCTTAGCGGCTCCGGTAGCGGCTCACCCATCTACGCGCTCATTGCCAAAACACTCAACGTACCCCGCGGCCAGGTCGTGCTCAAAGTACAACGCCCTGTTGTATACCTCACCGCCGAAGAACGCAGCCTGGGCAACACCCGCAGCAACACCCAGATCACCAACAAACTCAAAAACCTCCTGGCCAACAACGGTTTTGAATTCACCGAAAACAAACCCTCGGCCGACCTCTGGTTCGATGTAAAAGCCGATTCCGAAAAAGGCTCGGTTTCCGGCAGCATCTACATAACCTACCTCACCGGCGTAATCAAAGTAATGGCCGTAAAAGAAGGCAAGGAAATATACGCCACAACGCTCGACCGTGTAAAGGGCTACGGCCTGGACTATGACCGTTCCAGCGTCGATGCCTACAACAAAGCCCTTGAAACACTCGAGAAAGAAAAGATCGCCGAACTGCTGGATACCGTACTTCAATAGTACCGGCGTAGGTTTTACGGGCTTTTTTTTAAAGCCACAGGAATTTGGTACTTAAATTGCGTATAATACTATATAAACTAAATTTCGACTCAATATGAAAAAACTATCCTATTCTACCCTGATGCTGATTGCCCTGGGTGGTGTCTATGTGATCGGTTGTAAGAGTAAGGAGAAGACCCCGAAAGGAGAAACTGAAGTAGTAGTACCCTGTTCAGGTTCGCAATACTTTACCGATAACAAAGCTTTCCGGGCTAACTCTATCGGTGAAAGCCTCGACCTGGTAACATCAAAAAAGAAAGCCCTGGCTAACGCCCGCGCTGAACTTGCTGCCAGCATTCAGACTACAGTAAAGGCTGTTACCGATAACTATGTGAACTCGCGCGAAATGAACAACAAAGAGCAGGTAGAAGAGCGCTTTGAACAACTGAACCGCGAAATCATCAACCAACAACTTACCGGCCTCAAGACCATTTGCGAAAAGCAGACCAAGTCGAATGAAGGTTCTTATAAGACCTATATCGCCATCGAGCTTTCAGCCGAAGAACTCGTTTCCAAATACAACGAGCGCCTCTCAAAAGACGACCGTCTGAGAATCGACTACGACTACGAGAAGTTCAAAGAAACCTTCGACAAGGAAATGGAGAAAATGGGAAACCGATAAATCAGCGCGAGTGCGAAGTGCGAGAGCGATGAACTGTCGAAGCTTCGTGCACTGATGTGAACCCTTACAGAAATTTCAAAAGCCTTCTCCAACAGGAGAGGGCTTTTTTGTTCTGTGCTGCCCCACCGGTGCCCATACAGTCAGGGTGAGTATGGAGCACGAGCGGGGTGTCACGGTGTCTTTAACTGAAATAGCTATACACATAAAAGTGTCTAGCGATGAAAAACGAAGAAACCAAGAAAAGGAACTATCAAAGCCTGGAGATCAAGCGTCAGGCAGTAGAAGCGTATGAGCA
>Ga0065165_1002067_pt1 | contig 18538 bp, 11 predicted proteins | sample AraplaMF_Cvi_mMF_FD_63813 | JGI IMG/M metagenome (GOLD analysis project Ga0065165, IMG submission 63813) | Arabidopsis root microbial communities from the University of North Carolina, USA - plate scrape MF_Cvi_mMF (version 2) (version 3) | ecosystem: Host-associated > Plants > Roots >...
CCACCCTCGCTGCTCAGACAGGTCCTCCGCGTTCGACAGGGAGGCCGCTCACGCGGCCGATGTACCTATTTGGCCTTCGGCCGCTCTCTTGTGCGGAACTCGCCTCGAGGGTGGACACCGAAGACTCTACCGATATCTGAGGCCGATTGTCCGAAGAGCCCGCATGGCCGAAGACGGAAGCCACCGGGAGCGGGACATCATCGGCACGATCGTCGTCCCCCGCACACCTACCGTCGTGCCTGCGAAGGCAGGCACCCAGCGACTCCAACGCGGACGATCGCCACGGCGAATAAAAACCTCCGGCGCACTACGCCTATGCGCTCGCTATCGGGCAAATTCATGTAGGCGCTGTCGTATCAAAGTCCAGGGGCACTCCGAATTCAATACGGCTCTCGCCTGCACGCGTCGAATCATTCAACCGACATTCGATCTTGTGTCGGGTGTTGACCATGAGCAAGCCGCAATTGCGGTTCTCATGGAGCTTCTTATGCTAATGCCGAAATCCGTAACAGCCCGTTTTGCCTGCATATCGGCTGCTATCGTGACGGCCTGCCTGGTTTATCCATCCGCTGCCCAGCAGGTTCATTTGCGTCCAGCCGAACAGCCTGCAACTCCTGCAACTCCTGCAACTCCCACCACCCTCGCCAATCTGTCGGAATTGGAGCGTCAGAGGCTGATCGTACAGATCACCGAGATATCCAATCAGACGGCTAACGAGAAGTCCTGGTTCGAACAAGACTTGCGTCCCCTGATCATTAGGGTGGGACTGAATATCGAGAGCAACGGCATCGCATTCGACATGGAAGGACGCCTTTCCCATGAGGCGGGTTTCGATGATATGGCCGACCTGCACCGAGCGATAGAAAACCGCATCCTGACACTCGAAGGAGCTGGGGAGATAAACGTTTTCGAGTGGACTTACGGTGGAAGGTCTCTAGACGAAATACTACGAAACGTCGAACCGACTCCGGCGCCTCTTAGTCGCAGGAAGAGAGCCGCCGAACCCACCGAAGCTGTGATAGTCGCGGCAGGTCATGGGCGCTATTACCACCACGGATATAAGGACTGGCGACCACACCGTGAAGTGTCAAATGGCATCCTGGAGGATGATATGACTCCAAAGTTTGCCAGGGAACTAAGTCACTACCTTCGCCTACTTCGCTTCAATGCCGTCGAGCTCCGCGCCGATTGGCGCGGCAACCATGAGCCTAGCGGCCTGCCATGGGGAAACCTGGGGGCACGTTACTTCCTCGAGCAATGGAAACCAGCTTTGCCACAATCAATTTGGCATTCGCTGCCTGCGGCAGCGGATCCGGGGCGGGAGCGGAGGGAAGACATCTTGAGCCGCCCTCTGTACGCGAATCATGTCGGGGCTGACACCATTATTCATCTGCATACCAACGCCGATACAAATTCAGCCATCAGTGGTCTCAGGGTGCTCATTCATCCCGACAGACAGGCCTCGGCAAATTTGGGAAAACTTGCGCTTTGCAGCATGAAGGAGATGATCCATTCGATTGATCGCTTCAAAGCTTTCTCAGTAGCAAAGGCTCCGCACGTGGTCAACGATAAGGCGGAAAACGCGAAAGCCGCTATGCCCTCGATCATCGTCGAAACCGGCTTTCACACGAACCCATCCGATGCAGAACTCATTAAGGACACCGAGTTCCAGAGGACTTCCATGATGGGGCTTGCCAAAGCGTACCGACTGTTCAAGGGAGGTCGAGAATGCGAGGAATTCAAGATTGAGAACATGGCTGACCTGATCGAGACCGTCGGTAAGGACGCTCAGATGCCCGTTTCCTTGAGGGGCAACCCCGTGTACCCCTTGCGTATTCGATACTTGCCGTCCCGTTGCTACAGGGAGCCGTGCACTGCTGATAGTGCAAGCATCGGAGACCTGAATGAACTGGGACGCTTCCGAATTCGGCGATACTGCAGACGCGATGATGTGGAGAAAGGCCCCATCGAATACCTTGTAAGTGTCCAAGACTTCTGGGGTGCACGCACGGAACCGAAGACCTTTCGACTCACATGCCTGCCGAAAACAAGAAGGAAAGGTCGTTAGACCGCATCGGCTTTTCGGAAGCGCCCAGGCAATGGAGCTTAGACATATAGCTGGACCCTATCGTCCAGCTATTCTCACGGGCGTTTCATCGCGGTGATGCGAAGTTTGGGCCTCCACCCCGGAGAGCCCGCCATGAACCGCCGCCCTGCCCTCGCCATCGCCTTCCTCGTCGCCTCGCTGGGGCTTGCCGCGCATGCCCAGGAAAAGGACAGCCAGGGCGGGACCGCCACCGATGCCGGCTTCTTCAAGAATGCCGGTGCGTCGGGTCTGGCAGAAATCGAAGCCAGCCGTCTTGCCCTGAAGCAGTCGTCGTCCGCGAAGGTGAAGAAGTTCGCGCAGACGATGATCGACGATCACACGCGGGCCAACGAGGAACTGGAAGGGCTGAAGTCGGGCGACAAGGGTTATTCACTGGTGACCTCACCCATGCCGGACAGCCAGAAGATCATCGACGCTATGTCGCGGATGCACGGGGCCGAGTTCGACAAGGCCTATGCGAAGACGATGGTGGCCGATCACGAGGAAGCCGTCGCGATCTTCGAAATGGAGATCGAGAAAGGTTCCAACCCGAAGCTGAAGGCTTTCGCGAAGAAGACGCTGCCAAAGCTGAAGCACCATCTGGAGATGGCGAAGAAGTTGCCTTGAGGCCGCCTTGTCGCGCGTTGTTCTCGCCGCTATAGCGGCTCCTACAGGGCCGCCCGCCACTTTCGCGATGTTCAGGCGTTGCGGTTGGAGCCGGAGAGCACGTCTACCCAGACCGCCAGCACGAGGATCACGCCCTTGATGATCATCTGCCAGGAGTTGTCCACGTCCATCAGCTGCATGCCGCTGTCGAGGCTGGCCATCACCAGGGCGCCGATCAGGGCGCCATAGACCGTGCCGGAGCCGCCGCGCATGGACGTGCCGCCGATGAAGCAGGCCGAGATGGCGTCCAGCTCGCCGCCCGTACCCGCCGAAGGCGAACCCGAGCCCGTGCGCGCCACGGTGATGATGCCTGCGAAGGCGCACATGAGACCCATGAGCGCGAAGACGACGAGCTTTACCCGCGCCACGTTCACGCCGGACAGCCGCGTGGCTTCCATGTTGCCGCCGACCGCATAGATGTGGCGGCCGAACACGGTCTGCGTGGACACATAGGTGAACGCCGCGAGCAGGCCGAGGAGGATCATCACCGGAATGGGAATGCCGTTGGCGTCGTTGAGGATGCGGATGAAGCCCGCGATGAACGCGCCGATCGCCACGAGCCGGGCGATGTCGATCCACAGGGCCGCCTGCTGCAGTCCCAGCTTCGAACGGCGCATGCGGCGACGCACGGTGAGCGCCACCAACCCGATGAAGATGATCCCGCCGATCCAGCGCGAGAGCTCCACGGGCACGAAGCCCTGACCGAGCACAACGAGATCGTCTGGCGCGGGCGCGATGGTCGAGCTGCCGGTGATGTACAGCACGATGCCGCGGAACGCGAGCATGCCGCCGAGGCCCACGATGAACGAGGGCACGCGCATCTTCGTGACCACGAAGCCGTTGAAGGCACCGAGCAGCAGGCCCAGCACCAGCACGGCGCCGATGGCCGGCCACGTGCCCCAGCCCTCGTTCACCGTGAGGATGGCGACCACGCCGCCGAGCAGGCCGAGCAGGGAACCGATGGAGAGGTCGATCTCGCCGGCGATGATGACGAACACCATGCCGCACGCGAGCATGCCGGTGATCGCCATCTGCCGGAAGAGGTTCGAGAGGTTCCCCGGGGTGATGAACGCGGCGTCCGTCTTCACGTGGAAGAAGACCCAGATGATCGCCACCGCGATGAGCAGGGCGAGGATCTTGTAACGGACGAACAGCTGCTGGACTTTCTGTGCCTGCATGGAAGCCTTTCCTGATGACGCTTTGAACGGATGAAAAGTCAGGCCGCGTGCGCGGGACCTTCCGCGGCGTGCGAGATGGCCGCGGCCAGCACTTGTTCCTGGGTGAGGCCGAGGCTCGGGAAGTCGCCCCGCAGCCTGCCCTCGCCCACCACGAGCACGCGATCGCTGACGCCCAGCACCTCGGGCATTTCGGACGACACCATAACGATCGCCACGCCCTTGGCGGCAAGTTCGAACATCAGCTTGTAGATGTCGTACTTCGACCCGACGTCGACGCCACGGGTAGGCTCGTCGAGAATGAGGAGCTTCGGCTCGGGCAGCAGCATCTTCGTCAGCACCGCTTTCTGCTGGTTGCCGCCCGACAGCCCGACGATGGCCAACTCCGGGCTCGCCGTCTTGACACGAAGGCGCCGGATTTCGGTTTCCACCGTCTGCAACTCCGCCTGCCGGTCGATCTTCCCCGCGCGGGCGTAATGCGACAGCGTGGCCAGCGTGATGTTGTCGCCCACGCCCAGCAAAGGCACGATGCCCTGGCGCTTGCGGTCTTCCGGCACCAGCGACAGCCCCGCCTTGATTGCCTGCTCCGGGGTTCGCACCTTGATGGGCTTGCCTTCGAGCAGGAGCTCCGCCTCGTAGCGGCCGGGGTAGGCTCCGAAGATGGCGGACACGAGTTCCGTGCGGCCCGCACCCACGAGACCGGCGATGCCGAGGATTTCGCCCCGACGGACCTGGAAGGAGATGTCGTCCACACGCTTGCGGTTGGGGTTGGCGAGGTCCCAGCAGGTGACGTGTCGCGCTTCGAACACCACGTCGCCGATCTCGTGCTCCACCTTCGGGAACAGGTTCTCGATGTCGCGGCCGACCATGGCCGTGATGATCGACTGCGTGGTCATCTCGGCCATCGGCTTGGTGAGGATGTGCTTGCCGTCGCGGATCACGGTGACGGTGTCGCACACCCGCGCCACCTCGTCGAGCTTGTGCGAGATGTACACGCACGCCACACCTTCGCGTTTCAGATCCTCGATGATGGACAGCAGGGTGTCCGTCTCCGCCGAGGTAAGGGACGACGACGGCTCGTCGAGAATCAGCAGGCGCGCGTTCTTCGCCAGTGCCTTGGCGATCTCGAACAACTGCTGGTACCCGCCGCCGTAGTTCATGACCGGCGCCGCCACGTTCACGTCCTTGAGCTTCAGGCGCGCGAGCAGCGCCTCCGCCTTCGCGTACATCGCGTCGTAGTCCATCAATCCGCCGAAACGGCGGATCTCGTTGCCGAGGAAGATGTTCTCCGCCACCGACAGCTGCGGCACCAGCATGAGTTCCTGGTGGATGATGACGACGCCGGCGTCCTCGCTGTCGCGTACCGAGTACGCTTTCAGCGGCTTGCCTTCGACGAGGATCTCGCCCTCCCAGGTGCCGTAGGGATAGACGCCCGACAGCACCTTCATGAGGGTGGACTTGCCCGCACCGTTCTCGCCACAGAGGCCCACGCATTCGCCCGGCCGTACGGCCAGGTCGATGCCGTCCAGCGCGCGCACGCCGGAAAACTCCTTCACGATCCGGCGCATCTCGAAGAGGTAGTCGCTCATGACGGCGGATCAGGGTCCAACCTGGGCCTGGGTGTAGAAGCCGTCCTTCACCACGAGGTCCACGTTCTGCTTCGTCAACGCGGTGGGCTCAAGCAGGATGGTGTCGACGTCCCTCTTGCCGTTGTTCATCTTCGACGTGAACGACGGCGACTCACCCTTGGCCAGCTGCACCGCCAGATTGGCCGCATCGGTGGCGATGGTCTTGATCGGCTTGTACACCGTCATCGTCTGGGTGCCCGCCTTGATCCGCTTGATGGCCGCGAGGTCGGCGTCCTGGCCCGACACCGCGACCTTACCCGCCAGCTTCTGGCCGTTGAGCGCGGCGATGGCGCCGCCGGCGGTGCCGTCGTTGGAAGCGACGATGCCCTGGATGTTGTTCTTGTTGGCCGTGAGCGCGTTCTCGATGATGGATTGCGCGTTGGACGCCAGCCATTCGTTCGTCCACTGCTGACCGACGATCTTGATGTCGCCCTTGTCGACCAGCGGCTTCAGTACTTTCATCTGGCCTTCGCGGAGGATCTTCGCATTGTTGTCGGTGGGAGCACCGCCGAGCAGGAAGTAATTGCCCTTCGGCGCGGCATTGACCACGCCCTGCGCCTGCATCTGGCCGACCTTGTCGTTGTCGAACGAGATGTAGGCGTCGACGTCCGCGTTGAGGATCAAGCGATCGTAGGAAATCACCTTGATACCGGCACGCTTGGCTTCCGCCACCACGGTGGAGAGCGTCTTCGCGTTGAAGGGCACGATCACGATCACGTCGACCTTGCGCGAGATCAGGTTCTCGATCTGCTGGATCTGCTTCTGCTCGTTGGCGTCGGCGGATTGCACGGACACCGTGGCACCCTTGGCTTCGGCCGCGGCCTTGAAGAAGTCACGGTCGCGCGTCCAGCGCTCGACGCGAAGGTCGTCGATGGAGAAACCGATCACCGGCTTTTCCTTGCTCGCGTGCGCCTGCGGCGCGGCGAAGGCACCGGCGGCGATCATCGATACGGCCAGCAGGGCGTGCAGGGGTTTCTGTTTCATGGGCTTCTCCGTGCGGTCATGGCATCGCCCTTGCGGAAGGGCGGGATTCGTCGCCGGCGATGGCGGCGTCGGCATATAGAGGTTCCAGTCGCTCATAGGAACGGCGGAACAAAGGGTGGCGCGTTTGCAGGAAATAAGCATGACGCGCCGCATCGGGCTCGAAGGCGGCGGTCACGGGCGGCATGGGGCAGACTTCGTCGAGGGCGGCGCCGGGCTCCGCGGCCAGCCGCGCCAGACGTGCCGCGCCGAGCGCGGGGCCGACATCGCCACCGCTGCGCATGACCAGTCGCTTGCCGAGGATGTCCGCGAGCATCTGCGTCCAATACGCGCTGCGCGAACCGCCGCCGATGACGGTGATCTCGTCGGCCACGAGTCCCGTGGACTCCACCGCCAGCAGGCCGTCGAGCAGGCCCAGGCCCACGCCTTCGAGCGTGGCATTGGCGAGTTCGGCACGGTCGGTACCGGGCACCAGTTGCGTGAACGAGCCGCGCGCGTGGGGATTGTTGTGCGGGGTGCGTTCGCCGGTGAGATAGGGCAGGAACAACGGCCCGTGTTTTTCGAGGCCACGGGCCTGCGCTTCGGCGAGCAGGGAAGGCACATCGGTCGCGCCGGTAAGCCGTGCGGTGAAATCCAGACAACTGGCCGCATTGAGCATCACCGACATCAGGTGCCAGGTGTCCGGCACCGCATGGCAGAAGGCGTGCACCGCCTGCTCCGGGCTCGCACGGAAACCGTCCGATACCGCGAAGTAGACGCCCGAGGTGCCGAGCGAGAGCATGGCCTGCCCGTGCCGCACGATGCCCACTCCTACCGCACCGGCGGCGTTGTCGCCACCGCCCGCGGCCACGGGCACGGTGTCCATGCCCCAGCGAGCCGCCAGCGCAGGAGAGAGACGCCCGGCGGATTGCGTCCCTTCCTTCACCTGCGGCATGTGCGAACGATCGAGGCCGGTGGCGGCCAGCATCTCGCCGCTCCACTGGCGGTTCTTCACGTCCAGCCACAAGGTGCCTGCGGCATCGGAAGCGTCGGTGAAGAACTCGCCGGTAAGGCGCAGTCGCAGGTAATCCTTCGGCAGCAGCACCTTCGCCACGCGGCGGAAGACCTCGGGCTCGTGCCGTCGCACCCACGCGAGCTTGGGCGCCGTGAATCCCGGCATGGCCAGGTTGCCCGTAATGGCGCGGAAACCGGGCACGCGTTCCAGCTCCGCGCATTCGACATCGGAACGGCCGTCGTTCCAGAGGATAGCGGGGCGAAGGACCGTGTTCGATGCGTCGAGCAACGTCGCGCCGTGCATCTGGCCGGAAAGACCTATGCCGGCGACGCGTCGCGCGTCGCCTTGCATGAGGACTTTTTCCACAGCGGCCTCGGTCGCGGCCCACCACGCGGCCGGATCCTGCTCCGACCAGCGGGGACGGGGATGCGAAACTTCCAACGGGCTGGAGGCGCTGGCGCGCACCGCTCCCGCCTCGTCCATGAGGACCGCTTTCACCGATGATGTGCCCAGGTCGATGCCCAGGTACAGGCGCGACGGCGCTTCCATGTCGTGTCTCATTCAGCCGTAGATATAGCGGTTCACAATGTTTTCGAGCAACTCCTGTCCACCCGAAATGTGCTGTGGGTCGATGTTTCGCGCTACGGCGTCGTCGGCGAGCGATGCCAGGCTGAAGCCGCCTTGCAGGATCTTGCTGCCGAAGTCGCCGTCCCAGCCCGCGTAGCGCTTCGCCTTGAAGTCGGCCAGCGCGTCGCGCTCGATCATCCGGGCCGCGCGTTCGAGGCTGAGCGCGAGCGCATCGATGGCACCGATATGGCCGTGGAACAGGTCTTCCGGCGCGCTGCTTTGCCGCCGTACCTTGGTGTCGAAGTTGAAACCGCCGGTGGTGAAGCCGCCGGCCTTCAGTATCTCGTACGTCACCAGCGTGAGTTCTTCCACGCTGTTGGGGAACTGGTCGGTGTCCCAGCCGTTCTGCGGGTCGCCGCGATTGGCATCGATCGAACCGAAGAGACCGAGCGAGATGGAGGTGGCCACTTCGTGGTGAAACGAGTGGCCGGCCAGGGTCGCGTGGTTCGCTTCGAGGTTCGTCTTCACCTCGTTCTCCAGCCCGAACTCCTTCAGGAAACCGTACACCGTGGCGGTGTCGTAGTCGTACTGGTGCTTGGTGGGCTCCTGCGGCTTCGGCTCGATCAGAATGGTGCCCTTGAAGCCGATCTTGTGCTTGTGCTCGATCACCATCTGGAAGAACCGCCCCAGCTGGCTGCGCTCGCGCTTGAGATCGGTGTTCAACAGGGTGTCGTAACCCTCGCGCCCGCCCCACAGCACATAGTTGGCGCCGCCCAGGCGGTGGGTGGCTTCCATGGCGTGACGCACCTGGGTTGCGGCATAGGCGAACACCTCCGGCTGCGGATTGGTCGCGGCACCGGCGGCATAGCGTGGATGGCTGAACAGGTTGGCGGTGCCCCAGAGCAGACGCATGCCGGTCTCGCCCTGCTTCCGCTCGAGCATGTCCACCATGGCGGCGAAGTTCTTGCGGTAATCCGACAGGCCGTCGCCTTCCGGCGCCACGTCGGTATCGTGGAACGTGTAGAACGGTGTGCCAAGCCGGGAGAAGAAGTCGAACGCGGCATCGGCCTTCTCGCGGGCGCGCTGCAGCGGGTCGCCGGCTTGCTGCCAGGGACGGCCGAACGTGCCGGCGCCGAACACGTCCGAACCCGGCCACACGAAGGTATGCCAGTAACAGGTGGCCAGGCGCAGGTGATCTTCCATGCGCTTGCCGAGCACCCGCTTGTCGGGATCGTAATGCCGGAAGGCCAGCGGGTTGTCGCTGTCCTGGCCTTCGTGGCGAATCTTCGGGATGGATGAGAAGTACGACATAACAAATCCTTGACAAACGCGGTGACGGATTCCGACGATCGTGACGAGCGAGCCCCATGCCGTGCAATTGCGATTTCCGGTGCCTGCGAGGTCTTTTTCGATGCCGCGCTGCGTCATGGACGCACCCCGCGACGTAAGCTAGCGTGGCAACGATGAGTTCTCCCCTGGAAAACCATGACCAACCCGCATCGCATCGCCCTCCTGTTCAACGCCAACAAGGTGTACGACCGTCAGGTCATCGCAGGCATCGGGCACTACCTGAACAGCACGCGCGTGGAGTGGGATCTCTTCATGGAAGAGGATTTCCGCAGCCGCATGCGCGACATCCACCAGTTCAAGGGCGACGGCGTCATCGCCGACTTCGACGATCCGGAAGCGCCTGAAGCCCTGCGCGATCTGCCCATTCCCGTCGTGGCGGTGGGCGGTTCGTACCACGATCCCTCCGCGTACCCGGCAGGCGTGCCCTACATCGCCACGGACAACGCGCGCCTCGTGCGCCTTGCCTACGACCACCTCATCGAGCAGGGGCTGGGCCGGTTCGCGTTCTACGGCCTCCCGCCGAATCCGGGCAGCCGCTGGGCGCAGGAGCGCGAGCAGGCGTTTCGCGCCATCGTCGAGGCGGAGGCCGTGGAAGCCACGGTTTACGAAGGATCGCCCACCAGCGCCGGCGGCTGGGGCGAGGCCGTGGAAGAACTGGTGGCGTGGCTGACGGCGCTGCCGAAGCCCATCGGCATCATCGCCACCACGGACGCCCGCGCGCGGCAGATTCTGCAAGCCTGTGTGATCGGCGACATTCCCGTGCCCGAGCAGGTGGCGATCGTAGGTATCGACAACGACCCGATGGCGCAGCTGCTCACCCGCATTCCCCTCACGTCGGTGATCCAGGGTGCGGAGGAAATGGGCCGCACGGCCGCCCACCTGCTGCACCAGATGCTGCGCGGGGTGGACTGCTCCGGCACGCGCGTGCTGGTGCCGCCGGTGGGCATCAACGTGCAGGTGTCGAGCCGTTACCACCCGGTGCGCAGCCCGCACGTCATGCGCGCCAGTCACTACATACGGCAATACGGATGCCTGGGCATCAAGACCGAGCAGGTGGCGGACTATGTGGGCGTGTCGCGCACGGTGCTCGAGGAGCACTTCAAGCGCGAACTGAAGCAGACGGTGCATCAGGTGATCCTGAAGCACAAGCTGGACGCCGCGTGCGACCTGATCGCGAATTCCGACACGCCGCTGGCCGACATCGCGCTTCGCTGCGGCTTCACGTCGCTTCAATACATGTATGCGGTATTCCGTCGCGAGTACGATTGCACGCCGCGACAATACCTCGACCTTCATCGAACGGCGGGAGCGACATGATCGTCGCCCGCCAGGAACGCTCCATGCCCGTATCGCACGCCACCGCCTGGGACCACTTGCCCGACGGCCGCCCCTTGCATCGCTGGACGCTGAGAAACGCCGCCGGCGCGCAGGTGGAGATCAGCGACCTCGGCGGTACCCTTCTCTCCTGGCAGGTTCCCGATCGGCAAGGGCGCCTGGGCGAAGTGCTGCTGGGCCACGCCACCGCGCAGCAGTATCTGGACTCCAACGCCTACATGGGCGGCATCGTGGGTCGCTGGGCCAACCGCATCCGGGGCGGCAGGTTCCGCCTCGACGGCATCGACTACCGGGTGGACCGCAATGACGGCGGCAACCACCTGCACGGCGGCACCGACGGTTTCCACCGGCAGCGCTGGGACGTGGAATCCGACGACGGCGGCCTTCTGCTCCGGTTGGTATCGCCCGAAGGGGACGGCGGTTTTCCGGGCGAGGTTCGCGTGGAACTGCGAGTGCGCCTGGACGACGACGGCGCCCTCGACCTGCGCTATGCCGCCACCAGCGATGCGCCGACGCCACTCAGTCTCACCGCCCATCCGTATTTCAACCTCAACGACCGGCGGCCGGACATCCGCGATCACGTGATCCGGATCGATGCCGACGCCTTCCTTGCCATCGACGCGGGCGCCATTCCCGTCGGGCGGCAGGAGGTGGCCGGCTCGGCCTTCGACTTCCGGGAGGCGGCGCCGATCGGTTCGCGCCTGCACTGGCCCGACCCGCAGCTCCGGCTGGTAGGCGGCTTCGACCATTGCTACGTGCCTCGCGGCGAAGCAGGAGCCGGGCCGCGGGTGGTGGCGGTGGTCACCGAGCCCTCCAGCGGACGCAGGCTCACCGTGGAGACCGACCGCCCGGGGCTGCAGTTCTACAGCGGCCAGAAACTGACCGGCCAACCGGGACGCCATGGCGACATGTACGGCCCGTTCGCAGGCTTCGCACTGGAAACCCAGGCGTTTCCCGACCAGGTGAACGGGCCGGACGCCGAGGGCGCGATCCTCCGCCCGGGCACTGTGTGGCGCCAGCACACCCGCTATCGCATCGATACCGCGGGCTGATCCGCTGCGGCTAACGGGTACAATGGTGGGATGTCGCTTATCCAACTGCTCAACGTCGACTACAGCGTCGGCGGCCCGCTCCTGCTCGAACAGGTCGATCTTTCGCTCGATACCGGCGAGCGTGTCTGCATCGTCGGCCGCAACGGCGCCGGCAAGTCCACCCTGCTGAAGCTGATCGCCGGCGAACTGCATCCCGACGACGGCGAGATCCGGCTGCAGGGCGGCACCCGCATCGCGCGGCTCACCCAGGAAGTGCCGCAGGATACGCAAGGCAGCGTCTTCGACGTGGTGGCCGACGGCCTCGGAGAGCTGGGCCACCTGCTGGCCCGCTACCACCACCTGCTGGACGCAGGCGACATGGACGGGCTCGGCGACGTGCAGGCACAGATCGAGGCGCAGAACGCGTGGGATCTCGATTCGCGCGTGCAGCAGGTGATCGAACGCCTGGAGCTGCCGGCGCATACCGATTTCTCGGAACTTTCCGGTGGCATGAAACGCCGCGTGCTGCTCGGCCAGGCGCTGGTGCGCGACCCGAACCTGTTGCTGCTCGACGAGCCCACGAACCATCTCGACATCGAAGCCATTGCCTGGCTGGAAGGCTTCCTGAAGAGCTTCTCCGGCAGCATCGTCTTCATCACCCACGACCGCAGCTTCCTGCGTTCGCTGGCCACGCGCATCGTCGAGATCGACCGCGGCGCCGTCACCAGCTGGCCAGGCGACTACGACAACTACCTGCGCCGCCGCGAGGAGCGTCTTCACGCCGAAGCCCAGGCGAACGCCCATTTCGACCGGAAGTTGGCGCAGGAAGAAGTGTGGATCCGCCAGGGCATCAAAGCGAGGCGTACGCGCAACGAAGGCCGCGTACGCGCGTTGAAGGCGATGCGCCGGGAGCGTGCGGAGCGTCGGGAGCAATCCGGCAACGCGCGCATCACCCTGGCTACGGCGCAGGCGTCGGGGCGCAAGGTGATCGAGGCGAAGCACATCACGCAGGCCTATGGCGGGCGCACGCTGCTGGACGACGTGTCGACCACCATCATGCGCGGCGACCGCGTGGGCATCATGGGCCCCAACGGCGCCGGCAAGTCCACGCTGCTGAAGATCCTGCTCGGCGAGCTGGCGCCGCAGCAAGGCGAGGTCACGCTCGGCACGGGCCTGGAAGTGGCTTACTTCGACCAGCACCGCTCCGTGCTGGACGACCGCATGAACGCGCTGGACAACGTGGCCGAGGGCCGCGAGTACATCGAGCTGAACGGCCAGCGCAAGCACATCATCGGCTACCTGCAGGACTTCCTGTTCTCCCCGGAGCGGGCGCGCGCGCCGATCACGCGGCTTTCGGGGGGCGAACGCAACCGGCTGCTGCTGGCGAAGCTGTTCGCGCAGCCTTCCAACCTGCTGGTGATGGACGAACCGACGAACGACCTCGACGTGGAGACGCTGGAACTGCTCGAGGAACTGCTCAACGAGTACACCGGCACCTTGCTTCTGGTATCGCACGACCGCGACTTCATCGACAACGTGGTCACCAGCACGCTGGTGCTCGAAGGCGACGGCCTCGTCGGCGAATACATCGGCGGCTACAGCGACTGGCTGCGCCAGCGCCCGGCCACGCCGGCGTCGAAGCCGGCCGCGGCAAAGACCGCGTCCGTGGCGGAACCGGCGCCGGTGCCCGCTGCCCCGAAGCGCAAGCTGTCTTTCAAGGAGCAACGCGAGCTCGATCTCCTGCCCGCGAAGCTCGAGCAGTTGGAGGCGGAAATCGCGAAACGCACCGAGGCGATGAACGATCCGAAGTACTACCAGCAGGACGCGGCCACGATCACGCGCGGCAACGAGGAGCTGGCGAAGCTGCAGGCGGAACTGGAGAAGGCGTTCGCGCGGTGGGAAGAGCTGGAGGGCTGAGGGCGAATAGGCCACCGGCCCTAGGCCCGCACTGTAGGAGCGCGCCTTGCGCGCGACATCTTTTCGCGCCAGTCCTGGCTTTACGCGCCAGCTCCGGGGCATGGCCTCAAAAGATGTCGCGCGCGAGGCGCGCTCCTACAGGCGAGAGCATCAACCCGTATTCTGCAACCCCTGCGACACACCATTCACGCACGCCACCAGCGCCTTGAGCAAGGTATCGTCCTTGCCCCCGGTGGCTCGCCAGCGCCGAAGCAGATCCACCTGCAACAGGCTCATCGGGTCCACGTAAGGATTGCGCAGGCGGATCGACGTCGCGAGCCGCGGGTCGCCGGCCAACAGCTCCTTGCCCCCCTTCAGCTTCTGCACCCAGCGCACCGTGCGCTCGAACTCGTCGCGAAGCATGGGGAAGAAACGGTCGTGCAACGGTCCCGCGAGCTTCGAGAAGGCCTCCGCGATGTCGATGTCGGCCTTGGCCAGCACCATCTCCACGTCGTCGAGCATCGTGGCGAAGAACGGCCAGTCGCGAGCCATGCGGACAAGCGATTCGTCGCCGCATTCCTTCGCGATGCTGTCCAGCGCCGAGCCCAGGCCGTACCACCCCGTCAGCACGGCGCGGCACTGCGTCCACGAGAACACCCACGGGATGGCGCGCAGATCTTCCACGCCCTTCATGCTGCGCCGGCGCGCCGGGCGCGAGCCGAGCGTCATGCGTTCGATCACGTCGATCGGTGTGGCGCCACGGAAGTAGTCGACGAATCCCTCCTTGTCGACGAAGGCCCGGTAGGCCTTGCGGCTGGCATCCGAGAGCCGCGCCATCGTGTCTTTCCACGCCTCTTCGCGTGCCTCGCTGTCGCGCGGCCGCAACGAGGCGCGCATCACCGCACCGAGCGTCTGTTCGAGGTTGCGCACGGCGAGGGCGCGAATGCCGTACTTGCGATGGATGACCTCGCCCTGCTCCGTGACGCGCAGGATGCCCGCGACGGAACCGCGCGGCGACGCCATGAGGGCCGGGGTGATACGCGAACCGCCGCGGCTGGCCGAGCCGCCGCGGCCGTGGAAGAAGGCGATGCGGATACCGGCCTGCTTCGCCACTTCCAGCAGTTCCACCTGCGCGCGCTGCAGGCTCCACTTCGACGCGACGGTGCCGCCGTCCTTGCCGCTGTCGGAATAACCGAGCATCACCCACTGGCGGTCGCCGCGCGCCTTGAGGTGGGCGCGATAGACCGGATCGTCCAGCAGCGTGCGCAGTGTCTCCGCGCCGCCCGCGAGGTCATCGATCGTCTCGAACAGCGGCGCGACGTCCAGCGGCACGATGCCCTCGTTCACCAGGCCGCCATGGCGCGCGAGCGCCAGCACCGCAAGCACGTCGGCCGCCGTTTCGGCCATGCTGATGATGTACAGGCCCGTGGCTTCGTTGCCGTAGCGCTTGCGCGAATCGGCCAGCGTGGCGAACACGTCGCGCAGCATCGTCACGTTCTCGTCGCCCGAGCCGGCGACGAAGCTCCGCTCGCCGGACGCGTAGGGGCGCAGCGTGGCGGCGCGCGCCGACGCGTCGCGGTTCGCCCATTCGCCATCGTCCAATAGCGCCGACAAGGCTTCGTCATGCAGGCGTGCGTCCTGGCGCACGTCCAGCCGCGCGAGATGGAACCCGAACGTTCGTGCCCGCCACAGCAGGCGGCCGACGGCATAAGCGCCCGCGTGCTTTCCGCCGTGCTCCAGCAGGCTCGTTTCCACCAGGACGATATCGTCGATGAATTCGCTGGCCGAGGCATAACGGCCGTCCCGTTCGTGCAGCGTGGTGTCCAGGCGCTCGGCGACGAAGGTGAGGAACGCGCGGTAGGGCATGTCGGCGTGCCGCGGCCGGATGCGCGCGGCGGCCTCGGGAAACCGGTCGCGATATGCCTGGAGGCGTGCACGGAAGCCGTCACTGAGTTTTACACGGTCTTCCGTCTGGCTGAGCAGGCGGCCCAGTGCACCGACGTCCTCGATGTAGCGCTCGAGCACCAGCGCACGTTGCGCCGACAGCGTTGCCGCGATGGTGTCGGCATTGACGTTCGGATTGCCGTCCATGTCGCCGCCCACCCACGTGGCGAAGCGAAGCACCCGAGGCACGGCGATGCCTTCGCCGAAGGTGTCGGCAAGCGCCTGTTCCAGCGCTTCATAGAGCGCAGGCAGCACGCGGTACAGCGGCCGTGCGATGTAGAAGCCGACGTGCTCGAACTCGTCCTGCACGCTCGGCCGCACCGGCGACGCCTCGGCGGTCTGCCAACCGGCGGAAAGCGCCATGAGGATGCGGGCGTCGTCGTCGCGCAGTTCCTGCGGCGTGCGGGTGGGGTCGAATTCGTCCACCAGCGCGCGCACGATCTCCTGTTCCTTCTCCAGCAGGGAACGGCGCACGGCCTCGGTGGGATGGGCCGTGAAGACAGGCTCCACGTCCAGGTGGCCGAGCAGCCGGGTCAGTTCGTCGCGGTCCACCCCGTCCTTCTTCAGCTGCGCCAGCACGGCGGCCAGCGACTCGGGCTGCGGCGCGCCGCCCTCGCGCTGGTAATCGCGCCGCCGGCGGATGCGGTGCACGCGCTCCGCGGTGTTCACGGCCTGGAAGTAGGTGGCGAAGGCGCGGGCGAGGGCTTCGGCATCCGCGGCGTCGAGGCCGTTCAACGTCTCGGCCAGGGCATCGACCGACTCGCCGCTGCGCCGGCGGTGGATGGCCGCGGTACGCACCTGCTCCACCCGCTCGAAGAAGGCTTGCCCACCCTGCTCCGCCAGCATCTGGCCGACCAGGGCCCCCAGACGCCGAACGTCGTCGCGCAAGGGGCCGTCGTGGGGAAGGAATTCGGGATCGCGTGCGGCTTCCATCGGGCTCTCGTGTCTGGCGGGAACCCCGAGAGTACCGAAAAACATCGTTCATCCCTGCATCCGGATTCCGCGATATAATCGATGGACCGTTTTGCCCGCCGAGGGGCGCTGCGACCATGGGTTTCCCATAGGCCAGGCTCGGCGCGGCGTCCCACCGAACGGCGCCCCCGTGAATCTCCGGAGCTACGCCAGATGAACGCCGTCACCAAAGACACCTCTTTCCAGGATTACAAGGTCCGCGACATTTCGCAGGCCGACCTCGGCCGCCGCCGCATCCGCATGGCGGAAGAGGAAATGCCGGGCCTGATGCAGATCCGCGCCCGCTACGCCAACGAGAAGCCGCTCAAGGGCGTGCGCCTCTCGGGCTCGCTGCACGTCACCAAGGAAACCGCCGTGCTCGCCGAGACCCTGCGCGAGCTGGGCGCCTCCGTGCGCTGGGCGTCCTGCAACATCTTCTCCACCCAGGACGACGTGGCCGCGGCACTGGCCGCCGGCGGCCTGCCGGTGTTCGCCTGGAAGGGCGAATCGCTGGAGGAATACTGGGAATGCACGCTCGACATGCTCACGCATCCGGGCGAGCTGGGCCCGCAGCTGATCGTCGACGACGGCGGCGACGCCACCCTCTTCATCCATAAGGGTGTGGAACTCGAAGATGGCAGCGACTGGGTCAACACCCCGAGCGGCAACCACGAAGAACAGGTCATCAAGGACCTCGTGAAGAAGACCGCCGCGGCGCGTCCGGGCTGGTTCAAGAAGATCGCCGCCGAATGGCGCGGTGTGTCCGAAGAGACCACCACCGGCGTGCACCGCCTCTACCAGCTCGCCGAAGCCGGCAAGCTGCTGGTGCCGGCCATCAACGTCAACGACTCGGTGACCAAGAGCAAGTTCGACAACCTCTACGGCTGCCGCGAATCGCTGGCCGACGGCATCAAGCGCGCCACCGACCTCATGGTGGCCGGCAAGGTGGCCGTGGTCTGCGGCTACGGCGACGTGGGCAAGGGTTGCGCGCATTCGCTGAAGGGCTTCGGCGCGCGCGTCATCGTGACCGAGATCGATCCGATCAACGCCCTCCAGGCCGCGATGGAAGGCTTCCAGGTCACCACGGTGGAAGACACCCTGGGCATCGGCGACATCTATGTCACCACCACGGGCAACAAGGACATCATCACGCTGGAACACATGGCGAAGATGAAGAACAACGCCCTGGTCTGCAACATCGGCCACTTCGACAACGAGATCCAGATGGATCGCCTGAACGCGGCGAAGGACGTCACCCGCGAAACCATCAAGCCGCAGGTCGACCGTTACACCTTCGCTGCCACCGGCCACAGCATCTACATGCTGGCCGAAGGCCGCCTGGTGAACCTCGGCTGCGCCCACGGCCATCCGAGCTTCGTCATGTCGAACAGCTTCTCGAACCAGACGCTTGCGCAGATCGACCTGTGGAAGAACAAGGACACCTACGAGAAGACGGTGTACCGCCTGCCGAAGAAGCTGGACGAGGAAGTGGCCCGCCTGCACCTCGAACAGATCGGCGTGAAGCTCACCGTGCTCACGAAGGAACAGGCCGATTACATCGGCGTGCCGGTGGAAGGCCCGTACAAGGCCGACCACTATCGCTACTGATCGATTGCACCGCTAAACAGCGAGTGACGGAAGGCGCCTTCGGGCGCCTTCTTTCGTTTCGTCACCCCGAAACATCTGAAAGGGCGGCGCCTAGCGCAAGGCTGGCGCCAGGCGACGCACCCTTGCGGAATGCGGCCTACAGGCCCCATCGGCAATGAACTATTGCCATGCTTCGCCACTTACTTGAGCATCGCTCCGATCAACTCAAGGAGGGCACCACGTGTGACTGTCGCAGCACACACGTGGGATCGGCCCGATGGAGAAATCATGACAGCGGAAGACGACTTCGGCGAAGAAGGCGCGCGCCCTTCATCGCTCATCCCCGT
>Ga0065165_1002068_pt1 | contig 18536 bp, 16 predicted proteins | sample AraplaMF_Cvi_mMF_FD_63813 | JGI IMG/M metagenome (GOLD analysis project Ga0065165, IMG submission 63813) | Arabidopsis root microbial communities from the University of North Carolina, USA - plate scrape MF_Cvi_mMF (version 2) (version 3) | ecosystem: Host-associated > Plants > Roots >...
GGCGAGGTCGCTGTAGGTCGTGAAGGAGAGGCGGTTCTTCTCCGCCCATTTCGAGATGATGGAGTAGCGGATGCAGATCATCGCCGCGAGCGCGTCGCGGCCGGCGCCGAGCACCACGGCTTCCGCGATATAGGGCGAGAACTTCAGCTTGTTCTCGATGAATTGCGGCGAGAAGCGCTCGCCGCGCGAGGTCTCCGCGAGATCCTTGATGCGGTCGATGACGACGAGTTGCTTATTGTCGTTGAAATAGCCGGCATCGCCCGACAGCATCCAGCCGTCCTTGAGGTCGGCAACGCTCGCCTCGGGGTTCTTGTAATAACCGAGGAACATGTTGGGATGACGCACCACGATCTCGCCGACGCCGTGGACGTCGGCATTGTCGATGCGGATCTCGACACTATCGGCCATCGGCACGCCGGTGGTGTCAGGATCGACCTTGCCTTCGGGATGCAGCGTGTAGGCCCCCAGCAATTCCGTCTGGCCGTAGAGCGTGCGCAGCGGCACGCCCATGGCCTGGAAGAATTTGAAGGTGTCGGGGCCGAGCGCCGCACCGCCGGTCGCAGCCGAGCGCAGGCGGGTGAAGCCGAGGCGGTCGCGCAGCGCGCGGAACAGGATCGCGTCGGCAAAGCCCGAACGCTTTCCTTCCGCGAGGGCCGCGAGACCCGTCTTCATGCCGACATCGAACAGGCTTTGCTTGAAGGGCGTCGCGTCCATCACCTTGGCGCGGACGTCGGCGGCGATCGATTCCCAGACCCGTGGGGCAAAGAGCACGAATGTCGGCGCGATCTCGCGCAGATCGTTCATCATCGTCTCAGGCTCTTCGACGAAGTTGATCTTCATCCGGCACAGCAGGCCTTTGCCGAGCACGTAGACCTGCTCCATGATCCAGGGCAGCGGCAGCACCGAGACATATTCGTCGTCGGGGCCCTTCGGATCGAAGGCGAGGTAGGTCGCGCAATGGCCGAGCACGCGGCCGGCGGCGAGCATCGCGAGTTTCGGATGCGAGGTGGTGCCCGAGGTCGTGCAGAGGATCGCTACATCCTCGCCCTTGGTGGCATCGACGAGCTTGTCGTAAAGCTCCGGCTCGCGCGCGGCGCGGGCGCGGCCGAGCTCTGCGAACTGTTCTGCCGACATCAGGCGCGGATCGTCATATTTCCGCATGCCGCGCGGGTCGGAATAGATGATGTGCTTCAGCTTCGGCACGCGGTCGGCCAGCGTGAGAAGCTTGTCGACCTGTTCCTCGTCCTCGGCGAAGACGAGCTGGGCTTCGCCATAATTGAGGAGGTAGGAGGCCTCCTCGTCCAGCACGTCGCGATACAGCCCGAGGCTGAGGCCGCCGATGGCATGCGTCGCCACTTCCGCCGCGACCCAGTCCGGCCGGTTGTCGCCGATGATGCCGATCACGTCATTGCGCCCGAGGCCCATTTCGACGAGACCGAGTGCGAAATCGCGCACGCGCGTGTGATAATCGTTCCAGGTGAACACGCGCCACAGCCCGAGATCCTTCTCGCGCAACGCGATCTCGTTGCCGTGCTCCCTGGCATTGAGCCGGAGCATTTTCGGATAGGTGTCGGCCCGGGCGACGCGGGCTGCGTAATCCATCATGCCGCGCTCTCCTGCGCCGGCGGCGCATCGTCGGGGTCGACCAGCACCTCGTCTTCCTCACCGAGGTAGGCGCGTTTGACGTGGGGATCGGCCAGGACGGCACCCGGATCGCCCTCGGCGATCTTGCGGCCGAAATCCAGCACCATGACGCGGTGGGAGATGTCCATCACCACGCCCATGTCGTGCTCGATCATCACCACCGTCATGCCGAACTCCTCGTTGAGGTCGACGATGTAGCGGGCCATGTCCTCCTTCTCCTCGAAATTCATGCCGGCCATCGGCTCGTCGAGGAGGATGAGGCGCGGCTCCAGCGCCATGGCGCGGGCAAGCTCCACGCGCTTGCGCAGGCCATAGGAGAGGGTGCCGGCGGTGGCCTTACGCACCGACTGGAGGTCGAGGAAGTCGATGATCTCCTCGACCTTGCGGCGATGGGCGAGCTCTTCCTTGCGGGCGCCGGTCAGCCAGTAGAGCGAACCCGTGAGGAAATTGTTCTTCAGGAGGTGATGGCGGCCGACCATGATGTTGTCGAGCACGCTCATGTGGTGGAACAGCGCCAGGTTCTGGAAGGTGCGGCCTATGCCGAGCGAGGCGCGCGCGTTCGGCGTCAGGCCGGTGATGTCGCGATCGCCATAGAACAGCTGGCCTTCGGTCGGCCTGTAGCGGCCGGAAATACAGTTCACGATCGAGGTCTTGCCGGCGCCGTTGGGGCCGATGATCGAGAACAGCTCGCCCTCATTGATGGCGAAGCTGACGTCGGTCAGCGCACGGACGCCGCCGAATCGCAAGGACACGCCGCGCACTTCGAGACTGGTAGCCACCAAACAAATTCCTCCCGGTGATGGCGCGTTCAGCGGCGCTCTTCGTCGGTTCCTCCGGCCGATCCTAGTACGGCCGTGCCGGTGAGGCCATGCAGCAGATGGTCCCGACCGGAGCCGCACCGCTCTTGCTCCCGTCAGGGATCAAAAGCCGTATCGCCCAAGGTGGTCCTCAATAGGGGAAACCGCTATTTTGAAATGTCTCCCGCCTGACAATTCTGCGACAAAGTTTTTCCGGCGGTCGCGATCTCCTTCTTTCGTCGGATGGTGGTCGAAGAGATCGTGTTGCAGTGCAACAGAGAGATGGGGTAACGGAACGGTGCGGCTGGCTTCGGGATCATGATTTCAGAGGATCAACTGAAGCGCGTCGCCGCCTGGTCGCGCGAGCTCACGCAAGCGGAGATGGAAGTCGCTCGTGCCGGGATCAATGAGCGGTCCTACGGCACCGGCGAAACCGTGTTCATGCGCGGCGACACGTTCGATTATTGGGCCGGTATGGTCTTCGGGCTCGCCCGGATGGGCGGGGTCTCGCGCGACGGCAAGGAGACCAGCCTTGCCGGTCTCACGGCGGGGGCCTGGTTCGGCGAAGGCAGCGTGCTCAAGAATGAGCCGCGCCGCTACGACGTGGTCGCGCTGCGCAACAGCCGCGTCGCCCTGATGGAGCGCAGCGCCTTCATGTGGCTGTTCGAGAACAGCGTCGGCTTTAACCGCTTCCTGGTCCGCCAGCTCAACGAGCGGCTCGGCCAGTTCATCGGCATGCTCGAGGTCAACCGCACGCTCGATGCCACGGCACGCCTCGCCCGCAGCATCGCCTCGCTGTTCAACCCGATCCTCTACCCGGAATCGACCGCGCATCTGGAGATCACCCAGGAGGAGATCGGCGCGCTCTCCGGCATGTCCCGCCAGAACGCCAACCGCGCGTTGAACCGACTGGAGAAGGAGGGGTTGCTGCGGCTCGAATATGGCGGCGTCACCATCCTCGACGTCGAGAAGTTGCGCGGGTACGGGGATTAGCTACCGCGCATTGGCCGGAGCGTGCAGCGGCCAGAGATCGGCGCGCCAGCGGATCGCGATCGCCAGCATCGCGATGAAGCCGGCGGCGGCATAGAGCGAGCCCGTCGCGGAATAGCCGATGATGTCGATCAGGCTGCCGGCCACGAGCAATCCGATCGGCAGTCCGTAGATCACCATCATGCGGACGCCCATGACGCGGCCGCGCAGATGCGCGCTCGCCGACCGCATCAGGATCACGGCCGCCGAGATCATCGACATGCTCTGGGCGATGCCGGCGAGCACAAGGCAGGCCATCGCCACCGGCATGGTCCTGATCTCGACGAACACCAGCAGCATCGCATACCACGCCAGCGTCGCGCCGATCAGGAGCCGGGCGATGCGCAGTCCGCCGACGAGGCTGAGCGTGATCGAGCCGGTCAGCGAGCCGATGGCGAAGCTCGCCGAGAGATAGCCGAGGCCGGTCTGGTCGGTGTGAAAGATGTCGCGCGCGATGTAGGGCAGCAGCCCGCCGGTGAAGGGAAAGGCGGTGAGATTGGCCAGGAAGGCGACGCACAGCGCCGCGCGCATGCCCGGCCCCCTCCAGGCGTAGACGATTCCCTCCTTGAGGTCGCCCAGCAGCCGCGCGACCGCGTGGCCGCTGGCCGGAAGATCGCTGGTGACGACGGTCCGTTTCGGCCGGGTCAGGCAGGACATGAGAAGGGCGGCGACGAGGTAGAGGCTCGCGACCGCCGCATAGACGAGCCCAATGCCGAGCACGGCAAACAGTCCCGCGCCCGTCAGCGCGCCGGCAATGCGCGCGCTATCCTGGGTCGTGCGTGACAGGCCGATCGCGCCGACCAGCCGCTCGGGCGGCATGATGTCGGCGAGCAGCGCACTGCGAATGCCGAGATCGGACGAGCGGATCAGGCCCATGATCGCAACGATGATCATGACGTTGAGTGGCGCCAGATGGCCGGTCAGCGCCAGCACCATGATGGTCGAGGCGAGCAGCGTATAGGTGAGGCGGAGCACGACCAGGAGATCGCGATGACCGATCCGGTCCCCGATCATCCCGAGCGCCGGTGCAACCAGCGTTCCGACATATTGCAGCGAGGCGAGAATGGTCAGCAGCAGCACCGAGCCGGTCTCGACCAGGATGTACCAGCCGAGCACCAGCGTCTCGATCTCGAACGCCCAGGAGGTGAGCAGGTCGGATGGCCACTGGAAGCGATAATTGCGGATACCGAATGGCGCGAGTGCTGACGGCGTTGCGGCTGCGCTCACGACGCGATGACGGGTGTCACGGCGATTCCCTTGCCCTTGTTGTTTCTTCTTGCTGTTTGGCAACGTAGCGTTGGCGACGCGCCTGTCAATCGGACTCGCCGCAGGTCGCCCTGCGCCGGGCCCCTAGCTGGCTGCTGTTCTCGGTTTCCGTCCCGCGAGGGCCGCGGCCATTGCCGAGATCAACGGGCGCATGAAATAGGCTTCATCCGCGGGCGAGACGTCGGTGCGCAGGCCGTGCGCGGCGAGTTCGCCGGAGACCGCAGGTCCCACCGAGGCGACCAGCGTGCGCTCGAAACCAGCGCGCAGCTTCGCTTCGCTGCCATGGGCCTTGGCCGCTTCGATCAGGCGGCGAACCTGACCGAGATTGGTCAGCGCGATGGAATCGATCTTCCCCTGCGCCATGTCGTCGATGGCGGCGACGATGTTGGCATCCGCGGCCTTGGGATCGTAGACGTAAGGCAGCACGGTATCGACCTCGGCGCCCTGCGCGGCGAGCGCGCCGGTCAGCGCGCTGTGGTCCTTGTCGGGATAGAGCTGGAGGCCGAGGCGGCGCCCCTTCAGGTCGAGCTTGCCCAGCATCTCGATCACGCCCTCGGTGGTCGGCTTCTCCGTGGTCTGCTGGGCCTCGAGCGAGATCTCGCGCAGCGCCTTGCCGGGCTTGGGGCCACGGGTGAATTTTCGCGATTTAGCGAGTGCTGCCACGAGAGCCGCGTCGAGCCCGCGGGTGCGGGCGAGCTTCATGATCCGCCGCAGGCCTTCGCCGGTCATCAGCACGAGATCGTCGAGCGGCCTGTCGATGGCGCGGCGGATCCAGGCCTCGACCGGGGCGGGGTCGGGCGCATCCTCGATGGTGAACATCGGGCATTGCACGACCTCGGCGCCCTGCTCGGCCAGCAGCTTGGAAAACTGGGCTTCCTCGCGTGTTTCCAGGATCAGGATGCGGGTGCCGTTCAAGCGGTCGGCCATGGGGATGCTCCGGTCAGTCAAATCGCAATGGACCATTCATCCTGCCTCCGCGATCGGGATTGGCGCAAGGGCGGGGTCGGTGATAGAGCAGGACGCAAATCGCGGGTTGTTCCGCGCGCCGCTGCACAAACCTTGATCAAGAACCATGCCCGATCATCAATATGTCCTGACCCTGTCCTGTCCGGATCGCCCCGGCATCGTCTCGGCGGTGTCGACCTTCCTGGCGAACTCCGGACAGAACATTCTCGACGCCCAGCAGTTCGACGACGTCGAGACCAGGAAATTCTTCATGCGCGTGGTCTTCACCGCGGCCGATCTCGCCGTGGAACTGTCGGCGCTCCAGACCGGCTTCGCCGCGATCGCCGAGCGCTTCGGCATGGAGTGGCAGATGCGCGACCGCGCCGCGCATCGCAAGGTGATGCTGCTGGTATCGAAATCCGACCACTGCCTCGTCGACATCCTCTATCGCTGGCGCACCGGCGAGCTGCCGATGACGCTTGCCGCCATCGTCTCCAACCATCCGCGCGAGGTCTATGCCGGGCTCGATTTCGGCAGCATCCCGTTCCACTATCTGCCCGTCACCAAGGAGACCAAGCGCGAGCAGGAGGCGCAGATCCTCGATCTCGTCGCCAGGACCGGGACCGATCTCGTCGTGCTCGCCCGCTACATGCAGATCCTGTCGGACGATCTCTCGGGAAAACTCTCGGGACGCTGCATCAACATCCACCACTCGTTCCTGCCGGGCTTCAAGGGCGCAAAGCCCTATCACCAGGCCCATGAGCGTGGCGTCAAGCTGATCGGCGCCACCGCGCATTACGTCACGCGCGACCTCGACGAGGGCCCGATCATCGACCAGGACGTCGAGCGCATCAGCCATCGCGACACGCCGGACGATCTCGTCCGCAAGGGCCGCGACATCGAGCGCCGCGTGCTGGCGCGTGCGATCCGCTACCATCTCGACGACCGCGTGATCCCCAACGGCCGCAAGACCGTGGTCTTCGTGGATTGATGATGGGAGTCGTTCCGGGCCGCGCGAAGCGCGAATCCGGAACCTCGAGATCCCGGCTTCGCCTCTTCGAGGCGCCCCGGAATGGCGAGTCAAAACCTACCGCACCGCGCCGGCCGACGTGGATCCCGTCGCGCCCTTTTGCGCCTGCTCTTCCTTCTCGCGGTCGGCCGCCGGCAGCAGCCGCTTGCGCTCGCGCTCCTTCATGTAGGCGTCGTATTGCGGCGTGCCCGGCCGAGGCGGTGCGTCCGCCGGAAGTCCGCCGGCCCATTGCGGGACGTAGTCGCCCATCCCGGCCGAAAGCTTTTCATTGACCGTGCCGCAGCCCGACAGCCCCGCGGCAATCGCGAGGAGGAGCAGGAGGGAACGGAATCGCATCATCATGGTGTGGGGCACGCCGGGCAGAAGCAGGAGGTTGGATGCCGGAGAACCGGCGTCCAGGAAGGATAGCCTTCAACAAGGTAAAATTGGCTTATTCGAGATAGGTACAAAAATACCGAACTGTCGCGCGCGTCCAGTGCTCGCCAATGTTCAAATTCTGCAAATGAAAGGCGAAATCCTCCATCCACCCCGCTCGCCGCTTTTCTAGACTGCGATGACGGGCTCGCGACAATCTGGCTTGGTCGGCGCAAAGGGCTTTTTCGTTGACAGGTCCATTTTTTTTGTACAATCGTACAAATGCAGGCGAACAAGATCGAGGTGCTCGGGTCACTCCGACGTAACCACGACGGCGCCCACCACCCTCCGTAATCGGAACGTGCGGCTTGCGCCGAATAGTCGCCAAACGTCCGATTGACAATGAGGGCGCGAAAGACGCCATGTGGCGCGCGACATCGCGCCTGCATGAGCTAGGTTGAGGTAAGGACCGGGCACTCGGTCCGGCGCACAAAAGGTCAGGAATGAAGGGGAGGGACATCTGATGTTCGAACGCAAAATGTTTTCACGCACCGCAGTAGCGGCTGCCATCGCGGGCCTCGCCGCCGTCGTACCCGTAAAGGCCGAGGACACCGTCAAGGTCGGCCTGATCCTGCCGATGACCGGCGGCCAGGCTTCGACCGGCAAGCAGATCGAGAACGCGATCAAGCTCTACATGCAGCAGAAGGGCGACACCGTCGCCGGCAAGAAGGTCGAGATCATCCTCAAGGATGACGCGGCGATCCCGGACAAGACCAAGACCGCCGCGCAGGAGCTGATCGTCAACGACAAGGTCAACTTCATCGCCGGCTTCGGCGTGACGCCGGCTGCGCTTGCGGCCGCGCCGCTCGCGACGCAGGCCAAGATCCCGGAAGTCGTGATGGCGGCCGGCACCTCCATCATCACAGAACGCTCGCCCTATATCGTGCGCACCAGCTTCACGCTGGCGCAGTCCTCGACCATCATCGCCGACTGGGCGGTAAAGAACGGCATCAAGAAGGTGGCGACGCTCACCTCCGACTATGCGCCCGGCAATGACGCGCTGAACTTCTTCAAGCAGAATTTCACCGCCGGCGGCGGCGAGGTGGTCGAAGAGGTGAAGACGCCGCTCGCCAACCCCGACTTCGCGCCGTTCCTCCAGCGCATGAAGGACGCAAAACCCGACGCGATCTTCGTGTTCGTGCCGGCCGGCCAGGGCGGCAACTTCATGAAGCAATATGCCGAGCGTGGCCTCGACAAGGCCGGCATCAAGGTGATCGGACCCGGCGACGTCACCGACGACGATCTGCTCAACAACATGGGCGATGCCGTGCTCGGCACCGTCACCGCGCATCTTTATTCGGCGGCGCATCCGTCCGCGATGAACAAGGATTTCGTCGCGGCCTACAAGAAAGCCTATGGCAACCGTCCGGGCTTCATGGCCGTGAGCGGCTATGACGGTATCCACCTCATCTACGAAGCCCTGAAGAAGACGGGTGGCGACACCGACGGCACCAAGCTGGTCGAAGCCATGAAGGGCCAGAAGTGGGAGAGCCCGCGCGGCCCGATCTCGATCGATCCCGAGACCCGCGACATCGTGCAGAACATCTACATCCGCAAGGTCGAGAAGGTCGACGGCGAGCTCTACAATGTCGAGTTCGCGACCTTCGAGGCCGTCAAGGATCTCGGCAAGACCAAGAAGTGACGCGCGAAAGCGCGTCATCCCGGGCTCTCCTCTTACCTCTCCCGCTTGCGGGAGAGGTCGGCGCAAAGCGCCGGGTGAGGGTTCTCTCCTCTGGGGGAATCTTCGTTGTGGAGACACCCTCTCCCCAACCCTCTCCCGCAAGCGGGAGAGGGAGCGCAGCACGGCACTGGCTACACTTGAGATGACGTCTAACGCCCGATGACCTCTATCCTCACCAACCTGTTCGATGGCGTTGCCTACGGCATGCTGCTGTTCGTGCTGGCCTGCGGGCTCGCGGTCACGCTCGGCCTGATGAACTTCGTCAACCTGGCCCATGGCGCCTTCGCCATGGCCGGTGGTTATGTCTGCATGGTGCTGGTCAACCGGATGGGCTGGCCGTTCTTCGCCGCCCTGCCGCTCGCCTTCGTCTCGTCGGCCGCGATCGGCATTTTTCTCGAGCGTGCGCTCTATCGCCACCTCTATGCGCGCAGCCATCTCGACCAGGTGCTGTTCACCATCGGCCTGACCTTCATGTCGGTCGCAGCCGTCGACTACATCCAGGGCTCCTCGCGCGTCTTCATCAACCTGCCGCCGGCGCTCCAGGGCCAGTTCGACCTGTTCGGCGTCGGCATCGGCCGCTACCGGCTGATGATCATCGTGATCTGCGGCCTGCTCACCATCGGTCTCCAGATGGTGCTGGCCAAGACCCGTTTCGGCAGCCGCCTGCGCGCCGCCGTCGATGATCCCCGCGCCGCGAGCGGACTCGGCATCAACGTGCCGCAGGTGTTCGCCTTCACGTTTGCATTTGGTTGCGGTCTCGCCGGCCTCGGTGGCGCGCTGAGCGCCGAGATCCTCGGTCTCGATCCATATTTCCCGCTGAAATTCATGATCTACTTCCTGATCGTGGTCACCGTCGGCGGCTCGTCCTCGATCACCGGGCCGTTCCTGGCCTCGCTCCTGCTCGGCATCGGCGACGTCGCCGGCAAATATTACGTGCCCAAGATGGGACCCTTCGTGATCTACACCATGATGATCGTGATCCTGATCTGGCGCCCGAACGGCCTGTTCGGCCGCACGGCCGCGCGTTGAGTTTGCCGATGAGCGCTTCTTCCGACGTCGGTTATCACGCCCAGCGCCAGGCGCGCTGGCATTATGGCGAGGCCGCCTTCTGGCTCATCGTTCTGGCCTGCGGCTTTCTGTTTCCCACCCGCTATCTGATCATGACCGACATCCTGCGGCTGGCGCTGTTTGCGATGTCGCTGGATCTGATCCTCGGCTATGCCGGCATCGTCTCGCTCGGCCATGCCGCCTTCTTCGGCGTCGGCGCCTATGCCGCGGGCTTGCTTGCGTTGCATGGCATCGTCAACGAGCCGGTGCTGGCGCTGGTCGTTGCCGGGTTGACGGCGATGGTGCTGGGCTTTGCGACCAGCTTCCTCGTGATCCGCGGCGTCGACCTGACCCGGTTGATGGTGACGCTCGGCATCGCGCTGTTGCTGGAGGCGCTCGCCGAACGCTTCTCGAACATCACCGGTGGCACCGACGGCCTGCAAGGCATCGAGATGCAGCCGATCTTCGGCGAGATTCCGTTCGACATGTTCGGCAAGGCCGGCTTCTTCTATTCGCTGGCCGTGCTGTTCGTGCTGTTCCTGCTCGCCCGCCGCATCGTGCATTCGCCGTTCGGCCTGTCGCTGCGCGCGATCAAGAACAATCCGCTGCGCGCCGCCGCGATCGGCATCCCCGTCAACCGCCGCCTGATCGCGATCTATACGCTCGCGGCGTTCTATGCCGGTATCGCAGGCGCGCTGTTCACCCAGACCACGGCGATCGCCTCGCTCGACGTGTTCGCCTTCGAGCGCTCCGCCGATCTGATGCTGGTGCTCGTCATCGGCGGCACCGGCTATCTCTATGGCGGCCTGATCGGCGCGGTGGTGTTCCGCATGCTCCAGGAATTCTTCTCCACCATCACCCCGCAATACTGGCAGTTCTGGATCGGCCTCGTCCTGGTCGTGATCGTCCTGGTCGGCCGCCAGCGCCTGCATCGCTGGGTGCTGTACGTGCCGAACCTGATCATCAAGCAGGTCGCGGGCCGTAAAGCCGTCGTCGCCGTGCCGGAGAGCGATTCATGACCATCGCGCTCGAAACCCAGAACCTCGAAAAGCAGTTCGGCGGGCTGCGGGTCACCCGCGACCTCTCCTTGAAGATCAAGCAGGGCGCCCGCCACGCGCTGATCGGCCCGAACGGCGCCGGCAAGACCACGGTCATCAACCAGCTCACCGGCGTGCTGAAGCCGAACTCCGGCCGCATCCTGCTCGAAGGCCAGGACATTACGGACTTGCCCGTGCACAAGCGCGTGCTGCGTGGTCTCTCCCGCACCTTCCAGATCAACCAGCTCTATCCCGACCTGACCCCGCTCGAGACCATTGGCCTCGCCGTCTCCGAACGCCTCGGCCATGGCGGCGACTGGTGGCGGCGGATGGGCACGCGCAGCGACGTCAACGGCGAGATCGCCGATCTGCTGGCGCGCTTCCACCTGCTCGACGTCATGAACGAAGAGACCGTGACGCTGCCTTACGGCAAGCAGCGCCTGCTCGAGATCGCGGTCGCGATCGCGGCCAGGCCCCGCGTGCTGCTGCTCGACGAGCCCGCCGCCGGCGTGCCCGAGAGCGAACGCCACGACATTCTCGCGGTGGTAGGCAGCCTGCCGCGCGACGTCACCGTGCTGCTGATCGAGCACGACATGGACCTCGTCTTCTCCTTCGCCGACCGCATCTCGGTGCTGGTCTCGGGCGCGCTGCTGACCGAGGGCCCGCCCGAGCAGGTCGCGCGCGATCCGCAGGTGAAGGCGGTCTATCTCGGCGAGGAGGCGGTCAATGTCTGACCTGCTCGCGATCGACGCCCTGCGCGCCGGCTATGGCGAGGCTGTGGTCCTGCCGAAAATGACGCTGAACCTTGCCGAAGGGCAGGTGCTGGCGCTGCTCGGCCGTAACGGCACCGGCAAGACCACGCTGATCAACTCCATCGTCGGCGTCACCCGCCGCTTCTCGGGTTCGGTCACGCTGGCCGGCACGGATATCACCTCGCTCCGGCCCGACCAGCGGGCCCGCGCCGGCATCGGCTGGGTGCCGCAGGAGCGCAACATCTTCCGCTCGCTGACGGTCGAGGAAAACATGACCGCGGTGGCACAGCCCGGCCCCTGGACGGTCGAGAAGGTCTACGAGATGTTCCCGCGGCTGAAGGAACGCCGCAGCAATTTCGGCAACCAGCTCTCCGGGGGTGAGCAGCAGATGCTGGCGATCGGCCGCGCGCTGACCCTGAACCCGAAGGTCCTGCTGCTGGACGAGCCGACCGAGGGTCTTGCCCCGATCATCGTCGAGGAGCTGCTCAAGGCGATCGGGACCATCACCCGGGCGGGCGGCATCTGCTCGATCATCGTCGAGCAGAATGCCCAAAAGATTCTGGGGCTCGCCGACCGCGTTGTGATATTGGAGCGCGGAACGATCGTCCACGACGCCCCGAGCGCCGCGCTGAAGGCCGACCCCACGGTCCTGGAGCGCCACCTCGGTGTCGCCGGAGCGGCCGCCCACTAAAATATCCTGGGAGTAAAAAATGCAGCGAACCAAAGCCCCCTTCCGCGCCGACGAGGTCGGCAGCCTCCTGCGTCCCGCCAAGATCAAGGAAGCCCGCACCAGGCTGGAGAAGGGCGAGATCTCGGCCGACGACCTGCGCAAGATCGAGGACATGGAGATCGAGAAGGTCGTGCACAAGCAGGCCTCGGTCGGCTTGAAGCTTGCGACTGACGGTGAATTCCGCCGCTCCTGGTGGCACTTCGACTTCCTCGCCAAGCTCACCGGCTGCGAGCTGTTCCACCCCGACGCCGGCATCCAGTTCGCGGGCGTGCAGACCCGTCACGATGCGGTGCGCGTGATCGGCAAGCTCGACTTCCCCGACGACCATCCGATGCTGGATCACTTTCGCTTCCTGAAGAAGAACGCGGATCAAGCCCACGTCACCGCCAAGATGACGATCCCGTCACCGGCGGTGCTGCACTTCCGCGGCGGCCGCAAGGCGATCTCCAAGGACGTCTATCCCGATCTGGACGCCTTCTATGAGGACCTCGGCAAGACCTATCGCAAGGCCGTGAAGGCGTTCTATGACGCCGGCTGCCGCTATCTCCAGTTCGACGACACCGTGTGGGCCTATCTCTGCTCGCCGGACGAGTTGCAGAAGGCGCGCGAGCGCGGCGACAATCCCGAAGGTCTCCAGCAGATCTATGCGCGCATCATCAACTACGCGCTGGCCGAGAAGCCCGCCGACATGGTGGTGACGACCCATGTCTGCCGGGGCAATTTCCGCTCGACCTGGATCTCCTCTGGCGGCTACGAGCCCGTGGCCGAGACCATGCTCGCCGGCACCAATTACGACGGCTATTTCCTCGAATACGACAGTGACCGCGCCGGCGGCTTCGAGCCGCTGCGCTTCCTGCCCAAGGGCAACAAGGTCGTCGTGGTGGGCGTCATCACCTCGAAGTTCGGCGAGCTCGAGAAGAAGCACGACATCAAGCGCCGTCTGGAAGAAGCCGCCAAGTTCGCGCCGCTGGAGCAGCTTGCGCTGTCGCCTCAGTGCGGCTTTGCGTCCACGGAAGAGGGCAACATCCTCTCCGAGGAAGAGCAGTGGGCCAAGCTGAGCCTCGCGGTCGAGATCGCGAAGGAAGTGTGGGGCAACTGAGCCGGCGCAGCCGCGTCATCGCGTGAGCGGGACGCCTTGTGTCAGAGCTGTTTGATCCGCGACATCAGAGCGGGGCCGGACTTGGCCGCCCCGCTTCTTGTTTGCGCAGCAGGGCGCCCCGGATCAGCCGCTGCGCCGGCGCCTCGAACCAGCGATAGGTGAAGTGCGAGGCGACGAGTGTCGGCAGCACGAAGGCCGCCCAGAACAGATGATCGCCATAGGGAATCGGTCGCTGCGCGGCGGCGCAGGCGAGTGCTATGGCGAGCTGGATCGGGAAATGCAGGAGATAGCAGGAATAGGTCATATTGCCGGCCACCTCCAGCAATGTCTCGATCGAGGGCCGCAGGGGGAGGCGGCCCGAGCAGCAGAACAGCAGGATCGGCGTATAGCTCAGCAGCAGCGGACCGGCGACCGGGACCAGCTCGATGCCCTCCAGCCACAGCACCGCGGGGACCGCGATGGCGGCGCACGCGACCATGGCCTCCAACATACGTCGATGCCGGGAATGGGCGACGGCCTGCCGGGCCATCGCGGCAAGTCCGCCTGCATAGAAGAAAGCGAGACAGGTCCCGACCTGTGTGCCGATCGTGATCGAGGCGAGAATCACGACTACATTGAACAGCGGCGATGCCGACACAAAGCGCACCGTCAGGAAGAAGGTCGCATAGGCCAGCACCTCGACCGAGACCGACCAGATCGGTCCGTTGAAGCTTTCGCTGCGCGGCGGCAACCAGTCGCTCGCCATGAAAAGCTGCGCGATGAAGTGCGGGACATCGTTGTTCTGATAGACGAAGAAGATGCCGTGCTGCGCGAAGTAGACCGGCTGCAGCACCGCGACCAGCAGCAATGTCGCGATATGGAGCGGATAGAGCCGCGACAGCCGGTACACGAAGAAGGTCCGGCCGTCGATCGTGCGATCGGCGATGATGGCGCGATACTTCCAGAAGAAGATGAAGCCCGAGATGCACCAGAAGAACCAGACGCCGTATTCGCCCGCCTCGTAGAAAGGGAATAAGACGCGGTAGAACGGCAGGTCGTGTCTGGTGAGATTGATGGGAGAGTTGCCGACGAGCGCAAAGTGCTGATAGTGCCACAACAGGACGGCGATGGTCGCAAGGAAGCGCAGTCCCTCCAGTCCCAGGAGCTTATGGGTCCCCGGCGATGTCGACGTTTTCGGCACGACGATACGACCCTCGCTATCCCGTCCGCATCATCGGTCCCAGCATCTCGTGGACATCGTAGGTCATGACCGCGAGTAGCGCTGCGAGTGCGAGATAGGCACTGCCATATTCGAGCTTGGTTTGGAGCGGTACGCCGTAATAGGCGACGTTTTCGGGCGCGCGGGGATCGTATCGCCACGCGCTGATGAGTTGCGGGACCGCCAGGATCGCCACGATGAGCAGCATCGGGCTTGGCCGGTACAGCGCCAGTGCAGCAAGGATCGGCACGCCGACAAACCAGATTCGCGGACTGAGGACGGCCGTCACGCGGCCTCCGTCGAGCGGGGAGATCGGCAGCAGGTTGAACAGATTGAGGAACAGTCCCGCATAGGAGATCGCGAGCAGCAAGCCGCTGTCCTCCGACCGTGCCCATAGATACACCGCGAGTGCGGCGCCGGTCCCGACCACGGGACCTGCGAGCGCGACATAAGCCTCGGTCTCGACGTCAACAGGCTTGTCCTTGAGCGCGATCCACGCTCCGACGAACGGAATGAAGGCGGGCGCGCCGACGTCGAGACCGCGCTGCCGCGCGGCGACGTAGTGCCCCATCTCGTGCGCGAACAGCAGCGCGATGAAACCGGCTGCATAGCGCCAGCCCCAAATCGTCGCATACACCACCAGCGACAGCAGCATGGTGCCGCCGCTGGTGGCGAGCTTTCCCCATTTCAGGCCGGAGAACAGCAGCAGAAAGAGAGTCTTCATGCCGCGCCGCCGGTGGAATCGTCCCGCGGCTTGCGGCGGAAGAATTTCACGACACCGGTGCCGACCACGGCCGCGCCGATGAAGATGGCCTTGGCGAATTTGAGCACGAAGGCAAGCCCCAGGGCGAGCAGGCCGAGCTTCTTGGCGGCGACGCTGCCGACCAGGGCAAGCAGGCCGTATTCGGCGATCCGGTCGGTCGAGGCGCTGAAATCCTCGTAGCGCTTGCCGGATTGATAGGAGAGGTTGGCGAGCAGTTCGTGGGCCGCGGATTTGTCGGTCGCGATCCTGGCCGAATCAGACAGCAGGTTCAGGCTGAAATAGCCTTCGCGGCCCAGAGCGTAGGTGTTGTAATTGACGTCCTTGCTGGCATCGTCCGGCGCGCCCTTGTCCTTGCCCAGCACCGACCACACCAGACGATGGGCGGCCGCGTCATAATTGGGCGGCTCGATCCAGCCGATCACCTCCATCTCGGGAAATCCGCGGGCGACGCGATCCTTGTTGGAGTCGTCGACACCCTCCTTGAGGTTCTTCAGAAGGTCGTCGGCATTCCAGTCCTTGGCGGCATCATCCTTGATGTAGCCTTCCTTGATGTAGTTGATCACGACCAGCCACCGGTCGTTCTGCCTTGTGCCGAGCACGAGGCCGACGAAGCTCGTATCGTGGACCGTGTTACCGAGCGCGCGCATCACCCGCGCCGCTTCGGCCTTCGGCACGAAGAAATCACCGGTCGGGATTTTCAGCGTCGCCTGGTCGATCAGGGGAATGTCGGCGGGGCCGGCTGTGCCCGCATTGCCGGCCGCTTGCCACGCGGCAGCCAGTTCCGCTTTACGCGCTGCATCGCTGGACGGAGCGCCTTGCGAGAAGCCGAGCTGCGCCCCGAATATGACCGACAGGATGACGCCGGCGGCGGCAACGAATTTTCTCACTAGACTTCCTTGGCAACCAGTCCGCCGATGTGCGGCGTTGCTGGTACTTTAGGACAACGATATACGGCAGAATAGAGCATCCGCAGGTTGCGTGCGACTATCTCGTGGGCTGTTGCAATTTTGGCTCGCTCCGGGAGGTTTTCCCCGGACGTTGCTTCGCTCATCTGGCTACGGCAGTTGCCGGCCCAAGCGAACCCCTCACTTCTCCGCCAGATAGACCTCGCCCAGCAGCGACGAGTTCGACCACGGCACCTGCTTGTTCTTCGTGGTCGACACCACCTCCGCCCGCACCCGCGTCAGCATCTGCTGCACTTCCAGCCCGGGCGTGCCGATATGGCGGGAGAGCGCGGCGGAGAACGGCGAGTTGGCGCCTTCGCCATCGAGTGCGACCTGGCCCGGCGCGGTGGCGAAGGCGATCAGGGTGCCCGCGCCCAGCGTCGCTCCGGCGCCGAGGCTCGTCGGCGCCGCGAGGCCCGAGGCGCCTTCGATGCCGCGATTCACACCTGCGGACGCGACCTGCTGCGCCATCGGGTTGTTGCGGCAGGCATCGAAGATCAGGATGTTGGTGCGGACCTGATCGTCGAGGCCGGCCATGATCGTGTCCATGTCGATCATCGCCTCGGTCATGCCGACACCCGGCTTGAGCTCGACGTCGACGGGAATGAGATAGTTGCGGCCGTCGACCTGCACGCCATGGCCGGCATAGTACACCACGGCCACCTGCGCCCGTGCTGCGTCACGCAAGAAGTCGCGCGTCATCTTCTGCATTGCGGCGCGGTCGAGGTCGACGCCCTCCGACACGGTGAAGCCGATGTCGCGAAGGCTCTTCGCGACGGAGCGCGCATCGTTGGGTGGGTTGGGCAGCGCCTTGACATGCGCATAGGCGCCGTTGCCGATGATCAGGGCCACGCGCGTGCCGCGAGCAGCCGGAGCCGGTGAGGACGCGGGCGCCGCGCCCGTCTGCTGCGGGGCGGGAGGCGCCGTCGGCTGCGTTGTGGGCGAGGGCGCATCGCGCGGGATCGGCGCGGCTGCATCCGTGACCAGCGACAGCCGCACCTTTGCGGTCGCCTGGTTGGCCTTGCTGCCGGCGTCGGACGCCACGATCGCGAGCGTCGCATTGTAATCCTCGCGTGCGCGGGCGTAGTCGCCCTTCGCTTCATAGGCCAGCGCGCGATGGGTATAGCCGGAGATCAGCACGCTGTTCGGCGGCGTCATGATATTGACCGGTGGCTTCTCCTTGGCGAGCCGGATCGCTTCGCTGCCATCGGCGATGGCGCGATCGAGATCGCCCTTGGCGCGCCAGATCGCGGTGCGGTTGATCAGCGTCTGCGGCAGCGTCGGGTCGAGCCGGATCGCCTGGTTGATGTCGGCAAGCGCGCCGTCGAGATCGCCAAGCGCCTCCTTGGAGATGCCGCGGTTTTGCAACGAGAACACGGATCTCGGGTCGGCCCTGATTGCGGCATCGTAGTCGGCGATGGCCCTGGCATGGTCGCCCTTGCCGCGCCAGGCATTGCCGCGATTGTGGAAGATGATGCCGCTGGGTGGTCCCTGCTTCAGCGCATCGTCGAAATCGGCGATCGCGATGTCGTAGTCGCCCTTGTCGTAGTAGGCCGACCCCCTGAGGTTATAGACCGCCTGGCTCGGCTGGAGCCGGATCGCCTCGGTGGCATCTGCGATGACTTTGGTGTAGTCGCCCTTCTTGTTCCAGCCGACGGCGCGCCAGAAATACACGGTCGCGAGCTGCTCACCCCTGAAGACCTTCAGCGCGATGATCTTGGTGCAGGCGTCGATCATCTGGTCCGGCGGCGTGGTGTCAGTGGTGCAGAGAGGCCCGAGCTGGTTGCGCGCCTGCGCGGACGCGGGCGCCGACCACAGCGTTGCGACGAGCAGAGCGAGTGCGACGAGCAGGCGGCGCATGGCGATGGTCCCTTCAGGAGAAGCGCTTGTTTGTTGCCCGACAGTCCGTTGGGGTTCACGCGCGCGTCATCGGCCATGGAGTAAAGCAAGTGGCGGTATTCCCTCAGTGGGCAGAATTTGCTAGGAGGCGGGTCCCAACTCTTCTGCCCACCGATTTCCCACTCATGAAAAACGACGAAATCCTGAGCCAAATCACCGAGTTCTGCCGCAAGGCAGGCATGGCGGAATCGACCTTCGGCCGCCGCGCGGTGAACGATGGGAAGCTGGTGCAGCGCCTGCGCGAGGGCAAGCGCATCACCA
>Ga0065165_1002070_pt1 | contig 18522 bp, 10 predicted proteins | sample AraplaMF_Cvi_mMF_FD_63813 | JGI IMG/M metagenome (GOLD analysis project Ga0065165, IMG submission 63813) | Arabidopsis root microbial communities from the University of North Carolina, USA - plate scrape MF_Cvi_mMF (version 2) (version 3) | ecosystem: Host-associated > Plants > Roots >...
TTGGTCAGGCCCCCGCCGCTACAACCGAGGCAGACGCCTACACACGCACCATAACGGAGCGGGCAGATAAAATCGTTAAAGGCCTTTCACTGGCCGACAGCACAAAAGCAAAACCGGTTCGCGACATCATTGTGCAACAATACCGGGACCTGAACACCATACACGAAGCCCACAAAGCCTCGGTAAAGGCCGTACGCGATCGCAAGGATGCCGACAAGGCGAAAGCCGACGCCGAGATCAAAGCGCTGGAGAAAACGCGCGAAGACAAACTTGCCGCACTACACCCGCAGTACATTTCGAAACTGGGAACGCTGCTAACACCGGCACAGATCGACCAGGTTAAAGACGGTATGACCTACGGCGTACTTCCCATCACCTATAAAGGATATTGCGAGATGCTGCTGACGCTTACCGATGCGCAGAAAAAACAAATATTGGAGTATCTTGTAGAAGCACGTGAGCATGCCATGGACGCCGGCTCATCAGACGAAAAACACGGCTGGTTCGGCAAATACAAAGGCCGGATCAATAATTACCTTTCTGCCGCCGGATACAATATGAAGAAAGAAAGCGACGATTGGGAGAAGCGGCGTAAAGCTGCCGCAGGAAAATCATAAAAGGTCGGGGTAGTAACCCCGGGGAAACGGAAAAGACATGAGGAACGGTGCAAAGGCTTTTTACAAGCGCGCAATAGTCGTTGGTATACTGGTTAGTTGTGTTGTTGGGGTCAATCTTCCGGCCTCGGCTCAGAAAGCCCCGAAGCCCGTACCGCCACTGCGCGCGGACAAAGACAAACACCTGGTCTATACGCCCGATGAAAAGGGCAACCGCATTCCGGACTTCTCGTACGCTGGCTATGCCGCAGGCGAGAAGTCCATTCCCGATGTTTCAATCCGGATTCTTGTCCCTGCCCAACCGGGCGATGCCACCGCACGCATACAATCGGCTCTCGATTATGTAGCAACTTTACCCCTGGATAAGAATGGCTTTCGCGGTACCGTACTGCTCGGCCCGGGACGTTTTGAACTGGCCGGCAGCCTGTTCATAACCCGATCGGGCATCGTACTACGCGGCAGCGGCATGGACCAGAACGGCACCGTACTGGTCGGCACCGGTGTGGAGCGTGAAGCGATGATCGCTATACAGGGAGTTGACAATAAGAATATAAAAACGGCCGTCGCCATTACCGATGCCTACGTGCCCGTGAATGCGCAACAGTTAACCATAAGCCCCGGCCACACAATCAAAACCGGCGATGCCGTACAAATTCATCGCCCCTCAACCGCGGCATGGATTAAAACATTAGGCACCGATCACTTCGGTGGCGGTGTCACCGCGCTCGGCTGGAAACCCGGCCAACGCGACGTCTACTGGGACCGGCAGGTGATAGCGGTAGCCGGTAACTCCCTAACACTCGATGCCCCGTTAACCACAGCGCTCGACACAGCCTTTACCCGGGCAACCGTGTCTGCCTACACCTGGCCCGGACGCATTACCCAATGCGGTATCGAAAACCTTCGCTGCACATCGGCCTACGCAACAAGCAACCCCAAAGACGAGAACCATCGCTGGACGGGCATCACCATTGTTAATGCCGAAGATGCCTGGATACGCCGCATTACCTTCGAGCACCTGGCCGGATCGGCCGTAGCCGCGTTCGAAACGGCTCGCCGCATTACCGTAGAAGATTGCAAGTCGCTGGCACCGGTATCCGAGATCGGTGGTGGACGTCGGTATACATTCTTTACCACCGGCCAGCAAACGCTCTTCCAACGCCTCTACTCCGAACAAGGCTATCACGACTTCGGCGTGGGCTTCTGCGCCGCCGGACCCAATGCGTTCGTACAATGCGAAGCCTGGCAACCCCACAGCTTCAGCGGCGCACTGGACAGCTGGGCGTCGGGCATATTGTTCGATGTAGTGAACATCGACGGCCAGGCCCTGAGCTTCATGGACCGCAACCAGGATGGCCAGGGCGCAGGCTGGACAGCAGCCAACAGCGTATTCTGGCAATGTGCTGCAGGCCGCATCGATTGCTATGCGCCGCCTACGGCTATGAACTGGGCCTTCGGTACCTGGGCCGAGTTTGCAGGCAACGGATACTGGAACGAATCGAACAACCACATTGAACCGCGTAGCCTGTACTACGGGCAACTCGCGGATAGACTAAAAGCCGATGTTAACGAACGGGCGCATCTCCTGGATAATGGAACAGAGGCTTCCAGCAACCCGCCACCAGATGTTGCCGCTTCGTTAACAGCGGCCTCGGTTAAACCGGCACTACGGCTTACCGACTGGATCGATGTCACCATCGCCAGCGCACCGCTCAACACCGTCACTACGGGCCTGCGTACCATCACCGACATTCGCGTGTCGAAGCCGGTGAGTACAACAACAGCCCCCGCCATGCACATAACCAACGGTTGGCTCGTATCGGGCGATGCCGTGGTTACAGGTCGTCGGCATGCCGTGCAATGGTGGCGCGGCACACCCCGTCCGTATGGACTCAAAGACGCCGCCCCGCACATTACCCGGTTTGTACCCGGTCGGTCCGGTAACGGCTACACCGATCGTATATCCGAAGTGGTAAGCTGGATGGCCGACGAGAACATCGCAGCGCTGGAACACAACTACGGCCTGTGGTATGAACGCCGCCGTGACGACCACGAACGTATACGCCGCACAACCGGCGATGTATGGCCGCCCTTCTACGAGCTTCCCTTTGCCCGCAGCGGCCAGGGTACCGCATGGGACGGCCTGAGCCAGTACGACCTCACGCAATACAACGCATGGTACTGGATGCGCCTTAAACAGTTTGCCGACCTGGCCCACCACAACGGCCGGATGCTCGTGCACCAGCAATACTTCCAGCACAACATCCTCGAAGCGGGCGCGCACTGGGCTGACTTCCCCTGGCGGGCCGCCAACAACATCAACACCACAGGCTTCCCCGAGCCACCACCGTATGCCGGCGACAAGCGCATCTTCATGGCCGAACAGTTTTACGATGTAACACATCCCGCACGCCGTGCGCTGCATCGCGCCTACATTCGCAAATGCCTCGACGCCTTTGCTGATAACAGCAACGTAATTCACTGCATCAGCGCCGAGTATTCCGGCCCTCAGCACTTTGTTGCCTTCTGGCTCGACACCATTCTCGAATGGGAGAAAGAGACCGGCAAAAACGCCATGGTAGCCCTCAGCGCACCCAAAGACGTACAGGATGCGATCTTACAGGATTCCGCCCGCGCCGCCGCGGTAGACATTATCGATATTCGTTACTGGCATTACCGCAACGACGGCAGCGCCTATGCCCCGGCGGGCGGCCAGAACCTGGCACCCCGCCAGCACGCCCGTACCGGCAAGCCCGGCAAGAGTTCTTTCGAACACGTGTACCGCGCCGTGCGCGAGTATCGGGAAAAGTATCAGGGTAAGGTTGTAACTTACTCGTCAGATGGGTACGAGGGGCAGGCATGGGCAGCACTCCTCGGCGGAGGGTCGCTGGCGGCTATACCGCCCGTGCAACACGCCGGCTTCGCCACGGCGGTAACGGGTATGAAACCGCTGGACCTGCCGGGCAGCCCCGAAGGCCTTTGGCTATTGGGCTCGCCAGGAAAAGCCTATGTGCTGTACATGAACGGCACCGAAGCAACGGTAACCCTGCCCGACGCGGGCACATCGGCCACCGTCCGGTGGATCGATCCGCAAAACGGCCGCGTGGTGCGTGAAGACAGGAATGTGAAGACCGGCAAGGCCGTGGACCTGAAAAGCCCGGCAACAGGGCCTATGGCGGCATGGATCGTAGTAAAGTGACATATATGATTTTGTGTGCGCGTGAGGCGCACCTATACGAGGGTGATGATACAAACTATACATAGCAAAGTTGTGCGGGCTGTAGGCCTGTGGTGCGTTGTAATGCTGGCCATCGTGGCGGCATGCACCGGAAAGAAAGAATCAAAAGGCATATCCAATCTTAAAATCTCGGCCAACCATCGTTACTTCGTAACCGGTCAGGAAGATCCGTTCTTCTGGCTGGGCGATACCGGCTGGCTGCTGTTTGCCAAACTTACCCGCGAAGAAGCCGATCGCTACCTCGACGACCGCAAGCAAAAAGGCTTCAACGTTATTCAGGTAATGGTAATGCACTCGGTTAACGCCGCCAACGCCTACGGCGACTCCGCCCTGGTAAACAAAGATGTATCGCGCCCGCTCCTTACTGAAGGCAACGATCCGAAAGACTCTACACAATACGATTACTGGGATCACGTAGACTATATTATCGATGCCGCCCAGCAACGGGGCATACACATGGGGCTGGTGCCGGTGTGGGGCTCGAACGTCAAGTCCGGCCGTGTAAACCAGGCACAGGGCCGTGCGCTCGCCGAATTCCTCGCACGCCGCTACCGCGATAACAACAACATCGTATGGCTGAACGGCGGCGATATTAAAGGCACTGACTCCCTGAAGGTATGGAACGTGATCGGCGCAACCCTGCGCCAGGAAGATCCAAACCACATTATAACCTTCCACCCCCGTGGCCGCACGCAGTCGTCTACATGGTTCCACAACGAAACCTGGATGGACTTTAACATGTTTCAATCGGGCCATCGTCGTTATGAGCAGGATACCAGTAAGTCGGAGCTCCGGTATGGCGAAGACAACTGGCGCTACGTAAACGTAGACTATAGCCTGACGCCGACTCGCCCTACATTCGACGGAGAACCTTCGTACGAAAACATACCCCAAGGATTGCACGATACCACCGAAGTACGCTGGGATGCCGCCGCGGTACGCCGCTACGGCTACTGGTCCGTATTTGCCGGCGGCTGTGGTTATACCTATGGCAACAATGCCGTGATGCAGATGCACGCGCCGAAAGACAACGGCAGCGCGTACGGCGCCAAAGACTACTGGTACGATGCCATCAACGCACCCGGGGCGGGCCAGATGGTTTATTTGAAAGACCTGATGCTCTCCAGACCATACCTCGAGCGTGTGCCCGATACAGCGCTGGTTTCTGACCAGGGCGATCGGTATGCCTACATAGCCGCTACACGCGGAAGAAACTATGCGTTTCTATACACCTACACCGGCCGCAGCTTTGCCGTGGTTATGGGTAGGATAGAAGGCACCAAGGTAAAGGCCACCTGGTATAATCCGCGCGACGGTCGCAGCACCGAAGCCGGTACGGTAGACAATACCGGCGTAGCCTCTTTCGATCCTCCGGGCGACGTTGCCGATGGTAACGATTGGGTATTGATTCTCGACAGCGTGAGCTAATGCCTATGCGTATCCTGAAACTCCATACCGTCCTGATAGGCCTCGCGTTGCTTACGCTGAGCTGCCGTCCTGCGCAACAGGCATACCTGTTTACATCGTTCCATGAACCGGCTACCGAAGGGCTTCGCATGTTATACAGCTACGACGGCTACCGATGGACAGACACAAACCTGGTTCTGTTCACACCATCCGTCGGCGGTAAAATCATACGCGACCCTTCGATGGTACAAGGTCCTGATGGCACCTTCCACCTCGTGTGGACCTCGGCCTGGCGCGGCGACCTGGGCTTCGGCTATGCACAAACCAAAGACCTGATCCATTGGACCGACGAGAAATTCGTGCCCATCATGGCGCACGAACCTACAACGGTAAATGTATGGGCACCGGAGCTGTTTTATGACGACGAGAACAAACAGTACGTCATCATCTGGGCATCGACCATACCGTTCCGCTTCCCCCGTGGTGAGGAAGAAGAGAACAACAACCACCGCATGTATTACACCACCACAAAAGACTTCAAGGCGTTTGAACCGGCAAAGCTCTTTCTCGATCCCGGCTTCAGCGTAATCGACGCGGTAATCGTAAAACGCGCCCGCAAGGATTATGTGTTGGTATTGAAAGACAATACACGACCTGAACGCGACCTCAAGATATCTTTTGCAACATCGCCACTGGGTCCGTATACGCCGGCTTCGGCTCCGTTTACAGAATCGTTTACCGAAGGACCGTCGGTATTGAAGACCGGCGACACCTGGCTCGTCTACTTCGATGCCTACCGCCTCAAACGATACGGCGCGGTGAGCACCAAAGACTTCAAGACCTTTACCGATGCATCGGACGCTGTAGTCGTACCCGAAGGTCATAAACACGGAACCATTCTTACACTGCCTGCCAAACAACTGGAATCATTGTTGGGTAAACAGCCTGCAAAAAAATGAACAGACACATGCGCCATACACGCACCATAGTCCTTGCCTTGCACCTGCTGGCCTGCTCGCTAACAGCGGCCGCACAGGAAACCATATATTACTCAGGTGCTACACTTTCCAATGTAGACTATCATCACGGCCAGTTGCCCCTGGCAAAGGGCGTTCACGCGCGGCAGGTGCTGCGGGCAAACCGTGAGCACCCCGAGCTCGCACCCGGCACCGAAGGCTGGACCTACAACCATGCGCCCATGCTGGCGTACTGGAACAACACTTTCTACCTGGAGTACCTGAGCGACCCTGTAGGTGAACATATTCCGCCAGGCCAAACATCACTGATGACTTCGCCCGACGGTGTAACGTGGTCTAACCCGGTCGTAATTTTTCCACCGTATAAAATACCCGACGGCACCACCAAGAAAGATTACGCCGGTGTAGCCAAAGACCTGTACGCGGTAATGCACCAGCGCATGGGCTTCTACGTATCATCAAAAAAGAAACTACTGGCATTGGCGTACTACGGCATTGCCCTTGACGCCAAAGACGACCCGAACGATGGCAACGGCATAGGCCGTGTAGTACGCGAGATCCGCACCGACGGCACCTTCGGCCCCATATACTTTATACGACACAATGCCAGCTGGAAAGGAAAGAAGGCCGACTACCCACTGTATAGCACCAGCAAAGACAAGGGCTTCGTGGCAGCGTGTAACGAGCTGCTGGCCGACCCGCTCATGATGCAGCAATGGGTAGAGGAAGCTGATCGCGACGATGCGCTTATTCCGCTGAAGAAACAATTCAAAGCATTCTCGTACTATCATCTTCCCGATGGCCGCGTAGTAGGTCTATGGAAGCACGCGCTTACGGCCATCAGCCCCGACGGCGGTAAGACATGGCCGACGGCGCCTATACGGGCACCGAAGTTTGTAAACAGCAACGCGAAGATCTGGGGGCAACGCACTTCCGACGGTAAGTACGCTACCGTATACAACCCTTCGGAATTCCGCTGGCCACTCGCCATCTCTACCAGTGCCGGTGGTCTGAACTATACGAATCTGTTACTGGTACACGGGGAGATAACACCAATGCGTTACGGCGGTAACTACAAGTCATACGGCCCGCAATACGTACGCGGTATTGAAGAAGGCAACGGCACACCGCCCGATGGCAACCTGTGGGTAACCTACAGTGTTAACAAAGAAGACCTTTGGGTAGCATCGATACCCGTGCCGGTAACCGATCGGGAAGACGCGCCGGTAAACCATGTGTTCAGTACATTGCCCGACGGTAAGGAACTTAACGGATGGAACATCTGTAGCCCGCTGTGGGCACCGGTAAGCATTGTACGCAAAGACGGCGAGAAGTGGCTGTCACTGGCAGACCGCGACCGCTACGATTATGCGAAGGCCGAACGCCTGGTGCAGCCCTCAACCAAACTGTCGGCCGAGATCGTTATACAGCCCGGACAGAACGATGCCGGCGCGCTGCACATCGAGTTTCAGGATGGCAGGGGGCAAGCAGCCTTCCGTCTGGCCTTCGACTCGACCGGCACACTGGCCGCCAAGACCGGCGCACGCTGGAAGAATATAACCAAATACAACGCCGGCGAGACCTATACACTACGCATCGAAGTAAACACCGAGCAGCGAAGCTACACCGTAAGTGTAAACGGCAAGTCCGCCAGCACCTACCTGTTCTATGCGCCGGTTGCCCAGGTAGAACGTATCGTGTTCCGCACCGGTGGCCCGCGCTTTTTCCCTACACCGGAAACACCGGCCGATCAGACCTACGACCTGCCACAGGCGGGCGATCCTGTAAAACCGGTAAACTTTTTGATTAAGTCTCTTAAAACCCAGGATGTGCGATGAATACTCCCAGAACACCATTCCTAAAGATCACGCTTGCCCTGGCAGCTATGCTGCCGCTAACGGGCCATGCGCAACAGGTACCGCTTAAAGTAAATACCCTCCAGCAAGAGATTCCCATAGCAAACATCACCTCCGTAGGTGGCTTTGCCGGCGACCGCATCCGCAAGAACAAAGACAACTACCTCAAAACGTTTCCGATAGACGAGCACGTAGCCTTTATCGAAACGCGAACCTATAAAGACTGGGACTGGCGCAAGGCCGAGCAACCCGGCAAGTGGGTAGAGTCGTCTATACTCACGGCAATGCGTACCGAAGACAAAGAGCTGGACGAGAAAGTACACGCCATGTTCGATCGACTTATTAAGTCGCAGGAGCCCGAAGGATACATCGGCCCAACGAGCCGCGATATACGCACGCCCGAAAAACCGATGCGTGGTATGGATGCATACGAGCTTTACTTCCTGCACCACGCCCTGCTCACCGCCTACGAACAGTGGCACGACGACCGCGGCCTCACTGCTGCGAAAAAACTCGGCGACTACTTTGTGAAATACATTGGCCCCGGCAAAGCCGAGTTCTGGCCATCAAAAGAACGCTACCCCGACAACGTAGGCAAAGTATACCGCGGCACCGTTCATTCAGACCTGGCCGGACACAGTCTGCATTATTCCTGGGAAGGATCATTGTTGATCGACCCCATGCTGCGCCTCTACGAACTAACCGGCGACAAACGATACTACGACTGGTGCACATGGGTAATCGGCAGCATAGACCGCTGGAGTGGTTGGAATGCGTATTCGAACCTCGACAAGGTAGCCGACGGCACCATGCCCATCAATGCCATACAGCCCTACGTACACTCGCATACCTTTCAAATGAACTTCCTGGGTTTCCTGCGTATGTATCAGATTACCGGCGATAGTTCGTACCTGCGTAAAGTAACAGGCGCCTGGAACGACATTGCCAAACGGCAGTTATACATAACCGGTGGCGTAGGCGTGGGCGAGCACTACGAACGCGACTACGTGATGCCGCTTACCGGCAAGATGGTGGAGACCTGCGCCAACATGTCGTGGATGCAGCTCTCGCAGCAACTACTCGAACTTACCGGTGATACCAAGTATGCTGACGCGATGGAGCGCCTGCTTTGGAATCACGTGTTTGCCGCACAAGCCGTAGACGGCGATTGCAGCCGCTACAACACACCGCCCAACGGCACCAAGCCCGATGGCTACTTCCGCGAGCCCGACTGCTGCACCGCCAGCGGTCACCGCCTTATGTCGTTATTGCCCGAGTTCATCTATACCACCGGCAACGACGGCGTATATATAAACCAGTTTGTAACCTCTAACGCCATGGCTACGCTGCCGTCAGGCAGAAAGGTTACCATTAAAACGGAATCCGGTTTTCCGGTTACATCAGACGTTACCATAACACTCACGCCTGAAAAGAAAGACGAGTTCACCGCCTTCATACGTATACCCGCGTGGTGCAAAACCCCGGGCGTAAGCGTAAACGGCAAGGCACTGCAAGGGGTTATTGCCGGCCGATACCTGGCCATCAAGCGCCGCTGGAAAGCCGGCGACAAGATCACCGTACAACTGCCCATGACACTTGCCTGGGTGCGCCGTCAGCACCACATCAACGCGTCAGACCGTAAGCCCTACAAGACCGCCGAAGAACTCAACGCACCATACGCACTTACCCGCGGCCCGATTGTATACGCCTTCGACAACACCTGGTACGACGGCCAGTTGACCGACTTTAAAGACAAAACGCTTGGCGACATCCGCTTCGTGCTGGACGATGCCCCCACACTGGCTCAGGTCAAAACACCGCGTGCCGACATGCTCGGCCCGGGCTATCGCGTAACCATACAGTTCAGCAACGGCCGCCGCACGTCGTTACCCATGTATCCCTTTGCCAACATCGGCGTGTGGTATAAAGACGCCAGCAACAAGCCCGCACAGGAATCAGAAACCTACGCGTATGCCGTCTACCTCAAAGGTGTGCCGGCCGACGCCCGCCATAACGACAAGCTGTGGTCTGTACGCATGGCCAAATCCGAAATGGCCCGCTACCCCGTGGCATGGCAATACGAAGGCAAGACGCCACGGTGGGGCTACCACCAGGGCGTGACCTTTAAGGCCCTGCTTGACATGTGGCAGTACACCGAAGATCCACAGTACTACACCTACGCGCACCTGTATGGCGACAGCGTGATTGCCCGCAACGGCACGATCAAGACCTATTCGATGGATGCTTACAACATCGACATGATCAATGCAGGCAAGATTCTATTTACGCTTTACAACCAAACCAAAGACTCGAAGTATAGCGTAGCCCTGCAAACGCTGCGTGCGCAGATGCGCAAACAACCGCGCACATCCGAAGGCGGCTTCTGGCACAAGAAGCGATACCCCAACCAGATGTGGCTCGACGGCCTCTACATGGGCGCGCCGTTCCTGGCACAGTATGCCCGCGACTTCGAAGAGAATGCGCTGTTCGACGAAGTCGTAAACCAGATCAAGCTGGTAGCCAAACGTACCTACGATCCACGCACCGGCCTGTACTACCATGCCTGGGATGAAAGCCGTAAAGAAAAATGGGCCAACAAGGAAACCGGGCAATCACCCAACTTCTGGGCACGCAGCATTGGCTGGTATGCCATGGCACTCGTCGATGTACTGGATTACCTGCCAGACGATCACCCCGGACGTAAAGATGTTATACGGATTATCGAACAGGTTGCTGCGGGCATTGTAGAATACCAGGAAGACCGCTCCGGTTCATGGTACCAGGTAGTAGACCAGGGTGGTCGCGAAGGCAATTATCTTGAATCTTCAGGATCAAGCATGTTCGTATACTTCCTGTATAAAGCAATACGTCGTGGCTACCTGCCCGAACGTTATCGTGTGGCAGCCGATAAAGGCTACGCCGGTCTGCTAAAGAACTTTATCCGTGAAGATGCCAACGGGCAGATCTCGCTTACCAAAGTCTGTGCGGTAGCCGGACTGGGAGGCGATCCGTACCGCGACGGCAGCTACGAATACTACATCAGCGAGCCCATACGCGACAACGATCCAAAAGGCGTTGGTCCGTTCATCTGGGCCAGCATCGAACACGAACTCACACAAAACAGTACTCAACCGTAATATATTTTGATCCGGTTACTACCCTATCGACCTTCTACATATATGGCTTTGCTTGCGCTTATCCTCGTGTGGGGTATAAACCTGGCGAACGGTACCGTTACCATACACACGCCACGTTGCGAAATGCTGACCAACCCCGAAGGCATTGATGTGCCTGCGCCGCGGTTAAGTTGGATGCTATCCGGCAGTGGTCGGAATATACAACAAACGGCGTATCAGGTGCTGGTTGCGTCTACAGCCGAAAAGCTGGCGGCCAACGAAGGCGATCTTTGGAATTCAGGGAAAGTGACATCCGATCAGTCCGTATGGATAACCTATGCCGGCATAGAACTACCAGCCCGTCAGCGCTGTTTCTGGAAAGTAAAGGTATGGACCAACCAGCCAAACGATGCCGGCACCTGGAGTCCGGCAGCCCATTGGAGCATGGGCCTTACCAGCAACGACTGGAAGGGCCGCTGGATAGGCCTGGACCGTGCTTTTCCGTGGGACAGCGCAGAGCACCAGTTTGCAAGACTCTCCGCACGCTACTTCCGCAAAGACTTCGCGGTAAACAAAACCGTGAAGCGAGCCATGGTATACATTGCCGGCCTGGGGTTGTATACCCTGCATATCAATGGCCAGCGCATAGGCGACCAGGTATTGGCTCCCGCACCAACAGACTATACGCAGGAAGTAAAGTACAATACATACGATGTAACCGCCTTCGTAAAAGCAGGCAACAATGCTATCGGCACCGTGCTGGGCAATGGTCGCTTCTTCACCATGCGGCAGGCGTACAAGCCACAGAAGATTCATACCTTCGGCTTCCCCAAAATGCTGGTACAGCTGGAGGTTGAGTATACCGATGGCACCCGTGAAACCATTGCCAGCGATGCATCGTGGCAGGCTACCGCCAACGGCCCTATCCGCACCAACAACGAATACGACGGCGAAGAGTACGACGCCACAAAAGAACTTGGTTCCTGGAGTTCTCCAGGATACAAAGCAACCGGCTGGCTGCAGGCCGAAAGGGTAAAAGAACCCGGCGGCAAAGTACGCGCACAACGTAACGAACCGATGCGGGTGATGGAAACGCTTAAACCGGTCTCGATCAAATCGCCTCGGGCAGGCGTATATATTGCCGATTTCGGCCAGAACATGGCGGGCTGGGTACGGCTTCATGTAAGCGGCTCACGCGGCAGCACCGTCACCTTGCGCTTTGCCGAAACGTTACAGGCAAACGGAGAGTTATATACCGCCAACCTGCGCGACGCGAAAGTAACCGACCGCTACACCCTACACGGCCAGGGGCAGGAGGTGTGGGAGCCGGCGTTCGTCTACCACGGCTTCCGTTATGTAGAGATTACCGGTTTTCCGGGAACACCCACCGCTGCCAATCTCGAAGCCCGTGTAGTATACGATGCCCTGACGACCACCGGCCGCTTCGAAAGCTCCAACACCGTACTCAACCAGATATACACCAATGCCTACTGGGGCATACGCAGCAACTATAAAGGTATGCCGGTAGACTGCCCCCAACGCAACGAGCGCCAGCCCTGGCTTGGCGACCGTACAACCGGAGCATACGGAGAGAGCTTCATCTTCGACAACAACAAGCTGTATGCAAAGTGGCTGGACGACATCGCGCAATCACAAACAGCCGAAGGCCGTATACCCGATGTTGCCCCGAATTTCTGGTTCTATTACAAAGACAACATGACGTGGCCAGGCACCTATATAACCGTGGCCGATATGCTCTACCGCCAATATGGAAACCTGGAGCCGATATCCGAGCACTATGCGTCAATGAAACAATGGCTCGTATTCATGCAGGCACGCTACGGCAAAGGAAACCTCATGACCAAAGACACATACGGCGACTGGTGTGTGCCGCCCGAATCGCAGGAACTGATCCATTCACGCGACTCTTCACGAAAAACAGACGGCGTCCTGATCGCTACCGCATACCACTATTATCTACTCGGCGTGATGAGCCGCTTTGCCGCATTGCTGAACAAACTAAACGATGCCACTGAGTATACCACCCTGGCAAACAAAGTGAAAGACGCCTTCCAGAAAAAGTTCTATAACAGCGCCACGGCACAATACGACAATAACACCGTAACCGCCAACCTGCTGCCGCTTCGCTTTGGCATAACACCGGAAGCAGACCGTCAACGCGTATTCGATAACATCGTAGATAAGGTCAAGGCAAACGGCGGCCACATCAGCACCGGCGTGATCGGCACCCAGTGGATCATGCGCAGCCTGACCGACGGCGGACGTACAGACCTGGCCTACGCCATGGCTACCACGACCGACTATCCCGGCTGGGGCTATATGGCAAAGCAAGGTGCCACCACCATCTGGGAACTTTGGAACGGCGACACCGCCAACCCCGCCATGAACTCACAAAACCACGTAATGCTTTTGGGTGACCTGGTGATCTGGATGTACGAAGACCTGGCGGGCATAAAGACCGATCCGCTATTCCCCGGCTTCAAAAAGCTGGACATGGCACCGTCGCTCACCAACGGCCTGACCTCGGTAAACGCCACATACGAATCCATCCACGGCACCATCGCCAGCCGGTGGACACGTCAGGGCAACACCTTTACATGGCACGTAACCGTACCCGCCAACACACGCGCCGTGCTGCACATACCCGGCAGCAAAGCAACCGAAGGCGGCAAGAAACTTACCGCCCTAAAAGACATTACGGTACGGGATACATCCACCCGAACAACCGTGGAAATTGGCAGCGGCGACTATGTTTTTAAGTCGCAAATTGGAAAGTGAATACAGTATTTAAAATTTACCCAAGTTCTAAATCATGATCTATAACCACATTAAAGGTCTTTTCGGAATCATCGTTTTTCTCTGTGCCCTGAGCACCGCCAGCGCGCAAGCCTGGAAGCAAGGCATACTCGTCGATGAATTCCTTTACGAAAAAGCCTCGTTTCCCGAGTGTCACGCCTCCACAATAGCACTGACCGATAAAGGATTGGTAACGGCATTCTTCGGCGGTACCAAAGAACGCAACCCCGATGTGGGCATCTGGATCTGCCGCAAAGACAACGGTGCCACTACCTGGACGGCGCCCATAGAAGTAGCCAACGGCGTACAAGCCGACGGCAAACGTTTTGCCTGCTGGAACCCCGTACTGTACCAGGTACCCAACGGCGAGCTGCTGTTGTTCTATAAAGTTGGTCCCAACGTGGCCGGCTGGAAAGGCTACCTCATTACCTCGACCGATGCGGGAGTAACCTGGTCAAAGCCCCAGGCGCTGCCAGAAGGGTTCCTCGGCCCGGTTAAAAACAAACCCGTACGCCTCGCCAACGGCACCCTGCTTTGTCCGTCGAGCATGGAAGGCAACGGCTGGAAAGTACACTTTGAGCTTACCACCGACAACGGCAAGACCTGGAAGAAAGTCGGTCCCATAGCCGACAACGGCTTCAACGCTATACAGCCCAGCGTATTGTTTCATGAAGATGGCCGCCTGCAGATTCTATGCCGTACGCGCAACCGCGTCATCGCCGAATCATGGTCGACCGATCAGGGCCTCACATGGTCTCCGCTGGCAGCCAGCAACATGCCCAACAACAACTCCGGAACAGACGCGGTAACACTGGCCGACGGTCGCCAACTGTTGGTATACAACCACGTAAAGACTCCGGAAGGAGAGAAGAAGGGCGCACGCACGCCGCTGAACGTGGCGATATCAAACGATGGTAAGAACTGGCAGGCAGCACTGATACTCGAAGACTCGCCCATCAGCCAATACTCGTATCCATCCGTAATTCAAACGCCCGACGGTATGGTGCACATCGTGTATACGTGGCGTCGGGAGCGCATCAAATACGTTAAAGTAGATCCGTCAAAACTTCAGCTAAAACCTATTGAAAATGAACGCTGGCCGTAGTTTTATCCTGCTGATATTGCTTACGGCCGTATCGCTTGCCGTAAGCGCGCAATATCCCGGAGCACTCAATACCGATAACGCCTTTCGCGAGCCACTCGCCGATGTGCTGCATCGGGTAGAGAAACAGTTTGGCGTTACCCTGAAGTTTCCCGAAGACCTGGTGAAAGACCGTTGGGTAACCTATGCCCGCTGGCGCTTCCGCGGTGGCGACGTAGAGAAAACACTCAACAACATACTCTCGTCGCTGGATCTTTCGTACACACCGGCAGGAGAGAAGACGTATAAGATCAAAGCCTACGAGTACTCGCGGTGGCGTCCTGAAGACGGCAAGAACCAACTGAACTACCTGGCATCGTTATACCACGACTCTGCCAGCTGGAACGTGCGAAAGAAAGAACTGCGCGCCTGCATGTACGAAGCGCTGGGCCTGGCACCCGTGCCACCCAAACCGGCGTCTAAGCCCATCGTGACTGGCAAACGTGTGATGGACGGCTATACCGTAGAAAACATCGCGATAGAAACATTGCCGGGTCTATACATCTGCGGCTCGTTATACCGCCCGCTGAAAGTGAAAGGCAAAATACCCGTAGTACTAAACCCCGATGGACACTTTGCCAACGGCCGCTACCGCCCGGACAGTCAATACCGGTGCGCCATGCTGGCGCGTATGGGAGCGTTGGCGTTCAGCTACGACTTGTTTGCGTGGGGCGAATCGCTGCTTCAATTCAAAACCGAAGACCATCGCCGCAGCCTGGCCATGTCCGTACAGGCACTCAACAGCATCCGCATACTGGACTATTTATTGTCGCTCAAAGAGGCCGATCCAAAACGTGTAGCCATTACGGGAGGTTCCGGTGGCGGCAGTCAGACCATGCTGATTACCGCACTCGACGATCGCATCAAAGTAAGCGTACCCGTAGTCATGCTGTCGTGCTACTTCAGTGGTGGCTGTCCGTGCGAAAGCGGCACCGGTGTACACCTGTGTGGTGGCGGTACCGATAACCCCGAGATCGCGGCTATGGCGGCACCACGTCCGCAGCTCGTAATATCCGATGGCAAAGACTGGTCAGACCACGTACCCGAAATCGAATTTCCGTACTTACAGAATATGTATGGCTACTTCGGCCAACCAAACGCCGTGCAGAACGTGCACCTCGCCAGCGAAGGCCACGACTACGGCATATCCAAACGCCTGGCCATGTATGCCTTCGTTGCTGAACACCTTAAGCTGGACCTTCGCAGCGTTCAGGATGCCGGCGGCAAGGTAGACGAATCGAAATGTACCATCGAGCCTGAGGCCGCGATGTACGTGTTTGGCAACAAAGGCGAGCGCCTGCCTGCCAACGCACTGACGAGCTTCGCGGACCTGGAGATCGTATTTGCCAACGCCCGAACCCAAACCAAATGAAACTACCCGTTGAACATACCGACCGCCGCCAGTTTATCCGTCGGGCATTGACCGCTGCTGCCGGTGGTGCCCTGGCACTATGGCTTCCCAAAACATCGGCCTATGCCATGCAAACCGCCGAACAACAGTTTCGGATTTCGGTATGCGACTGGATGATACTGAAGCGTCAAAAGCTCAGCGCATTCGACCTGGCCAAAGACATCGCCTCCGATGGCGTGGAAGTAGACATGGGAGGCCTCGGCAACCGCGAAACCTTCGACAGCAAACTTGGCGATGCCACAGCACGCCAGCAGTTTCTCGACAAAAGTAAAGAGTCTAACGTAGCGATCAGCTCCATCGCCATGTCGGGCTTCTACGCGCAGTCGTTTGCCGAACGCGAAGGTGTGCCACGTATGGTACAGGATTGTATCGATACCATGAAGGCCATGAACGTAACCGTTTCCTTCCTGCCCCTCGGCGTGAAGGGCGACCTCGTACAATATCCGAACCTTCGCCCCGCAATTGTAGAACGGTTAAAAGCCATAGCGCCACAAGCCGAGAAAGCCGGCGTTATCATCGGCCTCGAAACAGCACTCGACGCCCGTGGCGAAGCCAAACTCCTCGACGAAGTCGGCTCATCCGCCATCAGGAGCTACTTCAACTTTGCTAACGCCCTGCAGGCCGGACGCTCTGTAGAGAAAGAACTGAAAACCCTGGGCAAAGACCGCATCTGCCAGATCCACTGCACCGACACCGATGGCGTATGGCTCGAAAACAACACCCGCCTCGACCTCAAATCCGTCCGCAAAACCCTCGACCGCATGCACTGGAGCGGCTGGCTTGTAGTTGAACGCTCACGCGATGCAAAGGACCCAAGAAACGTGAAATGGAATTTTGGTGCGAACGTGAAGTATTTGAAATCGGTGTTTCAGGCGTAACGGCGACAATAACGCACGGGGCACAGATCAACGCTCCATGTGAAGGATCGGAAAAGGCTTCCCTGCCGAATCACGTGGTGATCTGCCTACCAGCTTAAAGCCCATCTTCGCATAGAAAGCTGTTGCTCCTGGGTTATCTTCATTGACGTCGACCTTCGTGGCGTGCATATGTACAATGGCGTGATTAATAAGCATTGCGCCATAACCCTGGCTGAAATAATCGGGATGAATAAATAACATCTCAATCTTATCACCATCGATCCCTATAAAACCAGCGAGATCACCGGATGGTGTGGTAACGCCTACCAACATTAGAACACTCAGATAACTTTCCCGAATTAACGGTTTAAAGAATTGAATATCTTGCTCCGTCAGAAAGTGATGGGTAGCCCTCACTGACGCTTCCCACAGGTCGACGAGCCTGGAAAAGTGATATTCAGTGAGCGGCTTGAGAATTGAAGACATAACGTTTTCGGTTACTGACTACTATTGTTACGATGCCATACTATAGATCACGCCATCGCCGGATCGGTAAAGCCGGCTTTACCGGTCTCCACACGGCCTGCGTATCGTCTGGCAAACTGCGCTGCCCCCGACACACGCACCGTGAAGTCATACCAGCCGTGGCTGTTCGCCAGATCAAGTACAACCGTTTCGGTATCACCCGCCGGCAGAGACCTGCTTAGACTGTTCTTCTTATACGCATGATCGATAACTTCAAAGTTTACCTCCGTGCTTCCGGCGTTAACGACCTTCAGATCAACATTACCCGTAAACAACTTGCCCTTACGCGTATACGCACAGGCAATATCAAGCATCGGGTCCTGCACACTACCCGAAAGCTCGCGGTAGAAACCGTTCGGTCCATATACACCGAGGTGATAGATTCCCTTATCAAAATGCTGCAGCGGCCAAACATCCGTTACTATATCACCGGCCTTAACCGCATAATTCCACGAGCGCATCGTTTCAGTTTTATACTTACCAGGCGCGTAAACAATAAACGGGGCACCGGCAGCGGCGGCACCAAACATCTCGTTACGGGCTTCGAATTCGAGCTGTATACC
>Ga0065165_1002071_pt1 | contig 18485 bp, 16 predicted proteins | sample AraplaMF_Cvi_mMF_FD_63813 | JGI IMG/M metagenome (GOLD analysis project Ga0065165, IMG submission 63813) | Arabidopsis root microbial communities from the University of North Carolina, USA - plate scrape MF_Cvi_mMF (version 2) (version 3) | ecosystem: Host-associated > Plants > Roots >...
GCTGATTCCCCCCCTTGCCTTTCCTCCGCTCTCGCACTCGCACTCGCGCTGATTCCCCCCTCTTGCCTTCCCTCCGCTCTCGCTCTCGCACTCGCGCTGATTCCCTCCCTCCCCTCGTTTTAGGTAATTCTCTGTAAAACAGGCTTATTTATTTAACCTGCAATTGCGAATAATATTCTTTACCATATATTTACTGCAATTGCGAATAAAATAGCATTTCATGAAGAAAACGAAGCTTGGAGAGTTTGAAGAGTTGGTTTTACTGACGGTGGCCGCCTTGCAAAAAGAGGCGTACGGAGTCGAAATCAAACGCGAACTGGAAATGCGGCTGAAAGAAAAGCTGAGCGTAGGCTCGATTCAGTCTGCGCTGAAACGGATGGAAGACAAGGGATTTCTGACGTCAGAATTTGGTGAGGCATCGCAGAAACGGGGCGGTAAACGCAAACGCATTTACACTACCACGTCGTATGCGCATAAGGTTCTGTCGGAAATGAAAGAGGTGCGTGCCGGACTCTGGAGTGCCATTCCCAACCTTTCGCAAGATCTCGCCCTATGAGCCAGCCCACGACAACCGTTCGCCCGCCGCAATGGCCACTGAGGCTTATGCGCGCCCTGGTGAAGGAAGAATATATAGAAGAGATAGAAGGCGACATGGAAGAGATCTTTCTCAACAATGTCGAAGAACTCTCGCTAAAAGAAGCCAGGCGAAAATATATATGGGATACACTCAAACTCTGTCGCCCGGTATTGCTCAAGAATTTTAAAACCGCGCCAACCTTTAACCAACACGCCATGTTCAGAAATTACTTTAAAGTGGCCTACCGAAACCTGCTAAAGAAGAAGGCCTACTCGTTCATCAACATCTCAGGCCTCGGACTGGGCATTGCCTGCTGCATACTGATCTTCATGTATGTAACCGACGAGCTGTCATATGACAATTACCACGAGAAGGGTGCACGCATCTACCGCCTTACCCACGGCGAAGCCGCGAAAGACGGCACCACGCCCTACCCTTTCTGGGTGTGGGGTAACGCCCCCGTTGGCCCCGCCCTTAAAAACGACTTTGCCGAAGTCGATAAGATCGTGCAGTTCTCCGGCCGCTCCGACATCCTGCTGACCTACGAAGACCGTATGTTTCAGGAAGACGGCGTGTTCTTTATGGACTCTACCGCCTTCGACGTATTCACCTGGAAACTGCTCAAAGGCAACCCAAAAACAGCGCTTGCCGCCCCTTTCAGCATTGTTTTAACCGAAACCACCGCCCGCAAATACTTTGGTAACGAAGACCCTATTGGCAAAACATTGAAAGGCAGCGAATCTGCCGGACGATCAAATGCCGGCGACTATACCGTAACCGGCGTCATGGAAGATGTACCGGCTAACTCGCATTTCAAATTCAATGCGTTGCTCTCGTTAAACACATTCCGTAAATCGAACCCCGACATCTTTAACGAATGGGGCTACGTAGATATCTACACCTACTTCCTGGTAAACGATCACTTCGACGAAGCGGCCTTCACTAAAAAGCTCCCCGACTTCGTGAAGCATTACATTAAAAACCCCGAGTGGCGGTATACCGTTAAGATCGAACCGTTGAAAGACGCCTACCTGCGAACAACAGCCGAACGGCAGCCCGGCGAAACCGGGAGCCTTTCCAACATTTATATATTTTCGATCATCGGTTTGTTCATTCTGGTTATCGCGGTCATCAACTTCATGAACCTCTCCACCGCGCGATCGCTTGAGCGGTCGAAAGAAGTAGGTGTACGCAAGTCCATCGGAGCCGATCGCAAAAGTCTGGTGTCACAGTTCCTGGGAGAGTCGCTTATTATTGTAAGCTTGTCGGCGGTGGTGGCCATCGCCATGGTGGTTATAGCCCTCCCTTACATGGTTGCCTTTACCGGCAAGAACCTGGAACTACAGAACTTTATTAACCTGCAAACCATCGCCCTGTTCCTTGCGGCGATGCTTGTGATTGGTTTGCTGGCGGGCTCGTACCCTGCCATGGTCCTTTCCGGATTTAATCCGGTACTGATTTTAAAAGGTGTATCGCGGGTTAACAGCGGCGGTGGCACCAACCTGCGTCAGGCGCTCGTAGTCTTTCAATTCAGTCTCTCCATTGCACTGATTGCCGGAACCATGATCGTATACACGCAAATGAATCACCTGCTCGACAAAGATCTGGGCTTCGATAACGAGCAGATGCTCGTGCTCGATTATAATTACGACCAGGCCGTTAATCAAAAAAGTGAACGCATCAAAACCGAGCTTGAAAAAGATCCGTCGGTTGTATCGGTAGCATTCTCACGAAGTGTGCCGGGCAGCTACTTCCCGCATGCCGGCACAGAGATCGAAACGCCCGACGGCGAAATGAAAATGATCGGCCAACCCATATTTCAGGTTGGGCTGGACTTCGTAACACACTTCGGTTTAAAGCTGATAGCCGGAAGAGCTTACTCACGGGAATATCCCTCTGACTCCGCTCAGGCGCTGGTAGTTAACGAGGCGGCTGCACGCCAGTTCGGCTATCAGAATCCCGCCGATGTGGTCGGCAAAAAATTCGACCAGTGGGGACGTAAAGGCGTGGTAATTGGCGTAGTCAAAGACTTTAACTTTACCTCGTTGCACCGTACCATAGAGCCGCTCACACTACCCTTCGAAGCATACGCGTCACGTTATCTTTCTGTAAAAATAAAAGCCGATAACCTCGACGAGACCATCCGCCACATCGGCGAGGTCTGGAAACAAACCGCACCCAACCGGCCATTCCTGTACAGCTTTCTCGACGAAAATTTCAACCGCCAGTACAAGGCCGACTTCATCTTCCGCAGACTGTTTACCACATTCGCCTGTCTGGCTATCTTTATTGCCTGCCTGGGCCTCCTGGGATTAGCCACCTATACCGCACAGCAGCGTAACAAAGAAATCGGCATCCGCAAAGTGCTTGGCGCCGACGTGCGCAGCATCGTGGGCCTGCTCTCACGCGACTTCATCAAGCTCGTGCTCATTGCCGTACTCATCGCCACACCGGTAGCCTGGTACGCTATGAACAAATGGCTGGAGGGCTTTGCATACCACATAGAACTTAGCCCATGGATCTTCGTGGCGTCGGGCTGTATCGCGCTGGCCATTGCCGTATTCACCATCAGCTTCCAGTCGATCAAAGCCGCGCTGGTCAATCCGGTGTCGTCGTTAAAGAGCGAGTAAGCCATAGCTAAAATGTATCATAGAAGAGGCAGCAGCAATGTTGCCTTTTCTTTTTGGGACATAAACCGCGCAATACCGTGCGCCGATGTTCCTACGCGGGATGGCACGCTTTTTTCCCTTTACCTGGACGCATGAAGATCTTATGGAAATACCTTCGTCCACACAGTAAGCTCGTTTTTATTTCACTGGCACTGGCAGCCACCGCCCAATTGTTGGGACTACTGGACCCCGTGATCTTCGGGAAGATCATTGACGATTACGCCACCAACCGGAACCACCTCTCCGAATCACAACTGGTCAACAGCGTGCTCTACTGGCTGCTGATTGCCTTCAGCGTCGCCGTCTGTTCGCGGTTGGCCAAATCGGCGCAGGAATACTTCACGCGTAAAGCGGTAGCCCAATTCGGCATGAATATCTTCAATGATGGTTTGAAGCAAACGTTACGTCTTTCGTTTCAGGAATACGAAGAAAGTCGCAGCGGAACAACGCTATCGCTATTGCAAAAAGTAAAAACCGATTCCGAACGTTTCATCAACGCCTTTATCAACGTGCTGTTCGCTTCACTCGTGGGCGTCGCATTTCTGATCTGGTACAGCCTGCATAAAAACTGGCTGCTGGTGCCTGTGTTCTTTGTAGGCGTCGTGTTACTCGGCTCGCTTACCGGTATGGTCTCGAAAAAGATCAAAGGCATTCAACGTTCCATTAACCGCCAGGCCGATAAACAAGCGGGCGTTATTACCGAAAGTCTGCGCAACATCGAGCTGGTCAAAAGCCTAGGCCTTACCTTCGCCGAGATCCGACGACTGAACGAACAGACCCTGACCATCTTTCAACTTGAAATGCTCAAGGCCCGTAAGGTCAGCATGCTTTCATTTCTCCAGGGAAACCTGCTAACGCTCCTAAAGCAGTCTATACTGTTTATCCTGTTATGGCTTATATTCCGCAACGTACTCAGTACCGGCGAGCTCATCGCCATGCAATTCATCTCTACGGCCATTTTTACACCTTTACAAGAACTCGGCAATCTTATCCTGCTCTACCGCGAAGCAGACGCGTCGTTGAAAAACTTCGACAGGCTGATGCATAGACCTATCGAGCAACGACCCGATAACTCCGTGGAGCTGGGCCCACTCGTAAACCTCAGCTTTACCGATGTGGTGTTCCGCCATAAAACCGCCGGCTATAACTCCATCGACTCCATTTCATTCGACATACATACCGGACAGACTATTGCTTTCGTCGGCCCATCCGGGTCTGGCAAATCCACACTGGTCAAACTCCTGGTGGGGCTATATACGCCAAATAGCGGCATCATTCAATTCAACGACAAACCTTCTACCGAAATACGGTATAATCCATTGCGCCGCCAGATCGGATTCGTTACGCAAGACACTCAACTCTATGCCGGTACCATACGCGATAACCTATTGTTTGTAAAACCCACCGCTACAGAGGCCGAAATTGACGATGCCCTGCGGCAGGCCTCCGCTACAAACCTTATTAAAAAGGCTTCACACGGTATTCACACTATGCTCGGCGAAAGCGGTATGAAACTCTCCGGCGGCGAAAAACAACGCCTTTCCATCGCACGGGCCTTGCTACGAAAACCACGGCTACTGATCTTCGACGAAGCCACATCCGCGTTGGACTCGCTTACCGAAGACGAGATTACAAAGACCGTACGCAAACTATCGGGCAACCAGGATCAAATGACTATTTTGATTGCCCACCGCCTCTCAACAATTATGCACGCCGATACAATCTATGTATTGGAGAAAGGAAAGATTGTCGAGACCGGATCGCATGCTGTATTGCTGGAACAAAAGGGGCTGTATTACTCGATGTGGCGCCAGCAGGTGGGCGAACGCAGGTGACGTAACGCCTTAATATCCAACGTCCCCCTATTTATCGGCCGTTGCGCCAGGGGTTATCGCGGTTGCCACGGTTATAAAAATTCGCTTCCTGCTTACGCTCCGCAATGCGGTCCTTTAACAGATACCGCAACATGGCAAACAACGTGTCGTCGCGCATGCGAAGCCGGTTTATCGGCGGTTCGATGTGTTCTTTTAAGAACCGGCAGAAGAACTCCATTTCGTTCATATCGCGGGGCTGTCGCTGCAGCTCGCTTCGGTAACGGGTTCGCCAGGTTCGCGAAATGTGGAACGTGGTTTCGAGATAATCAAAAATCATTGCAATATCCGCCACCTGCATGGCCCGGGCAATATCGTCCGGGATCACACTTAGCTTGTTGATTTCGCGGTTTGTTCTCACAATGCAAACTAACAAAATTAGCACGCAAACTAATACTATTAGTTTCGATGTTTTCTTACGTCAATTCCTTGACGGTGAAATGACGACTTTTTTACTGGAGTTCAACATGAACAATATGAAAAACAAGTACATGGGGCCAACGTGGCGAAGCGACGACACGAAAAGACTTAAACCTATAATCAATCAATAACGCTTTATAGAATCCGGACATGCCAGCACTTCTTTGCAGCAACTCGCCTCGGTAACCTCCACAAAACGGAACATGAATTTCCGCACGCTGTCCTGAGTTTCCTGTGGGATTTTATTGCCTTGGGCTTCATCACGCATCGTCACATTCCACAAGCGGTAGTACCGGTTCTCTCCAATAAATTTATCCATACAGACTTTCGATGCGACATTGAAATCCTCTGTAGCGTTATTTTCCTTCATGCACGCGCAGTACTGCGCGGCCAGCTTCTCCGGATCAGGACCAGAGCTACAGGCTACTAAAAATAGCGGCAGGAGGAGGAAATAGTTTCGTTTCTTCATGGCTTTCGGTTTACTGAATCGCGACGCCTCGGGATGATTTGCCAGAGTGCCTCATAAAAATCGTCATAAATCTTCTTCGATTCAACAAGACGAATATCATGTATCACCACATGATTTGTCTCTCAACCTGTATAATTGGCTTACTTCAACACGAGCAAAACGAAAAAACAATTACGTGCTCCCGGCGAAGCTTTTCGAGAATGCGCGTAAACCGCGGCAGGGCCATGGCATATTCCGCGTCCGTTCCATCCATCAGCGTTAGTAAATCGCGAAACTCCGTTAACAACATAACGACCTTTGCACTTCGCTTCCTGAACCCCACTACCTCATATGAACAAATCTCGTCACTGCCAGCATCCTCCCGAAACATGACACCGGATGCAAGCCACAACCGATCCTCAATGGTAAGATCAGTGATCACTACACTATCAATCCGCTGTATAGACTTCACCGCTATAGATTTAACCTGATCTTTCACGATCTTTTTAAACCTTCCCAACGGTGCACCTATCAGCTGCATTTCCGTGCTTTCCTGTAATGACACGGCAATCACACGGAACACCTGATACACGTAAACCGTATCGCCGAGCTCGAAAAACACCTCGTCAGGCGAAGGCGACTGTAAACCATCCAACCGGTAGGACGCCAGGCTGGCGTAGCCCGTCTGAAAACTGCCATCCTTCATGTCAAAGTCAAAATGAATCAGATAAATCCCCGCCGCATCGGCATAAGCAACCGATTGAACCAGCATAAAAGCAAACAGCAACACAGCGGTTCGCAACGGATAGAAAAACGTAGCAGGCATAGCGTAGAGTACAGCGCGAAGATAGACTATAACCGCATACGTCGGCCCTGTATAAACACGTTTCCTGGGCCGCAGGCATGCACATTCTAAAATATCAGCTCGTAGTGGCGTGCCAACGGGGTACGGCCTACTCCTTTTGGAGGATGGTGACTGGCTGCGACCACCCTATACATCTTACTCATCGCTTATCGACCACATCGATAATAGTTTTCAACACCCCTTTTTCGTCGTAGACAAACTCGGTGCTGCGGCCGCTTGGTCTTTTTGAATAGCCGTATTCGATGCTCGTAAGTTGATGGTCGTCGTTGTATGTAAACTCGGCGGTTGGCTGATCGGGACCGTACATAAAGGGCGGCCTGGCTTCCGCCGGCAGTCCGTCTACGTATGTAAAGGCCCACAGATCACGCATAAACGAGTAGCTCGTCTTTAGTCCAAACTTGTCTACCGGCCACGCCTCTTCATCGAATATCCGGATTACAGGCTCTGCAACAGTCCAGGAACTATCGCGTTCCCTGTTGCTACCGTGTACTACGATCTGCTTCACAACGTTTCCTCGATATACAAAATCCCAACGGGCACGCGCGGTAACACCCCATAAAGGAGAATGAATCACGGCTTTGAAATTACCGATTCGTCCCTGCTCGTTAAACACATACGTCAGATCGTATGTCTTATCGGTACTGGTAGCATGTTCTGTGATAGTCTTCTCGAACGTCTCTACAGCGATAGAATCGATGCCATTCTTCTTTATAAAATCAGGGTTAATCGCGAACGGTAGCGCGGGGATCACGCCCTCGTCCCGGTAGCGGTTGCCAATAAAAGCTTTTGTGGTGCTATAGTCAAAAAAGTCGTTAGAGGAAGGCTTGATATCCCTCAGATCAAAAACGTCACCTTTTCGTTCAACGCATTTGTAACGGCGTGTATCGCCATAATTCCCGGAACTATCGACCAATACATCATACTTTCGATTGATCCGAAAACCCCGCTTGTCGCCATCACTATATTGCAATAGCAGAGAATCCTTCCTATCGTTCAGTGTATACAGGGTAACACGATAACGGTTTTGACTTATAAAGTATGTATTCTTCTTTTCGCCCATCCGGTATATCAACAAGGTGTCTTCCTTCCAAACCCACACCCCGGATAAATCCTCTTTATCAACCGACGTACACCCGGAGGTAGCCAGTAGAAAAATAACCAATGCGATAAGCAACCCGGGAAACAGTCTCTTTTGAATAGTCATGGATAGTAGCCGATGTCAGTAGATAAGCGTGCAAAGTTACACACACGCCAAAGGCTATTCCCTATGAATTTGCCGCTTTTTATGTCGCCTGGCACAACGTGAAGTAAACGAATCCGAAACAAACGGCGCTTCGGCAAATCGCATCGCCACAGGCAACACCAGGCCATTAACGAATTGATTACCAACACCATCAAAGTCAAGCATAGCACACGTGGCCGCATCAACCGATGACGCCCCGTCGTAAAACCGGAACCTTTTCATGCGAAATACTCCGCCAACACCGGAATCATTACATTCCCAACTGTTTATACCGTAATCTTCCTATCGGCTCTTCCCGGCGAACCTTTCGCCCAACTAGGAAACCACCGCTCCATTTAATAGATTCGTAGTTGCTTTAGCACAAAAACACGGCGTATGAAAAAAGAATCGGTTCACAATACCTCAGCCTTTTGCAAGGTTAGAATTCAGGCCATCAAAGGTGCCATGGAGGTATTGTCAGGCAAATGGAAGTTTCATATTCTCGGAACACTGATGCAGGGCGGCAAGCTGAAGTTCATGGATCTGCTGCGCGAAGTAGACGGTATTGCACCGAAGATGCTCGCGAAGGAATTACAGGACATGGAAGTTAATCAACTCATCAGCCGTACAGTATGCAACACAAAACCGATAACCGTAGAATACGAGATTACCGAGTACGGGAAATCGATCGAGCCGATTATAGATGAAATTGCCAAGTGGGGTATCTCCTACCGCACAGCGTTGTTAAGCAAATAAGTATAAACGGGCGCTCGTGAAGAACGCACCTTTTATATCTCCGCGCTTACTTCTTCGACCAAAGCGCGCCGTTCTTTGTATTGAAAACCGTAAGGTGCTGTTCGTTCACCAGTGCCGTTAACTGTTGTTCAGCTTCCGGAAAAGTTATACCGCGCAGCTCCGCGAATTCGCGCAGCGTCAACGTAGGGTATACACCAAACAGATGTTGCCAGTCTTTTGAATAGGCTGTTTTTATTGCAGCGGAATATACTTTCGCGAGGCCTGCTTCAAACGTCTCATAAGGTCTGAAGCCATAGATCGTTTCGGTTTGCCCGTTTGCATTTGTCACAAACAGCGTCGGGAAGCCACGCACACCCGACTTGCTGGCCAATAGCAGGTCTTCGTTAAACCGGTCTTTTGCCTTTCCATCGTAATCTGCTTTCAGTTGCTGGCTATCCAGCCCGGCCTGAACTGCGGCCTCGGCCAGGTGCTCCCATTTTGTAATGTTCTTCTTCTGAAGAAACACCATCTCGCGAATGATTCTCAGGAATACAACCGCCTTCTCGGGGCTCTGCATTTGCGCCGCCTTAAACGCAATAGACGGTGGAAAGGAAGACGACAGTGGATCGCTAAGCCATACGTCGCCATCAATAGGCATCTTATAGTATACGCTGACTTCGTCCCAATGATGCGCCACATCCGACGGTTTGCTGATGCCGCCGCTGTTATACGTCCAGTTGGGCAACAGTCCCCCCATGCGATAATCGATCTCCACATCCCCGCCGTACTCCAGCTTCAACCTCCGCAGCTGCGGCTCGATACCCCAACACGATGAGCAGATCGGATCTGTGAAATAAACCACTTTTACCGGCTTCTGCCGGGCGTGTATAGCCTGCGTATTCACGCCGTTGCCAGCCGATGGAATTTCACATACGCCACTTACAGGATCGCACAACAGCGGATTGGTCTTTAACGCATCTTTTTCCATAGTCATTTTTTTTATTTGTCCCCAGCCTGACAGACAGAAAGCAGAAATACACAGTGTCGCTATAAATCTGAGGTTCATCCGGAAACGTTTTTACAACAGCAAACCTAACGAACATACCGGATTCCGGTACCATGCGTTCCCTGGTCGTAAGTAGTTACCTCGGGGTAACTGCCCTCGTCCGCACAATCGGCAGAAGAGAGAATTTTTCGTCCCTTCCCCGGCAGAATTGTATTCACAAAAAATCTAATACCTAATTTGGCGCATTACCGTTTGCACCGTTTCTATGCGCTCGACCCGGCTTCGCCACAGTGTATTTCAAATTATATCCTTCGGAGTCATCTGGAGCTTTGCAGGCCTTGTATACAGCATTCTGGAAAAGGGAATCCTTGGCGACCTCGACCATTACCCTGCGACGGGCAATCCCTATAACTTTGAGGATACATTTCTGGCCACCTTACTGGCTACCGGTCTGCTTGGATTAATGTTCGGCGCCATGGAAGCGCTGTATGTACAGCGGCTTTTTAGAACCATGAGCCTGGCCCGCAAGATCGTTCTTAAAACATTGCTTTACCTGGTGGTTATTGCGCTCGCGCTGCTGGTCATAACCGTGCTTCGGGATCTTGATTTCAGTCCGGAAGCGCTTGGTTATGTGCGCCGGTTTTTCGTGGGCTACTCGGCATTGAGCGTTGCCTCTTACATTGCCATGATTATTCTGGTATCGTTGTTCTATACCGAGGTAAGCCAGAACCTCGGACAAACGGTATTGCTTAACTTCCTGAGCGGCCGGTACCACACACCCCGCGAAGAAGAACGGATCTTTATGTTCGTAGACATGAAGTCATCTACCACCATTGCCGAACGGATCGGCCACCTCAAATACTTCGACATGCTCCGCGCATATTTCGCAAACCTCTCCGACGCGATTGTACAGAATGACGGCGAAATCTATCAGTATGTCGGCGATGAGATCGTGATTTCCTGGCGTATGAAAAAAGGGCTGAAAGACGCCCACTGCATCCAGTGTTTTTATGACATGAAGGCCGCGCTCGAAAAGCAGAAGACCCTGTACCTCGAAGCATTCGGCGTTGCCCCCAGCTTCAAAGCCGGCCTCCACTTCGGCAAAGTAACCACCGGCGAAATCGGCGTTATCAAAAAAGACATCATCTTTACCGGGGACGTACTGAACACCACCGCCCGCATACAGGCACTCTGCAATAGCCATAACGTGGACCTGCTGATATCCGCCCCACTCCTGCAACGCCTCGACCTCTCCGGTCGTTTTAAAGCGCATTCATTGGGCGAAAGCGAACTGCGTGGCAGAGATGAGAAGGTCGGGCTGTTTACGCTGAAGGCCTCAGCGTAAACCCTATTCTTTTGTCTTGCCGGTTTTCGTTTTCTTCTTGATCGTATACTCAAACCCCATCCGCGCGATCAGGCGGTCACCATACGGACTTCGGCTGTCAGGGTCGTAAAGATTATACATAAGCTGGACGTTGCCTTTTACATTCCCGATAAACGAATACTCTTTTTTGATGCCCGTAAACACGCCCCACACCCATTCGCGGCGGCCGTCGTCTTGCGGAGCAGTTTTGTACCTGGGCGGCACAAAGGCGTTCATGTACTCGGTTTCCGCGCGAACCACAAAGCCCTTCTTGAGCTTGAACTCACCATACGCGCGAGGTCCGAAAATGCGCGAGCCGGGCTGAAACTTGCCGGTACCAAAGTTGTACCCCCAGCGCTGATTCCAACCGATCCCGGCCGTGATGCGGCCCGAAACGCGATAACCAGAGCTCACGTAAAAATCCGCCTGCCAGGCTTTACCCTGGTGCTGTGCCTGCAGTGTAAGTCCGGGCACCAGCCGCTCGTAAAACGGCTTGCCGCGCATGGCATTCGGCGGCCGCTTGGGCAGCTCCTTAATGCTCTGTACACTCTCATACTTCTGCTTGTACTTCGACATCTGGTCCATCGCCTGCTTGAGTTGCTCCTGTTTGCCGGCAAAGTGATCTACCGCCACCTTGCGGGCCTGGCTAACCAACTGCTGTTTGGCCTGCTCTTCCGATCCCAAGGGGCTGGTAGGCAACGCCCCGGCCTGATCTTGCAGCGCTTTTACTTCGGCTACTTTACCGGCCTGGCTCTCGGCCAGCTTGTCCACGTTTTTCAGCCCTTCGGTAGCTTGCGTTACCTGGCCGACAGCCTGCTGGGCCCCGTCCAGCTGCTGTGTTATTTCAGATACGCCATCGATGTTTTTGGTAATGTCGGTCACGTTGTTCAACCCCGGTACGTCTACACCGGGCAGACTACCACCCGGCATACCCGGCACCTGCGGAAGTGTGGAATTGAGGCCGCTGCCAGGCAATGCAGGCATACCCGGAACCGAAGCCGATGTAAGCCCCACACCATCGATACCAGCGGTTAGCTGTGCCGCCCGCGCCTGCATATCCGGTGTAAGCGGCAGCCCGTTGATCTTGCTGGTAGCGTCTTGTTTAAGCGATGTTAGTTTACCGGTAGCCTTTTGCTGAGCACTGGCAAGCTCACGGTTAAGGCTGTCTACCTTGCCCGTATAGTGGCCGGCAGGTAGGTTCAGCGTAGTGAGACTATCGGCTTTATGCTGATACCGGTCGCGTTGCGATTGAAGTTTACCGGCGGTATTTTGATAAGCCTGCTGCACGCTGTCTGCACGGCTCTGAAAATCGCTTTTTATGGAATCCATCCGTTGCACGGCCGGTGGCAGCGTATCGGGCCTGAGTGAATTCATGAGGGTATCGGTCTGTGCCCATACCAACTGGCAAGCAAACAACGTTAGAATGGTGGCAAACAGCCTTTTCAAGGGGAAAACAGATTTTGTGGAAGTCGGTAGCAAGATAGCGCTTTTAACAGCTGCCGCCAAAGGCTAAAAAGGAGTACGAAACCGCACTGTTCACCGCCGAACCGCTTACGGATGGCTTTTCACATATTGCCGGTGATCTTCCCGTATTAATCATCAGTCAAATGATCTTATCGAAAGCGCGACAACAATAGCCATTTGCCATACCTGTACAGCTTCCATCTGCCGGATAATACCGAAACTCCGTATTCGTCACCGTAATGACCAAAATGGCAAATCCAGGCGTCAATCCGTGAAATGCGCACAGATACGATCACCTACGACCAAAAGACAAAAGAGATAATCTATATCTTTACAACTACGACAAAGCCCATTCATACAACATCCGGCTGAGTCTTAACAACTCATGAGCTTCAACATTCAACCCACACTCGAAAACGAAACCGCCATACTCCTGCCCCTACAGGAAGAAGACTTCGACGCTTTATACTATGTAGCTTCCGATCCAAAGATCTGGGAACAGCATCCCAACAAAGACCGCTGGCAAAAAGAGGTCTTCCAAAATTTCTTCAATGGAGCCATTCAAAGTAAGGGTGCCTTTAAAATTATAGACAAGACCACCGGAAACGTTATTGGAAGCACACGATTCTACGATCATAATCCGGATACGAATAGCATATTAATTGGCTATACCTTTTATGCTGTATCATCATGGGGCAAAGGTATAAACCTGTCCGTAAAAGCAATGATGCTCGATTACATCTTTCAGTTCGTAAACACTGTCCATTTCCATATTGGTTCAGGCAACGTGCGCTCGCAGATCGCCATTAGCCGTATCGGAGCCATTAAAATATCCGAACAGGAAGTAACCTACTTTGGAGAAACTCCGAAACAAAACTTCGTTTACGAGCTCGGCAAAAAACAATGGCTCGAACGGCATAGCAACAAAAAAGGGTAATGCAGCGCGTTACCCTTTTTCATGACCTTACACAACCTGCCGGTTACGATTTGTATACAACGACAAATTGCGTTCTCTAAGACTATTTAACATCCAGGGATTTATAGACTTCAACGATAGCTTACCCTCTACAGTTTGAGCAGAAATAGAAATTGACGTATAATCAACTTCCAGTCCTTTCCCAATCAAATCATTAAGCTTCCTATAAAACTGCTGGTAAAGTATCTCCTTACGCTCTTGCCGGGATATTGCCGGAAGCAATTCTCGGGTAGCAAAAGATACAGCAATTGCCTGATCGCCACTTGTCAAATGCTGAATCATCCCTGTTTCAGTCATCTCTCTTACCTCTTGGTTCAATTCCTGCTCATTCATAACCTTGAAAGATCTATTACATCAAAATTCCCCTCCACACTCCTCGCACCCCCATACAATATATCCTTAACGATTTTCGCCCCAACTAGTTGCCCCCTCTTCCTAATTTTCTCCACAATAAGCGCCACTACCCCCGCAACGATCGGAGTAGCGATAGATGTTCCACTCATTTTTGCGAAGAGATCTTCCCGCCTGGGATTTGCAACAGGCCGTCCATATATATCCCGGCGAACAGGAACTGTAGACATCACATTTACACCAGGAGCCCAGAGGTTGGGTTTAGTTATACCATACGACGTTGATCCACGGCTACTGAAATCTGCAAGCGAAAAGGTCCCTTTGGAAACCGCACCTACGGTGATCGCTTCTCTGCATTGCCCCGGACAACCTGATTCAGTATCAAAATGACCTCCATAGTCATTGTTTCGTAAAAACTCAGCGGTAAGGTGATCGTTTCCTGCCGCAGCAACAACAATCACATTATCGAGCTTCACCACATTATCTACTGCAACACACAGCGGGCAATGGCCGCTATCACATTGCCAGTTATGTCCGTTATGCGCCCAGCTTGGAAGATGGTTAAAAGCAAGGCTCATCGAAATAATATCAGCCCCCATATCCAGCGCCACATCGATCCCCTTAACAATGTTTGTGTGCGAGCCACATCCATCGGCTTGAAGAACCTTTACGTTCAGCAATTCTACACCGGGAGCGACTCCCCTATAAAAAAGATCAGTAGATGCAATAACTCCGGCGCAATGCGTTCCGTGCGCTCCAGGAATATCATACTGTTCATCGCAGGTAGAAACCGATCCGGCAACACGCAGATAAGGATGTTTTGTATCGATTCCACTATCCAGTACGGCAACACGAACTCCGCGGCCATCCAATCCACTGTTAATCCTGATAAACTGTTCCTTTCTCAGATCACTGTAAACATCATCCATGGCGGTGACCTTTACCATGGGATCAAGCTCGATTTTGGCAATCTGTTTGTGAACACTAAGCGCTTTAATCTGCTCCAGGGTTCCCTTAAATTTGATGGCATTCGCCGCAAGCAGGTTAACGGCGTTCATTCCCATTGTATCGCCAACGAGTTTTCGAACAGGCTCCAGATACTCCTCCATCCGTGCCTTATAGTTGTTCCAGGATTCTTTCGATTCTGGCGCCTTGGTAGGCATTTTTAACACAACCGGAAACAACGACGATCTGGTCATGTTACAAAGGTTAGCCATAACTTCGGGATACGTGGCTATCGGAGAAAGGTCGGCAGCACGTCTCTCGTTTTCAAGTCTGTTTACGGCAAAATTTAACAGCCGGCCAAGCTTACCGGGTTGAAACCCTACCGGGGTTGAGCGCGAACGGTCAATTTCAAAAGTAATCTTCTGTTCAGGTTGCGCACAAGATCTGGCAAAAGCAGGGTCGGGAGACATTAATTGATTAGCAGTAGACCGTGATCGTAGCCTCGGCGTAGGGCCAAGCGCACTTCGGTCAATTTCACCGGAAGGAAGTCGTTTCATTTGAGACATAACAGGAGCCGCTCCATCAGCAGCCCTTCCGGGAGAGATCTTTTGTGTTTGGTTCTTCTTAACGTATTGCATTTATTCTTACTATTATTTTCACCTGAAAACGTATAGGAGTCCTTTTACAGATAGCGATTCGAACTCACATATTTAATTACACACACTCACAACACCTCTTCCTGCAACCCATCATTCACTGGCAACATTCATAACATCAAACATGCCGCGTGACTCAGCTATAACTACAGTATACATGCAACGTCTGGCCAGATCGCCACTCTAAAATAACTTTATAATCACCACTGTATCTGATTAAGCAGACAAATATATAACCCGAATATAGAGCACAACAAAATAAAAATCCTAACAAAAGAGAATGAGTTTATCATCAAAATACATATTAGACCACCCAGGTCATTTATATAAATTACCTAACGTTATTAACAGACCATACTGGTCATTTTCAAGCATCGCTTATTACTATAATAGACCACCCAGGTCATTTCTATGAATATACCAACACAAATGAACTTTTAGGCAACTCTCTCCCACGACACAAAACAAGCCTGAGACAAACCGCAGGCTTCTTATCACGCTGTAGCGGATGATTACAACAGCTTCCGCTTACTGCGGAGCGATACAACACTTCGCAACACTACAGAGGCCGCCAGGCGCGCGGCGTAATGGCCGGGCTCGTCACTACTAGAGCTGGCCAGTATCATGGCTATAGGCAATACTAACTATGTCTTTTTCATAAAGGTAAGCGCCTATTCCAACATGGGCAGGCCATGTCAACAGTAACAATTGGATAATTAAAAAGGTGACATCATCCGACAGAACGACTACCGTAAACGATCATCGATGGATTGATCCTAAAACGCCGGAGCGGGCAGACAGCTCGTTTTACTCATAAGCGCACCAGGTGTGCTTTCGCTAAAAAGTAAGCGAAAAGACGCATTTAATCCCCCAAATTCCGGCAAAAATCCGGGAGATTTAAGGAGTTCTACCCCATCCTGCTACCACAAACGTTAGAATCCAACAGATTACGGAATACAACGCATGTAAATGAATTGCGTTTGCCTATTTTAGCAAACATGAAAACGAAGGAATGTCCCGCATGTGCCATGGAGGTAAACGCGAAGAGCAGAGAATGTCCGATTTGCGGTTATGAATTCCCAACTACAGGAACCCTGAAATGGATAGCGCTGGCGATGGCCATCTTTTTGCTGTACCTGACATTCCGTTCGATCTTCTAAACAAAACTACACACCCACGTCATTACCAATCACAACACCATGAAATCTTCCGAACAACATACAAATAACGATAACACAGACAACGTCCCACCGATCGGCGCCGTGATGGTTTCGAGAATGGTGTTCGACGAGAACATCGCCCCCCATTTCGTATACCGCGAAAAACGTACACAACCCGAAGACAGTGGCTGGCGCGTATTTACCGGCCTTGAGCCCGAAGGCTATACCGATGACGCCGACAACTTCGCATTCTACCACCCCAATACTTTACTGGACGCAGACCCTACCCTGAAAGACATTCTATTCCAGGGCGTAGGCTCCGTATATGAAAAAGACGAAGACGATAACTCCTGGCACAAAGTAACCGACTTTGAACTCGAAGACGACCACATGGTAACGCACCGGCTAACAGAAGACTGGATCATCAACATCAACAATCTCTTCGAACGTGTGATCGAAGACAGTGGCGACCTGCTGTATACCACCGGCGATAAATCCGTACGCCTTACCATTTGGGATGACGACCGAACCAAAGAAGAACTTCTGACCTATTACACCGACTTCATCCAAAACCGCGACCAGTCCGACGCCCCAACACTCGAAACGTTCGACTTCTCGACTGATACCATCGCAAGACTCGGATACCTCATCCGAGAAGATGACGGCACAAAAGCATACAACGTCATTTATGGTTTCACACTAAACAACCAGGAAACACTGCAAGTAGTACTGTACTTTGATGACGACCATGACCGTGAATGGGCATTGGAAACGTGGAAAGGAATACGATTGAAGGATAGCTAAATAGTGTGTCGTTAAAATTCTAAACTGTAAAAAACTACCGGCTGTTCTTGGCGATCCATTCGTTCTTCACCTCGTTTGCCTTCTCCGAGATAAGATTGGCCAGCTCGCGAATTTGGTCGTCCAGCTCTTTCGGGTCCACCGCCTCGCCGCGTAAGCGCGCCAGGATTTCCATTTGATTTTTCAGAATAACAGAGCCCCAAAGCGACGATGCCACGCCGTAGCTCACCAGCGTTTCTACAACCGCCCCCGGCGGCACGGTAAATCCTTCGTTCATTAATTTATCCAGATCAATCATAATGTGTAAGAGTATGGTATATACCACCAAAAGTAGCGCAGTTCGGCCGTTATACAAGAACTTTCGTAAATGTGTCGCTCATCCGCCGGGTAAAGATTGCAACCCGGCTGGCCATTCCGCATGAAATCCCGGCGTAACACCCGAAATGTCCCGAATGCTGTATGTTTGCGGAAATTTATTAACGACAAAATACAGAACCCTTCTTCGTCCGCATGACTACACCCACCCTACTGAGCTACAATACATTACAGGAACGTTTCAAAATCAACGACTACAACATACTTCATGACAATGAAAGTTCGGTGATTTTCTTTGACGGCGATACAACCCTTACCCAGGATCTGAATCAGGAATGGGCACAAACGCTCCTGAGCGAAATGGCGCCTGAAGCATCCACGGATACCATACTGATCGTCGTTCACGGTACGCTGACCGTGAAAGGCGATATTAACATCGGTGACTATCAGCCCTCGCTGCTCGTAATCGGCAACGTGCATTGCGACGTATTGGTAAGTGGCGACGATACGATGCACATTACGGGCGACGCCCACATCACCCACGCGTTCTACGGCCATTACAACGACGGCTCGGTTAGTATTGACGGTATAACGTATGTGCCGTACCTTATCAACTCCGATCACAGTTCGGGCATCACCCC
>Ga0065165_1002072_pt1 | contig 18449 bp, 18 predicted proteins | sample AraplaMF_Cvi_mMF_FD_63813 | JGI IMG/M metagenome (GOLD analysis project Ga0065165, IMG submission 63813) | Arabidopsis root microbial communities from the University of North Carolina, USA - plate scrape MF_Cvi_mMF (version 2) (version 3) | ecosystem: Host-associated > Plants > Roots >...
CGTCGTGCCGTCGGCCTTCGTCCACGTGGCGCGCGGAAACTGGCCGCGGTGGCGCTTCAGGTCCGCGAAGACCCGGTAGCGTCCCTCCGAACGAACGCGCTCCAGAGCGGTGCGGAAAGCGGCGGTGTAGTCCACGTCAGCGGGCCCGCGCGCGAGCGGCCCGCAGGTCGGCGACGTAACTCCGCACCCAGACGACCCCGAGCACGGCCACGAACAGGGCGTAGCCGGCGAGCACGAGCGCGAGGAAGGGCGTGATCATCTTGGACTCCAGGTGAGGACGGCAGGATGCCGGCCCGCTCCCCGAGCGACCTTGATCGGGATCAAAGGCCTCACAGCGCCCTGGAGTGGCGCGTCGCCTCCGGCGCGAAATAGGCGTCGAAGCAGGCGCAGATCGAGCGCACGACCAGGCGGCCCGCCCCGAGGACCTCCACATGACCGCCGTCGATGCGGACCAGGCCGTCCGCGACGAAAGGCGTCAGGCGTCCCATGGCTTCGGAGATCTCGCGAGGGTCACGGTCATGGCGCACGCAGACCTCGGCGAGGTCCACCGCCAGGTCGCACATCAGCCGTTCGATGATCTCCCCGCGGAAGCGGTCGTCGGCGGTGAGCGCGATCCCTCGCGCCACCGGCAGCTGGTCGGTCTGGACGGCGACGCGCCAGCCGAGCTCCTGCGTCACGTTCTGCACATAGCCCTGCGGCAGCCGCCCGATCGCCGACGCGCCCAGGCCCAGCAGCGTGCTCGCCGCATCCGTGGTGTAGCCCTGGAAGTTGCGATGCAGCCGCCCGGCCGCCAGCGCCGCGGCCATCTCGTCGTCAGCGCGCGCGAAATGGTCGAGGCCGACGCGGACGTAGCCCTCGCCGATCAGGCGCTCGGCGGCGGACTCGGCCTGGTCCAGCCGCGCCGCCGGACCCGGCAGCGCCTGTTCGTCGATGAGCTGCTGGTGCGCCTTCATCCAGGGGACATGGGCGTAGCCGAACAGGGCGATGCGTTCGGGCGCGAGCCGCAGGACGGCGTCGACCGTGGCCAGGGTGTTGGCCTTGGTCTGGTGCGGCAGGCCGTACATCAGGTCGAGGTTGATCGAGCGGACCCGCGCGTCGCGCAGCCAACCGACGGCGGCCGCCACCTCCTCGAAGGTCTCCCGCCGGTTCACGGCTTCCTGCACCGCGGCATCGAGGTTCTGCACGCCGAGGCTCGCGCGGTTGAGGCCATGGCGGGCGGCGGCGCGCACCCAGTCGCGGCTGAGCGTCGACGGATCGAGCTCGGCGGCCATCTCAAGATCCGGCGCCAGGTCGAAGGCTTCTCCCAGCCGCTCGAACATGGCCGCCATGTCGTCGGCCGACAGCATGTTGGGCGTGCCCCCGCCGAGATGGATGGCGCGCGCCGGAAGCCGGCGTCCGATCGCCTCGCGCAGGAGCTCCATCTCGGTCAGCAGCAGCTGGACGTATTCGCCGATCGGCTCATGCCGGTTTACGGCGCGCGTGTTGCAGCCGCAGTACCAGCACAGTCGGGCGCAGAAGGGCACATGGACGTAGAGAGACACCGGGTCGTCGGCCGGGAGCTCCGCCAGCCAGCCGCGGTAGACCGCCTCATCCACCTGTGGGCCGAACTGAACGGCCGTGGGGTAACTGGTGTAGCGCGGCGCGCGGCCATCGTAGCGGGCGACGAGGTCGGCGAGCTGGCGCGCGCGCGCCGTGGCAAGGCTGTCGAGGGTCATGGGGCACGATCCCGCGCTCGGCGGGCGGCGGCCATGACGCAGATCAAGGAGCCGGGCGGTCTTCCGGCTCGTCGATCAGGATCCGCGCCGCGTCGCCCGCCGGGTCCTGGTACTGACCGTCGCGCAGGGTCCACCAGAAGGCCCCCAGGGCGAGCAGGCCCAGGGCGAGCGAGAAGGGCGCCAGAAAGATCACGATGTCCATCGGCGGGCTCCGGTGCGCAGGGCGTTCAGCGTGACCACGAGCGACGACGTCGACATGGCGATCGCGGCGACAAAGGGGTTCACCAGCCCCAGCATGGCGGCCGGCGCGGCGACGAGGTTGTAGAGCGCGGCCAGCCCGAAATTCTCCAGCGCCCGCGTCCGCGCGCTGCGGGCCACGTCGATCGCGTCCACAACGGACATCAGGGCGTCGCCCGAAAACACCAGGTCCGCGGCGTTCTGGCTCGCCTCGAGGGCCGTGCCGGGCGCCATCGCCGCATGGGCCTTCGACAACGCGCCGGCGTCGTTGAGGCCGTCGCCGACCATCAGCACCCGGCGCCCCCTCCGCGCGAGCGCGTCGACGACCTGCGCCTTGTCCTGCGGCGAGCAGCCGGCGCGCCAGTCGCTGACGTCAACGGCGGCGGCGGCGCGCGCCACGGGTCCCGGCAGGTCGCCCGACAGGATCTCTACCGACAGCCCCCGCGAACGCAGCGCGGTCACCACGTCGTTGGCGTCGGCGCGCAGGGCGTCGACGAAAGTGAAGCGAATACGCAGATCGCCCTCGAAGCCGAACCACAGCTCGGTTTCCCCGCCGCGGCTCTCCACGCCCAGGAAGGCGGCCTTCCCGAGACGGCAGCGGCGCCCTCCGATCGTCCCTTCGACGCCCTGGCCAGGAACCTCAGTCACGTCCTCGGCCAGCGCGCCGTCGCCGGCGGCCTCGGCCAGCGCGCGGGCGAGCGGGTGACGCGAGGCGCGCGCGAGCGGCGCGGCCATGGCGAGCGCCACCGGCGCGGAGTCCTTCAGGCGCGGCCGCCCCTGCGTCAGCACGCCGGTCTTGTCGAAGACCACGTGATCGACCTCCGCAAGGCGCTCGAGGGCCGCGCCGGACTTCACCAGGACGCCCTTGCGGAACAGCCGCGCCGACGCCGTGATCTGCACAGCCGGAACCGCCAGTCCGAGCGCGCATGGGCAGGTGACGATCAGCACGGCGACGGCCCGGATCAACGCCTCGCGGGCGTCGAGGCCGAGGCCCCAGCCGCCGACGAACGTCATGAGCGCCACGGTGTGGACAACAGGGACGTAGACCGCGGCGGCCTTGTCGGCCAGGCGGGCGTAGCGCGACTTCGACTGGGCCCCCAGTTCGACGAGGCGCGCGATGGCGGCGAGCGCCGAGTCCTCGGATCTCGCGGTGGCGCGCAGGCGCAGGACGCCGGACAGATTGAGCGCACCGGCCCGACAGGCCGCCCCAGCGGCCACCGGGACCGGCGCCGTCTCGCCGGTGAGCAGGCTGTTGTCGAGATCCGAGGCGCCCTCGACGATCTCGCCGTCCACCGGCAGCCGGTCTCCGGGCCGCACCAGCAGCAGGTCGCCGGGCATGACGTCCTGGAGCGGGACCGCGGTCAGGGCGCCGTCCCGGCCGACACGCGTCGCGCTGGCCGCCTGCAGGGTCAGGAGGTCGGCCGCCGCGCTCGAAGCCCGCGCCCGCAGTCGGTGCTCCAGCCAGCGGCCGATCAGCAGCAGGAACAGCAGCGACACCGCGGCGTCGAAGTAGACGTCGCGCCCGCGCAGGATCGTCTCGGAGAAGCTGATCGCCAGCGTCAGCAGCACGCCGATCGAGATCGGCACGTCCATGTTGGCCCGCCGCGCGGCCAGGGAGCGCCAGGCGGAGCGGAAGAACGGCAGGCCGGCGTAGAGTGCGCACGGAGCCCCGACGATGCCGGAAAACCACATCATCAGCGTTCGCGTGGCCGGGCCGAGCTCCTGGCCGAACAGCCCGGCCCAGATCGGTACGGAGAACATCATGGTGTTCATCACGCCGAAGCCGGCCACCGCCATGGCCAAGATCAGCTCGCGACCGTCGCGGTCGTAGGCCTGGCCCGCCGCCTGGGGGTCATAGGGCGTCGAGGCATAGCCAAGCGCGTCGAGGGCGGCGACCACACCGCCCGGATCCCCGCCCCCGGCCCGGAACTCGACGATCAGGCGCTTCTGGCTGAGGTTGACGCGCGCCGCGACGACGCCGGGCACGGCCTGCACAGCGCGTTCCACCTTGGCGATGCACCCGGCGCAGCGGACGTCAGGCACCAGCAGCTCGAGGCTGGCGCGGCCGGCGTCGCCGTGGCGCAGGAAGGCGCCCAGGTCGGGGCGCGGGGCTTCGTAGGTCACGGCCATGTCAGCCTCCGCTCGGCCAGGAAGGCGCCCCCGGATGGGCCGCGCGCTTCGGCGGTCAGGTCCCAGGCGCCGGAGAGCTGTCCGCCGGGAGCGACGTAGGCGCCGGGCGCGGTCTCCACGAACCGCAGCGTGATCCGCCCCGCCTCGGTGGCCGGACGTTCCAGCCGACCGGTGACGGCCAGGCCTGTGAGCGGTCGCCCGGCGCGGTCCCGGAACGACATCACCACCTCGCCCGGCGCGGCCGAGGCGGCGGCGCGCCACCCCAGGCGTTCCTGCGCCTCGATCTGGGCGATGCGGCGGTTGTAGAGCAGCCCGTCCTCGTAGGGCGTCACCGAGACCTGACCCGGGAAGGTTCGGATCGCGATGACGGTGAAGGTGGCGTCCACGCCGATCACCACGGCGAAGAAGGCCGTGACGCCGGCCAGCACGTGCCATCCACGGATCGTGAACCCCGGCCGGGCGCGTGTGTCGGCGGCGCTCATCGTGGAGCTCCCGTTCCGGTGATGAAGGTGGTCCTGGTCTCGAACACCCGACCCGCCCCGCGGACCGCGAACACCGCCGGCAGGCTCTCGGGCGCCCCCTCCGCCGGGTCGGCGGTCACGAAGACCCGCACCGCGCGCACCTCGTTGGCGGGGATCGTTGCGGTGAGCGTGGCGCCCGCCGGCTCGCCCGGCGCCCGCAATCGCGCGCCCGCCAGGCCGCGGAAACCCACCTCCACCCTCTGCGGATAGAAGGTGCGGTTGGCGATCTTCAGGGTGTAGCCGTTGCGCACGGCGCCGTCGTGTAGCCGCACGAAGGTCGGGTTGCGGTCGCGCAGCGCATGGAGGTCCATGACCGGGCGCATCAGCAGGCCCCATCCCACCAGGCCCGAGACCAGGAGGAGCGCGACCCCGTAATAGATCGTCCGTGACCGCAAGAGGCGGTAGACCGGCGCCGCCTTCCGCGCCCGGGCCGCGACCGCGGCGTCGGTGTCGTAGGCGATCAGCGCGCGGGGCCGGCCCACGCGATCCATGATCTCGTCGCAGGCGTCGATGCAGAGACCGCAGTTGATGCACTCGAGCTGTGCGCCGTCGCGGATGTCGATGCCCATCGGGCAAGCCACCACGCAGGCGTGGCAGTCGATGCAGTCGCCGCGGCCGTCCCAGGTCTGGCCCTTCTTGTGCGGGCCGCGCGCCTCGCCACGATCGTAGCGGTAGGTGACCTGCAGCGAGTGGTCGTCCAGCATGGCGCCCTGAATGCGCGGCCAGGGGCACATGTAGATGCAGACCTGCTCGCGCATGTGGCCGGCAAAGACATAGGTGGTGGCCGTGAGGATCGCGCACGACAGGTAGGACTGGATCGGCGCCTGGCCCGTCCAGAACTCCACGAACAGCGTCGGCGCGTCGCGGAAGTAGAAGATCCAGGCCCCGCCGGTGCCGAACGCGACGCCCAGCCAGACGAGGTGCTTGCCGCCCTTGCGCCACAGCTTGTCCAGCGACCAGGGCGCCGCGGCCAGCCGCATGCGGGCGTTGCGGTCGCCCTCGAACATCCGCTCGACGTAGATGTAGAGGTCGGTCCAGACCGTCTGCGGACAGGCGTAGCCGCACCACAGGCGCCCGAACAAGGCCGTCACCAGGAAGAGCGCGAGCGCCCCGATCACCAGCAGGCCGGTGATGAAGTGCACCTCCTGCGGCCAAAGCTGGATGCCGAAGAAGTAGAACCGCCGGCCGAAGAAATCGACCAGCACCGCCTGGTCCGGTAGCGCGCCGGGCCGCTCCCAGCGGAGCCACGGCGTCGCGTAGTAGACCGCCAGCGTCGCGATCAGCAACGCCCACTTGATGCGCCGCCAGTGGCCGTGCACCAGCTTGGGATAGATCGGCACGCGCGGCTGGTAGAGGCCGCCCGTGCCTTTCGCCTTCTCACGCACCCGCCCGGCGGCGGATTGCGGTCCCTCCGGGGGCTTCCGCGAGACGGTGTCGATGACGGTCGGCATCAGCGGGCGGCGCCGACGGCGCTCCCCTGCGGTGCGGCGGCCACGGGCGTCGACAGCTCGGCGTCGCCGCCGGCGTTGGCGTGGATGTAGACGGCCAGCGCCTTGACGGTCTCGGGCGAGAAGCGCGCCTCCCAGGTGGGCATCACGCCGTTGCGGCCGTTGAAGATCTGGTCGCGGATAGCGCCGCGATCCGGGCCGTACAGCCACTCCGCGTCGGTGAGATTGGGGATGCCCCGGGCGACGTCGCCCGTGCCGGACGGGCCGTGGCAGGCGGCGCACTGGTCGGCGAAGGTCTGCCGTACACGGCCGACCGCGGCGGCGTCCGCCTTGCGGCCCGACAGCGCCACCACATACTCGGTCAGATCGGTGACCTGGGCGTCGGTCAGCATCTGGTCGCGGCCGAAGGCCGGCATGACCGTCTCGCCGCGCGCCTGGGCATGGCCCGAGCGTACGCCCACCTGGATGGTGTGGCGGATCTCGTCCAGCGTGCCTCCCCAGAGCCAGACGTCGTCGCGCAGGTTCGGGTAGCCCTTGGCGCCCGCCCCGCCCGCGCCGTGGCAGGTGGCGCAGTTGTCGCCGAACACCGATTGGCCCACCTGCATGGCGTAGGCCTGCAGCTCGGGGTCGGCCTCGATCTGCTGCAGCGAGGCGGTGCGCAGCTTCGCCTCGCCCGCCTGGCGCTGGGTCGCCAGGTCGCCCAGCTCGCGGACCACGGCGGCGCGGTCGGACTGGCCCAGCAGGCCCTTGGTGTAGCCGCTGATCCCCGGCCAGGCCGGCATCAGGATCCAGTAGACGACGGCCCAGGCGATGGAGCCGTACCAGACCCATAGCCACCAGCGCGGCAACGGCGTGTCTAGCTCCTTGATGCCGTCCCACTCGTGGCCGGTGGTCTCGACGCCGGTGTGGTCGTCGCGTTCGCGCTCAAGCATGGGGCGCCCCGTCACTTTCAAGGGTGTCGTCTTCAAGGGGAAGTTTGGCGAGGCGATCGAACGCCGCCTTGTGGCGCGGCCAGAGCGCGTAGATCAGGCCGCCGGTGAAGATCAGGCCGAAGTAGAGCATCCCGCCCTGCTGGGCGAACATCGCCACGGCCTCGTACGAGAGGCCGCTCATCGCAGGTTCCTCGGGTCTTCCGCCTTGTAGGTGCGGAAATCGACCATCGTGCCCAGCACCTGCAGATAAGCGATCAGGGCGTCCATCTCGGTGAGCCGGTTCGGGTCGCCGTCGAAGTCGCGCTGGTTGACCTTGGCGCCGTAGCGGGTCTTCAGGCCCGAGGTCTCGCCGGCGAAGGGATCCACCTGCTGCTCGAGATCGGCCCGAGCGTTGGCGAGCTGATCCTTGCGGTACGGGACGCCGACGGCCTTCAGCGCCGAGAGGTGCTTGTCGATCGCGCGGTAGTCCAGCTCACGCTCCGCCAGGAAGGCGTAGGGCGGCATGTTGGATTCGGGCACGACCGAGCGCGGATCGCGCAGGTGGTCGACGTGCCAGCTGTCGGAGTACTTGCCGCCGACCCGCGCCAAGTCCGGTCCCGTGCGCTTCGACCCCCATTGGAACGGGTGGTCGTACATGCTCTCGGCGGCGAGGCTGTAGTGGCCGTAGCGCTCCACCTCGTCGCGCAGCGGGCGGATCATCTGCGAGTGGCAGAGGTAGCAGCCCTCGCGGACGTAGATGTCGCGCCCCGCCTGTTCGAGCGGCGTGTAGGGACGGACGCCCTTCACCTTCTCGATCGTGCTCTCCAGGTAGAAGAGCGGGCTGATCTCGACGAGGCCGCCGATCGAGACGACGATGATGATGCCGATGACGAGCCACAGCGAGTGGCGCTCGAACCGGGCGTGATGCTTCCACATGTGCGGAGCCCTTACTCAGCCGCCGCGAGGGCGGGCGTGGGCATCGCGACCGGGGTGGCCAGCGCCGACGTCGCGGGGCTGGGCAGGCGGATCGTGCGCCACAGGTTGTAGGACATGATCACCGCGCCCCCGAGGTACATGAGCCCCCCGATCGTGCGGATGACGTTCTCGATGTGCTTGGCGGCGACAGTCTCGACGAAGGCGTTCGCGAGGTAGCCCTGCGGCGTGTATTCGCGCCACATCAGGCCCTCCATGATGCCGGAGACCCACATCGCGGCGATGTAGAGAAGGATGCCGGTGGTCGCGATCCAGAAGTGCCACTCGACCAGGGTGTTCGAGTAGATGCGGTCCTTCTTCCACAGCCATGGGACCAGGCAGTAGATCGCGCCGAAGCTGATGAAGCCGACCCAGCCGAGAGCCCCGGAATGGACGTGGCCGATGCCCCAGTCGGTGTAGTGGCTGAGCGAATTGACCGCCCGCACGCTCATCAGCGGGCCCTCGAACGTGGCCATGCCGTAGAAGGCGATGGCGACCACCATCATCCGGACCACCGGGTCGGTGCGCAGCTTGTCCCACGCGCCGGACAGCGTCATCAGGCCGTTGATCATGCCGCCCCAGGACGGCATCCACAGCATGATCGAGAAGGTCATCCCGAGCGTCTGGGCCCACTGCGGCAGGGCCGTGTAGTGGAGGTGGTGCGGACCCGCCCAGATGTAGATGAAGATCAGCGACCAGAAGTGGACGATCGACAGGCGGTACGAATAGACCGGCCGCTCCACCCGCTTGGGCACGAAGTAGTACATCATCGCCAGGAAGCCGGCGGTGAGGAAGAAACCCACCGCGTTGTGGCCGTACCACCACTGGGTCAGGGCGTCCTGGACCCCGGCGAAGGCCGAGTAGCTCTTGGCCTCGAGCAGGCCCACGGGCATGGCCAGGTTGTTGACGATATGCAGGATCGCGATCGTGACGATGAAGGCCAGGTAGAACCAGTTGGCCACATAGATGTGCGGCTCCTTGCGCTTCCAGATCGTCCCCAGGAACACGAGGAGATAGGCGACCCAGACGATGGTCAGCCACAGGTCCACGTACCATTCGGGCTCGGCGTACTCGCGGCTCTGGGTGATGCCGGCGAGATAGCCGGTGGCGGCGAGCACGATGAAGAGCTGGTAGCCCCAGAACACGAACCAGGGCCACACGCCGCCCGCGAGCCGCGCCTTGCACGTGCGCTGGACGACATAGAAGGACGTCGCGATCAGCGCGTTGCCCCCGAACGCGAAGATCACCGCCGAGGTGTGCAGGGGCCGCAGGCGCCCGAAGTTCAGCCACTCCAGGTCGGGGAAGTAGAAGATCGTCGGCCAGCTCAGCTGGGCGGCGATCACGACGCCGGCGGCGAGGCCGGCGATCGCCCAGAACATCGTCGCGATCACCCCGGCGCGCACCACGCCGTCGGCGTAGCGCGTGGCGTCGGCCCGGAGCTTGCCATCCGCCATCGGCAGCGACATCGCCAGGAAGGCGAGCACGAAGGCGCCCAGCATGATCCAGCCGTGGAACCGGAAGCTCGGGTCCGGGCTGAACGCGGTCGCCAGCAGCGCGCCGAAGGCGGCCAGGCCGGTGAAGGCATAGAGTGCGATCACGTCGAAAGGTGTGTCGTCGCGGAGGGCTTGGGCCTGCGTCATGGAACCCGTGGGGTGCGTTGAGAGACGAGGAGCGTTCTGCCGCAGCGCGGAATCGCGGGCTTTGATCTCCGTCAACGCCCGGGCCGCGCCCCGCTGCGACAAAGCGGCGTTCCGGAGGTCCGAAATGCGCCGTCGCCCCCATCCCAAAGAAGACCGCGTGTTCCGGACCGGCGCCGGTGCGGTCGGCGGCGTCCTGTTCGCCAGTGCAGGCCTCGCCGCCGACCTTGCCCGCGACCACATGCTCCAGATCGGAACTCTCTGCGGCGCCGGCCCGGCCCCCCATTGTGGCTGGTGCTACGGCGCGGCGGGCCTCGCCCTGGCGGGGCTCGCCGCGGTCGCCGTGGCGCTGCGTCCCGAGCCCGCGCCCACCGCGACGGGCGCCTGACGCCGGCTCGCCCGGCCGGCGCCACGGCGCCTTCGCCCTTCCCCTTGCGACCGCGCGGCCCGCGGCCGACCGCGGCGCCGTCCTTGATCCCGAGGGCGGCCCGGCGACTTCGAACAATTGGTTTGTTCCAGATCAAGGCCCGAGCGCGCCGGCCGCGCCAAACCCCGTCGCGAGCGGCGCCTGACGCCGCCACGAAGGGGATAGAACCATGCAGATGAAACTCGCGATCGCCGCAGTCCTTGCCGGCCTGGCGGCAGCCGGCGCAGCGCAGGCCCAGGGCTTCCAGCCGAAGGCGAAGGGCGACGTCGTCCTCAATGTGCGCGTCACGGACGTGGCGCCCACCGGGAGCGATCCGATCACGACCCTGGCCGGGGCCGCCACCGGCTTGCGGGCCAAGGTCGGTTACGACGTGATGCCGACGCTCGGCGTCACCTACTTCCTGACCGATAACCTCGCCGTCGAGGCCATCGCCGGCACGACCCAGCACACCGTCCGCGCCAAGGGCCCCGCGACCGACGTGAAGGTGAAGGACAGCTGGGTGCTGCCGCCGGTGGTGACGCTGCAGTACCACTTCGCGCCCGCCGCGCGCGTCAGCCCCTATGTGGGCGCCGGGGTGAACTACATGCTGTTCTACGGCGGCGACGACAAGAACGGCTTCCACCTGAAGCTGGACGACGGCTTCGGCGCGGCCCTGCAGGCCGGGGTCGACGTCGCCCTGCGCGACCGCTGGGCGATCAACCTCGACGCCAAGAAGATCTTCTTCGAGACCGACGCGGTGGACCGCACCCGCGGGATCAAGTCGAAGGTGACGCTGAACCCCTGGGTGCTGTCGGCCGGGGTCGGCTATCGCTTCTAGCGGCGTGGTTGATCCTGCGCAAAGCGCCCGCCCCGCAAGGGCCTAGCCTTCCTCCAACAACATGGGAGGTCGGCATGGACCGCTTGAAGGGAAAGGTCGCCTTGATAACCGGTGGCGCGCTCGGTCTGGGTCGCGCCACCGCCATCCGCATGGCGGAGGAGGGCGCGGCGGTCGCGATCACCGACCTGCTCGCCGACCAGGCCAACCAACTGGCCGACCAACTGGTCGCCCGAGGCTTCCAGGCCTGCGCCTGGCGTCTCGACGTGTCCAACGAAGCCCAGGTCGAGGAGGTGATGCGCCACGTCGCGCAGCGCTTCGGCCGGATCGACATCCTGGTCAACAACGCCGGCGTCGCCGGCGCCAGCAAGCCGACCCATGAGATCACCGAAGCCGAATGGGACTTCGTCCAGGCGATCAACGTCAAGGGCGTGTTCTTCTGCACCAAGCATGCGATCCCGCACCTTCGGCTGGCCGGCGGCGGCGGCATCATCAACCTGAGCTCGATCTACGGCCTGATCAGCGCGCCCGACGTGCCGCCCTACCACGCCTCGAAGGGCGCGGTGCGGCTGATGACTAAGACCGACGCCCTGCTCTACGCGAAGGATCGGATTCGCGTGAACTCGATCCACCCGGGATTCATCTGGACCCCGATGGTCGAGGGCTACGTACAGGAACTCGGGGACGAGGCGGCCGCACAGGTGACGCTCGCGGCGCTCCATCCCCTGGGCCACATCGGCGAACCCGACGACATCGCCTGGGGCTGCGTCTACCTGGCGTCCGACGAGGCCAAGTTCGTCACCGGCGCCGAGCTGGTGATCGACGGCGGCTACACGGCCCGCTGAGGACCCGCCGTTGCCCGCCCCCCTCGCCGCCCTCCTGCGCGCCCTCCTCGTCTGGCTGCTGATCATGCTCGGCGAAAGCCTGCACGGCATGCTCCGCCGCTTGCTGTTCGACGCAGATGTCCAGTTCGCCCTTCGCCAGCTCTCGGTCGGGGTCGGCGTGCTCATCGTCTTCGCCGTCACCTGGCTGTGCCTGCCGTGGCTGCGCCTGCGCTCGTCGCGCGGCGCGCTGGCGGTCGGCGCCGTCTGGGTGGCGCTGACCCTGGGGTTCGAAGCCGCGCTGGGCCGTCTCACCGGCCTCGCCTGGAGTCAGATCCTCGCCGAGTACGATCTTGCCCGCGGCGGCCTGATGCCGCTCGGCCTCCTGGCCATGGGCCTCACGCCCTGGCTCGTCCAGCGGCTCCAAGCCGTGCCTCGTCAACTCCGGAAGACGCCATGAAGCACGCCGTCATCCTCGCCCACCCCGCCCACGCCAGCCTGAACGCGGCGATCGCGCAGACCTACCGCGAGACGGTGGAGGCGCTCGGCCACGAGGTGCTCGTCCGCGACCTCTACCGGATGCGCTTCGATCCGCGGTTGCGGGCGCCCGAGATACCCGGGCCGCACGCGCCGCGCTTCCGGCCCGACGTCGTGCGCGAGCGCGCCATGCTGGCCGACGTCGACGTCTTCGCCTTCGTCTATCCCCTCTGGTTCAACGCGCCGCCGGCGATGCTCAAGGGCTACGTGGACCGGGTGTTCGGCATGGGATTCGGCTTCGAGCCCGATTTCGGCGGCACGCGTCCCGCGCTCACCGGGCGCAGGCTGATCAGCTTCACGACGTCCGGCGCCCCGGACTTCTGGATGCGCGACACGGGCGCGCTCCAGGGCCTGATGCGCCTGTTCGACGCCCATCTCTGCGGAACCTGCGGCTTGATTGCGGTCGACCACGTCCATTTCGGGGGCATGGTCTCCGGCCTGACGCAGGAGGCGGTCGACGAGGTGCTGGGGAAGGTGCGCACCTCGACCAAGGCGCATTTCCGCGACCATCCCTCGCGAGCCGCCTGAGCCGGCGCGACCGCGGACCGCGAACACGCGCCCCATGGACCAGCCCCACCGCCGCGGCGGAGGGACATCGCAAGCCTTCGCTTCCCGGTCGCGGCCTGGCGCTATCTGGATCGGATCTCGATGGTCATGATCTCCGCGTCCGACCACTTGGGGACATCGATGGTCAGGATCCCATCCCTAAGCGTCGCGAAGCAGACCGGGGATCAGGTCCTTGGTTGGGCTGTGAGCGGTCACGGGGAGCGTCCGTTGCTGACCTTCGCGGCGAGGGCCCGCGGGCGCCGCCCGGCCTTGCGCGAGCTCGACGACCCCGCGCGGCGAAGCGGCTCGCCCGTGGGCGCGAGATAGTCCTGCCCCGCCGGCTCCGGCCAGCGGCCGATCAGGAACCGCGCGACCGCCGAGGTCACGGCGCCCAGGAAGCTCGCGAGTTCGAGGACGTCATGCCACGCGCGACGCAGCCGCACGAGGATCCGCGGCCAGGGATGGCGGCGGGGGCTTTCGGACCGGACGCTGGCGGGGTTCTCGGACACGCAGTCAGGCTGAGCCGACCGCAGGCGCGCGCCTTGATCTGGCTCAAGGGGATGGCAGGAGGCGAGCCAGCCGGGCGTCCCAGCCATAGATGTCGGGGTGGAAGGCGGCGCGCCCATCAGGCGACGCCCGCACGGTGTGATGGACGACGAACACCGGCACGGGCTTACGCAGCGCCACGCGGCGGGTCTGGCCCGTTGCGATGGCGGCGTCGATGCTGGCGGCGCTGCCACCCTGGGCCGCCAGGAGGGCGACCGCCAGAGTCCTTGGCGCCTCCAGGCGCATGCAGCCGTGGCTGAAGGCGCGCACCGGATTGGCGAACAGCCCCTTGCCGGGCGTGTCGTGCAGGTAGACGCCGAAACGGTTCGGGATGTCGAACTTGATCTGGCCGAGGGAATTGGTGGGCCCCGGACGCTGCTGCAGGTGACCGTCGACCCAGCCGATACCCAGGCTCGCGAGCAGTCCAGGGCGCTTCGCCTCGGCGGGCAACAGCTCGTTGCGGGCGATGGAGGCCGGCACGTTCCACGGCGGGTTGAAGACCACGGCCTCGATCCGGGTGGTGAACATCGGCGTGGGATGCGCCGGGGCGCCCACGATGGCGCGCATCGTCAACACCTCCCGCCCGTCGCGATAGAGCGCCGCCGTTTGAGCCCCGGTGTCCACCTCGACCCGGTCTCCCGGCAACTCGCGCGGCAGCCAGCGCCAGCGCTCCAGCGTTGCGTCGATCTGCGCCAGCCGTGCGGAGGCCGGAACATTGAGCGCACGGCGCGTCTCACCGCCCAGCACCCCGTCGACCGCCAGCGCATGCGCATCCTGGAACGCGCGAAGGGCCGCCTCGAGGGGCGGGTCGAAGGCCTGGGGGTCCGACGCCTCAAGCGCCCCGTAGCCCTCGGCGGCGAGGCGCGTCCGCAGCGCGGCGGCGGCCGGGGCTCGGCCGGGGGGACGCAAGGCGTCGCCTTCCGACACGAGGGGCCATCCGCCGGCGGCCGCCAGCGCGGCGTAGCGGTCGCGGGCGCCGCGCAGCGCGGCGTAGCGCGGGTCAGCCGGCCCCAGTTCGGAAAGCCAGTCCCCCAGCCTCCCGGCATCCAGCGCGGCGCGGAATTCGGCGGCGACATCCCGCGAGCGGGGGGTCAGGTCCCACAGGCTGTCGATCTTGGCCGGATGCAAGGCCTGGCCTGTTTCCCGCCGCGCGTAGGCGAGCAGGCGGCCGACCAGGGTGGCGTCATCCTCGGCGGCGCCGCGCTGGCCGCTGAGCCCAAGCACCGCGGCGATTTCGATCCGCGCCTCGACGGGGAGCGGCGGATCGGCAGCCGCGGCCCGAGGCGCCCAGAGGCCCGCTGCCCCCGCGCCGGCCCCGGCGAGGACCTCTCGCCGGTTCATGCCGCAGGGCTTTCGAAGAAGCCGACACGAACGCCGTTCGAGAGAGGCGACGGCGGGGAACACAGCGGGGTCGCGGCGGCGTCGCGCGGCAGGGTCGGGCAAGGTTCGCGCCTCCTGCCGCAATGATGGCGCAGGCCCGATCGTACCGCCGTGATCGAGATCAAGCGCCGCTGTGCATCCGCGCGCCGGGAAGCCTTGCGGCGGATCAAGGCGGCGGCCGGACCCGCAGGCAAGCTCACCGCATGACCACACGCAACTTCGACGCACTCTTCGCGCCGGCGACCATCGCGCTGATCGGGGCGAGCGCCCGCCCCGGCGCGGTCGGCAACGTCCTGGCGGCCAACCTGCTCGCAGGCCGGTTCGCGGGAGAGGTGCTGTTCGCGAACGCCGACGGCCAGCCCGTGCACGGCCATCCGGCCAGCGCCTCGGTCGCGGCGCTGGCGCAGGTCCCGGACCTGGCGGTCATCGCCACGCCCGCCACTGCCGTTCCTGGCCTGGTCGCCGAACTCGGAGCCCGCGGCTGCCGCGCCGCGGTGGTCGTCAGCGCCGGCTTCGAGGGCGACGACCCGGCGAGCGCCGTGCGCCGCCAGGCGCTGCTGGATGCGGCCCGCCCGCACCTGCTGCGGATCGTCGGTCCCAACTGCCTGGGCTTGCTGTCGCCGGCCACCGGCGTGAACGCCAGCTTCGCGCGGGCCATGCCCCCCGCCGGCGGCATCGCCCTGGTCGCCCAATCGGGCGCGGTGGCCGCCGCCGCCCTGGACTGGGCGCCCGCCCACGGCCTCGGCTTCTCCCACGTGGTCACCCTGGGCGACTCCCTGGACGTGGACGTGGGCGACCTCCTCGATTTCCTGGGCCGCGATCCGGCGACAGAGGCCATCCTGCTCTACGTCGAGAGCCTCACCGAGGCGCGCAAGTTCATGAGCGCCGGACGCCTCGCCGCGCGCGCCAAGCCGGTCCTGGTCCTGAAAGGCGGCCGCAGCGTCGCAGGCGCCAAGGCCGCCTTCTCCCACACCCGGGCCCTGGCCGGCGCCGACGCGGTCTACGCCGCCGCGTTCCGGCGCGCCGGGATCCTGCAGGTGGAGGGGCTCGACGATCTGCTCGACGGCGCGCTGGCGTTGTCGCGGGCGCCCCACGCCGCGCCGGAGACGCTTACGGTGCTGACCAATGGCGGCGGGGCGGGGGTGCTGGCGGCCGACGCCCTCGAACGAGCCGGCGGCCGGCTGACCGTCCTGTCGTCCGAGACCCAGGCGGCGCTGCGCCGCCAGTTGCCCGGCGACGCGGCGGTCGGCAACCCGATCGACATCCTGGGCGATGCGCCGCCGGCGCTCTACGCCGCCAGCCTTTCGACCCTGCTGGCCGCGCCCGAGGTCGAGGCCGTTCTCGCCCTCAACTGCCCGACGGCCGTGACCGACAGCGGGGCGGCGGCCGACGCGGTCATCACCGCCGCCCACGCCGCCGCGGTTCCGCACAAGCCGGTGCTGGCCGCCTGGCTCGGCGAGGCCAGCGTCGCCGAGGGCCGCCGCCAGCTCAACGCCGCCGCCATTCCGGCCTTCGCGTCCCCGGAGGCGGCCGTGCGGGCCTTCACCCGCTTGGGCGAGGTCCGCCGCCTGCGCGCGCAGCTCCTCGAGGCGCCGGACGCCAATGGCGCCGACGACGATCCCGTGGCGGCGCGTGCGGTCGTGGCGGCCGCGCTCGCTGCGGGCCGGACGGCGCTGGAGCCGCTGGAGGTGCAGGCGGTGCTGAAGGCCTACGGGGCGCCGGTCCTTGAGACACAGGTCGCCGCCACGCCGGCCGCCGCCGGGGCGATGGCCGCCGCCCTCCGCGGCCCCGTGGCGCTGAAGATCGTCTCGCCGGACATCAGCCACAAGTCGGATGTGGGCGGCGTCCGCCTGGGACTGCGGGGCCGCGAACCGGTCGCGCGGGCCGCCCGCGCGATGCGGGCGAAACTCCGGGCTTCGCACCCGCGGGCGCGGCTCGAAGGGTTCCTCGTCCAGCCGATCGTGGAGCGGCCGCAGGCCCATGAGGTCCTGGCCGGCATCGTGCGCGATCCCACCTTCGGACCGGTGGTCGTGGTGGGCGATGGCGGCGTCGCGGTCGAGGTGCGGGCAGACCGGGCGCTGGCGCTGCCGCCGCTCAACCTGACGCTGGCCCGAGACCAGATCACTCGAACCCGGATCTCGCGCCTGCTCGCCGGCTACCGCGACCGGCCGCCGGCCGACCTGGACGCCCTCGCCCGCTTGCTGGCGGCGCTCGGCCGCCTGGCGGGAGACATCCCCGAGATCGTCGAACTCGACCTGAATCCCGTGCTCTGCGACGCCGCGGGCGTCCTGGCGCTCGACGCCCGCATCGCGGTGGCGCCGGTGACGCCCGGCGTGGGCCGGCCGGCCATCCTCCCCTATCCCGCCCATCTGCGCCGGACATGGACGCTCGGGAACGAGACCCTCACCGTGCGCCCGATCCAGCCTGGCGACGCGCCGCGCCTGATCGAGATGATCGAGCGCTGCACGCCGGAGGACCGCCGCCTGCGGTTCTTCGGCGGGATGCTGCACCTCAACCCGGCGCTGGCGCAGCAACTCTGCCAGATCGACTACGACCGCCACATGGCGCTCGTGCTGGAGGCGGCCGACGGCCAGATCCTGGGCGTGGTCCGGCTCGCGACGGATCCCGAGGGCGACAGCGGCGAATTCGCCCTGATCGTGCGCAGCGACCGCCAGGATGAGGGCCTGGGACGACGGCTTCTGCAGACGATCCTGGACTACGCCCGTGACCGCGGCTTGAGCGAGGTGTGGGGCGACGTGGCGGCGGAGAACCCGCGGATGCTCGGACTGGCGCGCGCCTTCGGGTTCGCGGGCCGGCACGGTGAGGCCGACCCCTGGCGGGTGCGAATGACCAAGCGCCTGGAGCCCGCCGCGAGCGCCGCATGAGGCCAGTGGGCAGGCGCCGAACTACCCAACGCCGCCATTTGGGACCCCACCCTGGGCCGCCGGCCGGAGACGCACGCGACCCGCTGCGCCGGCGGCCAGGCCTGCGGCGAAACCTGCGCCGGACGCCACCCAGGCGAGACCGTACGGCGGCACGCTGAAGGCGAACATCGCGGCGAGCGGCGGGACCAGGAGCGCTGCAAGCACGCCGCCCGAGGCGAGGGCCGCAATCGCAGCGAAGGCCGCGCGCTGCCGGGCATCGGCGGCCCGTCCTGCGGCCGCCAGGACCGAGGCTAGGCCAAGGTTCGCGGAGACCAGGAACACGAACGCCGCCGCGCGTGCGGCCGATGGCGCAAGCCCTGCGGCCAGGAGCGCCAGGTGCGCCCCGTAGGCGCCCGCGAGCAGGGCGACGCCTTGCGCGGCCGCGACGCCGAGCCGGCCCGCCGTCATCAAGGGCGCGCCGGCGGCGCGGGGTGGCCGCCGCATGGCGCCGGGGCTGGCGCTGCGCCCCTCGAACACGAGGGCGCACATGGGGTCGATCACCAGTTCCAGCAGCACCACCTGCATCGGGAAGAGCACGGCCGGGCCGCCGAACAGCGGCGGCAGCAGCGCCAGGCCCGCCATCGGGAGATGGACCGCGACCAGATAGGCGAGCGCGGCCTGGAGGTTGGCGAAGATCCGCCGGCCTTCCGCGATCCCGGCGACCACCGAGGCGAAGCGGTCGTCGAGGAGAATGAGGTCGGACGCCTCGCGCGCCACGTCCACGCCCCGCCGGCCCATGGCCACCCCGACGTCGGCCGCCTCGAGCGCCGGGGCGTCGTTGACGCCGTCGCCGAACATGCCGACCCGCTCGCCGTTGGCCTGCAGGGCGCGCACGAGCCGCAGCTTCTGGTCGGGAGCGATCCGGGCGAACACCCGCACCGAA
>Ga0065165_1002074_pt1 | contig 18412 bp, 16 predicted proteins | sample AraplaMF_Cvi_mMF_FD_63813 | JGI IMG/M metagenome (GOLD analysis project Ga0065165, IMG submission 63813) | Arabidopsis root microbial communities from the University of North Carolina, USA - plate scrape MF_Cvi_mMF (version 2) (version 3) | ecosystem: Host-associated > Plants > Roots >...
CGCACCAACATGACCGAGTTCGCCTATTCCGGCATCGGCATCAATCCGCATTACGGCACCCCCAAGGGGGCCTGGAACCGCGCCGAGGGCCATGTGCCGGGCGGCTCGTCCTCGGGCGCAGCGGTCTCCGTGCTCGACGGCATGGCGCATGCCGGGCTCGGTACCGACACCGGCGGCTCCTGCCGCATTCCCGCCGCCTATAACGGCATCGTCGGCTACAAGCCGACGCAGCGCCGCGTGCCGCTCGACGGCTCCGTGCCGCTGTCCTTCTCGCTCGACAGCATCGGCCCGCTGGCGCGATCGGTCAGCTGCTGTGCCATTCTCGATGCGGTGCTCGCGAACGAGCCGATCGTTCCGTTGCAGCCGCGCCCGGTGAAGGGCATGCGGTTGGCGGTGCCGACCACGATCGCGCTCGACGATCTCGACGCGGAAGTGGCCTCGACCTTCGAGCGCGCGCTGAAGACGCTCGCCGATCATGGCGCCAGCATCGAACGCATCGAGATGGCAGAATTCCATGACATCGGCCCGATGAACGCCAAGGGCGGCTTCGCGGCCTCCGAGAGCTACGCCTGGCATCGCTATCTCATCACCTCCAAGGGCGACGTCTACGATCCCCGCGTCTCCGTCCGCATCATGCGCGGTGAAGCACAGACCGCAGCCGACTACATCGATCTGCTCAACGAGCGCCGCTCGCTGATCGCCCGCGTCAACGCGCGCATCGCGCCGTATGACGCTTTGGTGATGCCGACCACCGCCAACACGCCGCCGAAGATCTCCGATCTCGCCGACGACAAGGCGTTCACCACGCAGAATTTGCGCGCGCTGCGCAACTGCACTTTGATCAACATGATCGACGGCTGTGCCATCTCGCTGCCTGCGCATCGCCAGGGCGACGTTCCGGTCGGCCTGATGCTTGCAGGGGCGGGCGGCTCGGACCGTCGTATTTTTGAACTTGCTGCCGGCATGGAGGCCGTAATTCGTGTTTGACCTGACTTTCACCGTCGACGCCCAGGACACCACCACGCCGCTGACGCTGGCGATCGACCAGATGGTCATCGCCGGCTGGACCGGCCGCGATCCCGTCGCGCGCGACAAGCACATCAAGGAGCTGCAGGAGATGGGCATCGCTCCGCCGGCCTCGACGCCGATCTATTATCGCGGCGCGGCGCGGCGGCTGACCCAGGAAGACAGCATCGAATGCACTGGCGGTGATTCCTCCGGTGAGGTCGAGTTCGTGCTGATCGGCTGGCAGGGCCGCATCTTCGTCGGCTGCGGCTCCGACCACACCGACCGCAAGGTCGAGGCCTACAGCGTCACGGTCTCCAAGCAGATGTGCGACAAGCCGATCGCCTCCACGCTGTGGGAGCTCGAAGACGTCATCGGCCACTGGGACAAGATGATCCTGCGCTCCTGGGCCACCACCAAGGGCGAGCGCGTGCTCTACCAGGAGGGCACGCTCGACGCGATGCTGCCGGTCAAGGACCTCATCGCGCGCGGCTTCGATGGCAAAAAGTTCCCCGACGGCTGCGCCATGTTCGGCGGCACGTTTGCGGCGAAGGGCGGCATCCGCCCGGCCGAGCGGTTCGACTTCGAGCTTGAGGATCCCGTGCTGAAGCGGACCATCAAGCACGGCTACGACGTGGTCACGCTGCCGGTGCGGGGCTGATCTCTCTCCGCCGTCATTGCGAGGAGCCCTTGCGACGAAGCAATCCAGACCAGTTCCGCGGAGACACTCTGGATTGCTTCGCTTCGCTCGCAACGACGAGGGGACAGTCGTCGGAAATCGGGTGGCCAAGGGCGGGTCTGCATTGCGAAAGTCATGGACATGACAGCAACAGCACGCAAATCGCCCCACACGCCATCCACCGACCTCGCCACCCACGTCGACACCCTCGACTGGCCGCAAATCACGGCTGAACTCGACACCCAGGGTTGCGCCGTCCTGAAGGGCCTGCTCACGCCGGACCAATGCCGCGCCATCGCCGCGCTCTATCCCGATGGTGCAGGCTTCCGCAGCCGCATCGTCATGGGCCGCCATGGTTTTGGCCGCGGCGAGTACAAATACTTCTCCTATCCGCTGCCCGATCTGATCGCGCAGCTGCGCCCGGCGCTCTATGCGCATCTTCAAGGCGTCGCCAACTGCTGGAACGAGTCGATGGGGATCGACATCCGCTATCCCGTCGAGCACGCCGCTTTCCTCAAGCGTTGCCACGAGGCCGGGCAGGTGCGGCCGACGCCGCTGCTGCTGCAATATGAGGCCGGCGACTACAATTGCCTGCACCAGGACCTCTACGGCGAGCACGTCTTCCCGCTCCAGGTGGCGATCCTGCTCTCCGAGCCCGGCCGAGATTTCACCGGCGGCGAGTTCGTGCTGACCGAGCAGCGCCCGCGCATGCAGTCCCGCGCCGAGGTCGTGCCGCTGGCGCAGGGCGACGCCGTCGCCTTCGCTGTGCATCACCGTCCGGTGCAGGGGACACGCGGCACCTACCGCGTTAATCTGCGCCATGGTGTCAGCCGGCTCAGGTCCGGCCAGCGCCACACAGTGGGCGTGATCTTTCATGATGCGAAGTGAAATGTTGAGTGAGCGGAGCCGTTGACGGCTGATCTGTTCGACAGTTTCGCCGAAGCCCAGCCGTCGCGCGAAAACATCGCTGACGGTGCCGTGTTGCTGCGCGGCTTCGTCAAGCCGATCGAGAATGAGCTGATCGATGCCGTGCGCGCCATCGTGTTGCAGTCGCCATTTCGCCGGATGACCACGCCCGGCGGTCATTTGATGTCGGTGGCGATGACAAATTGTGGTGAACGCGGCTGGATCACCGATCACACCGGCTATCGCTACGATCCGATCGACCCTCGCACCGGCGCCCCATGGCCTGCGATGCCGCCGGTGCTCCGCGATCTCGCCCGCCGCGCGGCGGAGCAGGGCGGCTTCGTGGGCTTTGCGCCCGATGCCTGCCTCGTCAACCGCTACGAGCCGGGCACACGGTTGTCGCTGCACCAGGACAAGGACGAGCTGGATTATTCTGCCCCGATCGTCTCGGTCTCGCTCGGGCTATCAGCGACATTCCTGTTCGGCGGCTTGGCGCGCGCCGACAAGCCGCGGCGCTACCGGCTGGTCCATGGTGACGTCGTGGTGTGGGGCGGCCCATCACGGCTCGCCTATCACGGCGTCGCGCCGCTCGCCGACGGCGAACATGCCCTGCTGGGACGGAAGCGGATCAATCTGACCTTCCGCAGGACGCGCTGACGCGTTTGCCTGCAACCGTCATTCGTCTAAACTCCCGGCGGGGGAAGGCAGCGACATGACCGCGACACCGCTTACGGCCGAGACCGGGACGGCCAATCGCACCGGCGTCTATCTAGCCGTGTTGCAATTGGTGTTCACACTGGGCTGGACGACTTACGTCATCTATCTGCCCAAACTCGCAGCCGACGTCGGCATCGCGCCGTCCGCCGTCATCCTCATCCTGATGCTGGACCAGGCCATCTTCACCGTCGCCGACACCGCGATGGGGATCGCGGCCGACAGGCTCGCGCCTTATGCCGGCAGGCTCGGCCTGTTCGTCGCGATCGTGGCCGCGATCTCCTGCGGTGCCTTCGTCGCGATGCCCTTCGTCGCCGGAGCGGGCCCAGGTGCGCAGGTCTGGCTCATTGCGCTGATCGTGCTGTGGTCGATCACCTCCTCCGCGTTGCGCGCGCCGCCGCTGACCTTGCTCGGCAAATACCGCGCGCGGCCGCAGGTGCCGTTCCTCGCTGCGCTGGCGATGCTCGGCTACGGCGTCGCCGGCGCGATCTCGCCCTATCTCGGCGTGATCATGCGCGAGCACGACGCGCGGCTGCCGTTTGTGATTTCCAGCGTCGTGTTGCTGCTGACCGCGTTGGGGATGTCACGGATCGAATACGATGTCGCGAACGATACCGCGCCACCCACGCCGGACGAGGCGGCAAAGCCGCTTGGCCTCGTGCCGGTCGTCTTCATCGTCGCGATGATCGCGCTGGCGCTGGGCTATCAGCTGCACTTCGCCATGAACAGCGCGCCGTTCTACCTTCGCTTTGCCGGGCCCGACCAACTGCCATGGCTGATGCCGGTGTTCTGGATCGGCTTCAACATCGCGATGTTTCCCGCGAGCGTGGTCGTCAAGCATCGCGGCGGCCTCATCGTGATGGGCGCGGCCGGGCTGTTCGGCGCGGCTGCGATCGCGGCAGCCGAATTCGCCGGCGGCCTCAACACGCTGATCGCCGCGCAATTCCTCGCCGGCGCCGCGTGGGGCTGCATGCTCATGAGCGCGGTCTCGGCCGCGCTTGCGATCGGCTCGACCGGCGCGGAAGGCAAGGTGACGGGCCTCGTCTTCTCCGCGCTCGCGCTCGGCACCTTCGCGCGCATGGCTGCGGTCGCCGGCGGCCTGCAGAAGCTGCCCGAATACGCCCCGCTGCTGCACTGGGCGCCGGTCGCCTGCTGGTCGGTCGCAGGCGCCGGGCTACTCGTGATCGCCGCCGCGCGGCTGCAGGGAGTTGCTCAGATCAGGGCTTCGGCGGGTGAATGAATGCCCACGGGCTCACTTCCGAATCCCGCGTGACTTCCACCGAGATCAGATACGGCCCGCCGTGCGCGAGCGCCTTCTCCATCGCCGCCTTGAACTGATCAGGCGCGGTGACGCGCGCCGACGCAACGCCGAACGATTCCGCAAGCTTGACGAAGTCCGGATTGACCAGATCGGACGCCACCACGCGCCCGTCGAAGCGCTCGCGCTGGTCGCGGCGGACGTTCCCGTAGGCGTTGTTGTTGAACACCAGCGTCACCACGCCGATGTTGAACTGCACGGCGGTGGCAAGCTCCTGCACGCCGAACATGAAGCCGCCGTCGCCGGTGATCGCGACCACTGGCTTGTCCGGATTGGCGACCTTGGCCCCGAGCGCGGTCGGGAAGCCCGAGCCGAGCGTGCCCTGATAGCCTGAGGTGATGAAGGTCCGCGGCTCGTAGACCGGAAAGCCGTACCAGGAGGCGAAGCCGAACTGCGACAGCTCGTCGGTGACGATCGCGTTTGCCGGCAGCACCTCGCGCAGGATGTTGAGATAGGCCATCTGCGGCTGGATGCGCTGGATCTCTTTCTGCGCGGTCGCGGTGGCCTCGCGGATCGCGGCGCGGCGGCCGGCGGTCTTGCTGTAGCCGGCCTTGCTGACGGCCGCGGCAAGATCGGCGGTGGCGGCCTTCGCATCGGCGACGACGGCGGCGTCGCAGGCAACGCGGCGCATCTCGGTCGGGTCGATATCGATGCGAACCGACTTCAGGCCGGGCGGCTGGTACGGCCAGCGGAAGCCCGAGACCGGCAGCTCCGCGCGGGTCCCGATCGCGATCATCAGGTCGGTCGTTGCCCACAGCTTGTAGGCGGCCGCCATGGTCAGGCCGAGTTCATGCGCATTGGAGACGATGCCGCGGCCGCTGCGGAAGGCGACCACCGGCGCGTCGATCATCTCGGCGAGTTCGAGGATCTCTTCGCCGGCCTCGATCGCGCCGCTGCCGACGAAGATCATCGGCGCCTTGCTCGCCTTGATCAGCGCCGCCGCCTGCTTGATCGTATCAGGATCCGGCTGCGGCGCGGGCAGCGGCTCCAGCACCTGCGCGCGCGCTGTCTCCGCGCGCTGGGTGAAGACATCCCAGGGCATCTCGACCGACGCGGGCCCGCGCCGGCCCGATGTCATCTCCTGAAACGCGCGCGCGACGATCGTCGGCGCGTTGGCGGGATATTCGATCCGCTCGGCCCATTTCACATAGGTGCGCAAGGTCGCGAGCTGGTCCGGCATCTCGTGCAGATGGCCGCGGCCCTTGCCGAGGAATGGCGTCGGCACCTGGCCTGTCACGCAAAGCACCGGCTCGTTGCAGCCGAAGGCGGTCAGCAGCGCCGCGCTGGCGTTGAGCACGCCGGGGCCCGGCACCACGCTGAACACGCCGGGCTTGCCGCTGGAGCGCGCATAGCCGAATGCCATGTAGCCGCAAGCCTGCTCGTGCCGCGCGCCGATCACCTTGAGCTGGGCCTGGTGGAAGGCGTCGAACAGGCCGTAGACCTGCGCGCCGGGCAGGCCGAACACGGTGTCGACGCCATGGGCGACAAGCCCGCTTACGATCGCTTCGCCGCCGGTGAGGGTGGTCATTGCACTATTCCACTTCAATTGTTCGTCAGGCTTCGTCGACGACGCCATTGCGCAAGGTGCCGATGCCTTCGGCCGCGACCTCGATGACATCGCCGGGTGTGAGATAACGCGGTGGATCGAACCGCGCACCGGCGCCGGTCGGCGTGCCCGTCACAATGATGTCACCCGGGACGAGCGTCGCGAAGGTCGAGATATAGCTGATGAGATAGCGGAACGGAAACATCAGCCGGCTGGTCCGATCGTCCTGTCGGAGTTCGCCGTTGACATGCGTGGTGAGGCGGATATCCGCGATCTGCGCTTCCTTGGTGTACGGCACGAGCCACGGGCCGAGACTGCCGCTGGAATCGAAGTTCTTGCCCTGCGTGACGTTGAACTTGGCGTGGCGTAGCCAGTCGCGCACTGAGCCTTCGTTGCAGAGCGTCAGCGCGGCGATGTGATCGAGCGCCGCGCTCTCCTTGATGTGCCGGCCGGGCTTGCCGATGACAAGCACGATCTCGCCTTCGTAGTCGAGCTGCGCCGACGCACGCGGGCGCACCAGCGGCGTGTCGTGGCCGACGAAGGAGCGCGACGAGCGCATGAACATGCTCGGATATTTCGGCGCCTCGTGGCCGTCCTTGTACTCGGCGTTGCGGTCGGGGTAGTTGACGCCGATGCAGATGATCTTTTCCGGGGCGGGCACCGGCGGTAGCCATGTGATCTCGTTGAGCGCGTGAACCGGCGTGCGGCCGGCGGCCTCCTCGGCGAGGCTGACGAGCTTGTTCGCCGCGATTACTTCGCGCAGCGTCGGATAGTCCTTGGCGTAGCGCGCAGAGAGATCGACGATGCCACCCTCTAGGACGGCGCCGTAATGGGTTGCACCCTTGACGGAATAGGTGGCAAGGCGAGGGAGTTTCATGCGCGACTCTTCATGTTCTGTCGTCCCTGCGAAAGCTGGGACCCATACCGCGTGATTTGTCGATAGCGTCCGATGACAATCCCGAACGACCAATCTTCGCCAAACCTCTCCCTGTGGTTATGGGTCCCTGCGTTCGCAGGGACGACAGGGAGAGAGGCCGCGCTCGTCACCGCTATCAATCCGCCACCAGCACATCGGCCACGAACTTCGGCTCGCGCACGGCCTGTCCCGTAAACGGCGAACCCTGCTCGAACCAGGAGCGCGGGGCCGGAGCACCCCATAGGGTCTGGCGGCGCGGGTCGCGCAGCGACCAGCGCAGCGGCTCGTGGTCGTGATCCCCGGTGAAATAGTCGCTGGTGTAGAGCTCGAGGCGGTGCCCATCGGGATCGCGCACATAGAGGAAGAATGCATTGGAGATGCCGTGACGCCCCGGTCCGCGCTCGATGTTCTTCACGAAGCCGGAGGAAGCCATGACGTCGCAGAGATGGATGATGTTCATCGCCGTCGGCGTCCAGTACGCGAAATGGTGCAGGCGAGGGCCCTTGCCGTTGGTGATGGCGAAATCGTGGACGTTGCCCTTGCGATGCATCCAGGCCGCCGCGATGCGGCCGTTCGGTCCGTCCTCTTCGGCGTACTCGGTGAGGCGGAAGCCGAGCCGCGCGTAGAAGTCGACCGTGTCCTGCACCTCGGGGGCGAAGACGTTGAAATGGTCGAGCCGCTGCGGATGGCAGCCCTTGTAGAGGTCGAAGCGGCGGAGCAGATGCGGCCGGCGCTCCATCGACGCGTAGAGCTCGATCTGGAAACCGAAGGGGTCGGTGAACTGCAGCGTGCGGCCCTGGAACGGCTGGTCGGTGAAGGCGTAGCCGAGGCCGTTCTCGGAGAGAAACTTTGCCGCCTTGTCGAGATCGCCGTCATTGCCGACCTTGAAGCCGAGCCTGTTGCAGGCGGGCGTGGCCGCCTTGCGCAGCACCAGCGAGTGATGCTGATGTTCCTCGGCGGCGCGCAGGTACACGACCTTGTCGTCGGCATCCTCGACATGCAGGCCGACGGTGGTCTCGTAGAAGGCGCGGCTCAGCTCCAGATCGGTCACGTCGAGCACGACGTGGCTGGAGCGAATGATGTTGAACGGCGGCTCGAAAATGTGTTGCGGTACGGGCATTGGCGTTTTCCCTCGGAACGACGAGCGTCACATTCCCAGTTTCTGAATCTTGTGCGTGCCCCGCGCCAGCGAGACGTGCTTGGTTTCCATGTAGAAGTCGAACGAGTAGTCACCGCCGTCGCGGCCGATGCCTGAGGCCTTCATACCGCCGAACGGCGTCGGCAGATGGCGGACGTTCTCCGAGTTCAGCCAGATCATGCCGGCTTCCAGCGCGTCGGCAACACGCAGGCTCCGGCCCATGTCGTTGGTCCAGACATAGCCGGTGAGGCCATAGCGGATGTCGTTGGCGATCGCGATCGCATCCGCCTCGTCCTTGAACGGCAGCACGGTGAGGAAGGGGCCGAAAACCTCTTCCTGCGCCACGCGCATCTTGCCGCTCGCGCCCGTGACCAGCGTCGGCTCGACATAATGTCCGCCGCCGGGACCATCAAACGCCTTGCCGCCGGCGGCGATGGTCGCGCCATCCTGCCGCGCGACGTCGAAATAGGAGCAGACCTTTGCAAGGTGACGTTCGTGGATCAGCGGCCCGATCTCGGTGGCGGGATCGAGGGGATGGCCGACTTTCAGCTTCTTCACGCGCGCGGTCAGCTTCTCCACGAACTTGTCTGCGATGCTCTGCTGGATCAGCAGCCGGCTCGACGAGGTGCAGCGCTCGCCGTTGAGCGAGTAGATCATGAACACGACGGCATCGAGCGCGCGGTCGAGGTCGGCGTCGTCGAACACGATCACGGGGTTCTTGCCGCCGAGCTCGAAATGCACGCGCTTCAGGGTCGGCGCGCCCTGGACCATGATCGCCGAGCCCGTCGCGCTCTCGCCGACGAAGCCGATCGCCTTGATGGCGGGATGCTCCGTCAGCGCCTTGCCGGCCTCTTCGCCGAAGCCGTGCACGGTGTTGAGCACGCCGTCGGGGACGCCGGCTTCCTTGACCAGCCGCGCCAGAATGCTCGCCGTCACCGGCGACCATTCGGCCGGCTTGTGCACGACGGTGCAGCCGGCGGCCAGGGCAGGGGCGATCTTCCAGGTCGAGAGCATGAACGGCGTGTTCCACGGCGTGATCACGCCCACGGGGCCGATCGGCACGCGGGTCGAGATATTCCAGTGCTCGTCGCTCGGCGTGTTGAGGCCGTCGCGGGCCTCGGCGCATTTATCGGCGAAGAAGCGGAAATTTTCGGCGGCGCGGATCGCGGCCTTGGCCATGAAGCGGTAGGCCTGGCCGGTGTCGATGCATTCGAGCACCGCGATGTCGTCGGCATTGTCCTCGATCGCATCGGCGACACGATGCAGCAGCTTGCGCCGCATCGCCGGTCCCATGTCGCGCCAGGACTTGAAGGCAAGCGCAGCGGAGGTGGCGGCCGCGTCGATGTCCTCGGCGTTGCCGCGTGCGACACTTGCCAGCGTCGCGCCGTCGATCGGCGACTTGGTCTCGAACGTCTCGCCGGAGATCGAGGGCACGGTCTTGCCGTCGATCAAGTGACCGATGCCGTCGGCCTGCAGCTTCTTCAGCAGCGGCGCGGCGCGATCGCGGTTGGCCTGGTAGACGTCGGCTTTCGGTGTGGGCTTATCCATGTGCGGTCTCCACTTTCAAGGCGTCGTGGATGTTGTTGCGCTTCCAGCTCGTGTCCTTGTCGTTGATCTGCATGTCGAACGACAAAGCGAATTTGCTGGCGGCGAAGACGGGATCGAGATGTTTCGAGAGCGCCTGGAAGACTTGCTCACCGGCTTTCTGGCGCGTGGGGAGATCGCGGCCTTCACCGATGCGCAGTACCATGTCGAGGAAGCCGTAATCGTTCCGCGCGTCCGCGATCGCATAATGCTCGCAGCGGATGGCGCGGACGCGGATGCCGCCGAGCGGGAAGATGCCGGTCTCGACCGCCGCCTTGCGCACGACCTCGCAGACCTTGCCGATGTCGAGCCGGCCATCGAGATTGGCGGAATATTCGATCGTGAAATGCGGCATCGCGGTTTCACTCCCTGGAATTTTATCGTTCAGGCGAAGTAGCAGCTCACCGAGCCGTAGGCGCCATAATCGGCTTGAATTGTGTCGCCCTTGCGGGTCTCGATCGGGCGGATGAAGGAGCCCGCGAGCACGACCTGTCCGGGCTCCAGCGCGAGACCGAGCGGCGCGATCTTGTTGGCGAGCCACGCAACGGAGGTCGCGGGATGATTAAGCACGCCGGCGGCAAGGCCGGTTTCCTCGAGCTGACCGTTTCGAAAACACAGCGCGCCGATCCAGCGCAGATCCGCATCCAGCGGACGGATCGGCCGGCCCCCGAGCACGATGCCGGCATTCGCCGCATTGTCGGCGATGGTGTCGTAGATCTTTCGCGTCGCCTTGGTCTTGGGATCGACGCGCTCGATGCGCGTGTCCAGGATCTCCAGTGCCGGCACCACGAAGTCGGTGGCGTTGAGCACGTCGAACATCGTGCAGTCCGGCCCCGAGAGGCGCTTGCTCATCACGAAGGCGAGTTCGGCCTCGACGCGCGTCGCGATGAAGCGGTCGGTCGGGACGAGGCCGCCGTCGGCGAAGAACATATCGTCGAGCAGCACGCCGGAATCCGGCTCGTCGATGTTGAGCGCGCTCTGCATCGCCTTCGAGGTGAGGCCGATCTTGTGGCCTTTGACGATGCGCCCCTCGGCGATCTTGATGTCGACCCACGCCTTCTGAATCGCGTAGGCATGGGCGATGGTGATGTCCGGGAATTCCTGCGAGATCTGCCGGATCTGCACGCGGGTCTTTTCCGCCTGGTGCAGACGGTTCGCGCAAGCTTGGATATCGTCCTTGGAAAGCGCCATCGGGGATCCCGCAAAATCGTGGTGCCGCGAGATACTTAACATGTTAAGTGAATGCGTCAAACGGAAATTGGCTTGCTGCACTGCAAACGTTTGCGAAAGGGCGTCATGACGAAGAGACCGGCCGATCCCGCGAACGGAAGCGCGGCCGCCGCACGGCAGGTGCCGATGCGCGACTTCTCGCGCTCGCTGCCGATGTCGCTGCTGAGGGCGCGAGAAGCCGTGATGCGTCAGTTTCGTCCCAAGCTGCGCGAGCATGGTCTGACCGAGCAGCAATGGCGCATTCTGCGTGCGCTCGCGGCGATCGAGGCCGCGGAGGTGACGGAACTCGCGCGTACCGCGTTTCTCCTTGGCCCGAGCCTGTCGCGCATCCTGCGCGATCTCGAGGCACGCAACCTGATCGAGCGCAAGACCGCGAAGACGGACCAGCGCCGCAGCATGGTCTCGATCTCGAAAGAGGGCGTGAAGCTGATGGCCCTGGTCGCGCCATCCTCGGAGGCGATCTACGCCGAGATCACGCAACGCTTCGGGGCGCGCAAGCTCGCCGAGTTGCAGGACATGCTTGGCCAGTTGGAATTGTGCCTCGCTTCCACCGGTGCGCGTGACGACGCTCCGGATGAAACGTAACGGCAAATTTGCATGATGACGTTCCCACCGCGCATGACTGTCGCTTCTGCATAAGGCGTGAGCAGCGCACGCGGCGCGAAATGCGGGAAAAGCCGCCGGGAAATCGCCAAGAATAGATCAAGAATAGATCGTCGCCGCGGGTGTTAATCACATTTGGGCGGGAGTTCTCGGTACTTAGTCGATGATGTCTCAATATCAATTTACTCACGCCGGGAGAATCCGTAAGTAGCATCCGCCTTTGTATTCAGAGGCGCAGCCGAACAAAGAAGGGCCGACAAGGATGCCCGGCCCCAGGGAGGAATGTATGAGACTGACGAGACGCGATTTCGCTGCCGGAATTGCTGCTGGCATTGCCGCGCCCTACCTCATCAGGAGCGCGCATGCGCAAGGCGCCACCATCAAGATCGGCATGTGCGCGCCCGTCACGGGCCCCGCCGCTGAATCCGGCGGTTACGCCATCAAGGGCGCCAAGCTCGCGCTCGACGCCGTCAACAAGGCCGGCGGTATCCTGGGAAAGCAGGCTGAACTGATCGTCGAGGACGACCAGACCACAAATCCCGGCATCGTGCTCGCCTTCTCCAAGCTCGCCGCCCAGTCTGACATCGTCGGGTTCCTCGGTTCGATCCGTTCGACCCAGGTGCACGCGATGGCACCCGACGTGATCAAGCTCGGCAAGCCCGTGATGATCGGCGGTACCGATCCGAACCTCACCCACATGGGCAATCAGTGGCTGTTCCGCTGCCGTCCCAATGACAGCTATTCCGGCCGCGTCATCGCCGAATACGGCGTCAGTACGCTCGGCAAGAAGAAATGGGCCGTGCTGCATTCGACCGACGCGTTCGGCACCGCCGGCGGCAAGGCGCTGACCGGCGCGCTCGAGAAGCTCGGCGCCACGACCTTCGACCAGGGCTATGCCAACCAGAGCCAGGACTTCACCCCGGTCGTGCTCGCGATCAAGCAGTCGGGCGCCGACATCCTCGGCTCCTACTTCACCTTCGAGAACGATCTCGGCATCTTCGCCCGCCAGCTTCGTCAGCTCGGCGTGAACATTCCGTGGGTCGGCTCGCCCTCGATCACCAACGTCACCGCGCTGAAGCTCGCGGGTCCCGCGCTCTACAACACCTACGGCGTTGCCGATTACGCCGAGGATTCCAGCGAGGGCTCGAAGGCGTTCGGCAAGATCTACCGCGATGCGGTCAAGGTCGCGCCCGACAACCAGAGCTCCTGGACCTTCGACGCCATCAACGTGCTGGCGCAGGGCATCAACAAGGCCGGCACCACCGAGCCCGGCAAGATCCGCGAAGCCATCCTCGCGATCAAGAAGTTCCCGGGCGCCGAAGGCGAATACAATTTCGACCAGAACGGCGACGGTCTGCACGGCTACAACGTCGTGAAGAACGACAAGGGCAACATCGTCTTCGACAAGCACATCGAGTTCAACGACTGACGTTGAAACGACCTCCCCGATGCCGGTCGGGGAGGTCGTGATGTCTTGCGCCCGATCTATCCGATCTCCAACAGAACACGTGTCATGGATCTCGCCCTCCAATTGCTCTTTACCGGCATCGGTATCGGCGCCGTCTACGCGCTGGTCGCGCTCGGCTTCGTGCTGATCTTCCGGGCCACCAACGTGGTGAACTTCGCCCAGGGCGAATTCTCCATGGTCGCGGCCTATCTCATGGTCGTCGCGGTCGAAGCCGGTTTGCCTTACTGGGCAGCCTTCATCGTCGCGCTGCTCGGCATGGCGCTGCTCGGCGTCATCTTCAATCTCGGCGTCTATTATCCGCTGCGTCACCGCACCTATCTGCCCGTGATCATCGCCACCATCGGCGCCTCGATCCTGCTGGCGAACTCCGTGCTCGCGATCTACGGGCCGCAGCCGCAGGTGCTGCAGGGCTGGTTCGACACGCCCGGCCTCCAGGTCGGTCCGGTCTATCTGGACAGCCAGTATCTCTTGATCATCGCCGTCACGATCGGTCTCGTGATCTTCAATTTCTGGTTCTTCGAGAAGACGCTGCTCGGCAAGAAGCTGCAGGCGACCTCGCAGGACAAGGAGATGGCCTCGTTGCTCGGCATCTCGGTCTCCACCATGATCATGATCACCTTCATCTACTCGGCGGTGCTCGGCGGCCTTGCCGGCATCCTGGTCGCGCCGGTGCTGTTCGTCTCGATCCAGATGGGATCGACGATCGCGCTGAAGGCGTTCGCGGCCACCATCATCGGCGGCTTCGGCGACGTCGCCGGCGCGATCATCGGCGGTCTCGCGCTTGGCGTGATCGAAACGTTCGGCGCGGCCTACATCTCGGTGCCCTACAAGGACGGCTTCGCCTTCCTGGTGCTGGTTGCCTTCCTGATCTTCCGACCGCAAGGCATCTTCGGCGAACGCGTGGCGGAAAAAGCATGAGCGCTCCCAGCGACAACATGCCGATCCCGGCACCCGCCATCCATTCGAAACCGCTGCTGGTCCGGCACCTGCCGTACTTCATCGGCGCGGCGATCCTGGTCGCGCTCGCCGCGACCATGCGCTTCGACGGATACGTCCACAACATCCTGCTGCAGGCCACCACGTTCTCGATCGCGGTGTTCGGCCTCTCGGTCGTGCTCGGCCTGTGCGGCCAGATCAACCTGGCGCAGGCCGCGTTCTTCGGCCTCGGCGCCTATGCGGTCGGCATCGGCACGACCGACCTGCATCTCAGCTTCTGGCTCTGCATCGTCGGCGGCTGCGTGATCTCGCTGCTGGCCGGCGCGTTCCTCGGCATGTCGACGCTGCGGCTCGGCGGCCATTATCTCGCGATGGTGACGATCTCGTTCCAGCAGATCGTCACGCTGGTGATGATCAACGCGATCTGGCTGACGCACGGTCCCGACGGCGTTCCCAACATCAAGCGTCCCGAGCTGTTCCAGTCGTCGCAGAGCTATCTCGCCTTCTGCGTCGCGATGCTCGCGATTGTCGGTTACCTCGTCTGGCATCTCGCTGACACCAAGCTCGGCCGCGCCATGCGCGCGGTGCGCGACAACGAGCTGGCGGCCGGCGTCAACGGCATCGACGTCTTCCGCACCAAGATCTACGCCTTCGCGCTCTGCGCGCTGCTCGGCGGTCTTGCCGGCGGATTGTTTGCCGGCGGTTTCGCCTATGTCAGCCCCGATCAGTTCTCCTTTGCGGAATCGATCGTGTTCCTGACCATGTCGCTGCTCGGTGGCGTGGCGTCGCCGATCGGATCTGCGATCGGCACGGGCCTGCTGATCCTGATCCCGGAATGGCTGCGCTTCCTCAAGAGCGTGCCGGGTCTGTATCTCGCGATCTACGGCCTGTTCGTGATCCTGATCATCCGCTTCATGCCCGACGGCATCTGGGGCTTCGTCGCCGACGCCTTCACGCGCTGGCGCGCCAAGATCAAGGCGACGCCAGCCGCGGCCGCGCTGCAGTTGAAGCCGGCGAGCGTCGGCGGCGACATGGTGCTCGAAGTCACCGGCCTGTCGAAGCACTTCGGCGGCCTCAAGGCCGTCGACGAGGTCGACATCGCCGTGAGGCGCGGCGGCGTGCATGCGCTGATCGGGCCGAACGGCTCGGGCAAGACCACCACGCTCAACGTGCTCTCGGGTCTCTATCAGGCCACCGCCGGCAAGATCGTGCTCGACGGCACTGACATCACCCACATGCCGCCGCATCAGCGCACGGCGTCGGGTCTGGGGCGCACCTTCCAGAACATCCGCCTGTTCCGGTCGATGACGGCGCTCGAAAACGTCGAGATCGGCGCGGAGCGGCCGGGCAACACCATGGTCGGGAAGGGCGACGACGCGCTGACCGAGCGTGCGATGGAGGCGTTGACCTTCGTCGGCCTCGGCAACCGCGCCAACGAGTTGATCTCGAGCTTCTCCTACGGCCATCAGCGCTTGATCGAGATCGCACGCGCGCTCGCCTCGAACCCGACGCTGCTGCTGCTCGACGAGCCCGCGGCGGGCCTGAACTCGACCGAGAAGCTCGAGCTGCACGAGCTGCTCAAGCGCATCGCGGCCCAAGGCCTGACCATCCTGATCATCGATCACGACATGACGCTGGTTTCGGAAGCAGCCCAGCACATCACCGTGCTCAACTTCGGACGCCGCATCGCGGACGGCGAATCCATGGCTGTGCTGCGTCATCCCGACGTCGTCTCCGCCTATCTCGGGAGCGAATGATGCCGTTGCTCGAAATCCGCAATCTCGTGGTCCGCTACGGCGAGATCGAAGCGCTGCGCGGCGTCACCTGTGCCGTGGAGCAGGGGCAGGTGGTGACGCTGCTCGGCGCCAACGGCGCCGGCAAGTCCACGACCCTGCGCGCCATCTCCGGCCTTGCGAAACCGACCTCCGGCGACATCCTGTTCGACGGCAAGTCGATCGCAGGCCTCGGCCCGGAAGCCATCGTCCGCATGGGCATCTCACACGTCCCTGAGGGACGTCGGGTGTTCCCCGGTCTCACGGTGAAAGAGAACATCATGCTCGGCGCCTCCAACCGGAAGGCGTCGACCTCGGAGATCTCGCGCGAGGCGGACGCGATGTTCGATCTCTTCCCTGACATCCGCAAGTTCACCAACGCGCTCGGCTGGACGCTCTCCGGCGGCCAGTTGCAGATGGTAGCGGTTGCGCGCGGGCTGATGGCCAAGCCGCGCCTGCTGCTGCTCGACGAACCCTCGCTCGGCCTTGCACCGGTCATCGTGCAGGCCGTGTTCAAGATCATCTCGGAGATCCGCCGCAACACGACCGTCTTGTTGGTCGAGCAGAACGCGCGCATGGGCCTGTCGGTCGCCGATTACGGCTACGTGCTCGAGACCGGCCGCATCGTGCTCGGCGGCAAGCCCGACGAGCTCTGGGGCAATGAAGCGATCCGCGCCGCCTATCTCGGCGGCCATGCCAAGGTGAGTGCTTAACCAGGAGAGATTGATGGTCACGATCCAGGTCCAGAACCTCATCGATTTCGTCGGCGAGGTCTTCGGCCACGCAAAATCCTCACCGGAGGAGGCGAAACGGATCGCGACCTATCTCACCACGGCCAATCTCACCGGCCATGACAGCCACGGCGTCATCCGCGTGCCGGTCTACATCCGCTGGCTGAAGACCGGCTTCGTGGTCCCGAACCAGACTGCTGAGGTCGTGGTCGACACGCCCTCGCTCGCGGTGGTCGACGGCAAGTTCGGCTATGGCCAGACCGTGACGCCGCAGGCGGTCCGGATCGGCATCGAGAAATGCAATAAGGCGGGCCTCGCTGCTGTTGCACTGCGCAATGCCGGCCATATCGGCCGCGTCGGCGACTGGGCCGAGATGGCCGCTGCCGAGGGCCTGGTTTCGGTGCATTTCGTCAATGCAGCCGGCTCGCTGCTGGTGGCGCCGTTCGGCGGTGTCGAGAAGCGGCTCTCCACCGCACCCTACTGCGTCGGCATCCCGCGCGAGGGCCAGGACCCGATCGTGCTGGATTTCGCCACCTCGGTCGTGGCCGAGGGCAAGGTGCTGGTCGCAAGCCGCGGCGGCAAGAAGCTGCCGAAGGGCGCGCTGGTCGATGCCGACGGCAGTCTGAGCGAGGACCCGGCCGTGCTCTACGGTCCGTTCACGCCGGAAGGCCCGCGCGACCACACCAAGGGCACCGGCGCGATCCGCGCCTTCGGCGATCACAAGGGCTCTGGCCTTGCCTTCATGTGCGAACTGCTCGGCGGCGCGCTGACCGGAACCGGCGCGACATCCGGCGGCCGCCGCTTCGCCAACGGCATGCTGGCCTTCTACGTCGATCCCAAGGTGATCGATACCTCCCATGTGTTCGATGCAGAGGTGTCGCGCTACACCGATTTCATCCGCGCCACCAAGCCGATGGCGGGGGTCGATCAGGTGCTGATCCCCGGCGATCCCGAGCGTAAAACCCGGGCTGAGCGCACCAAAAACGGCATCCCCTTGCCGGATGACACCTGGGCGGCGATAGTAAACACCGCCCGCGAGGTCGGTGTCAGCGAGATCAGCATCCAGAGGGCGACCGCATAGGTCTTGCGTCATTGCGAGCGTAGCGCGGCGGGCCGGATCGCGGTAACAGCGATGCCGTGCTGTCGCGGCGCTCGTCATGGTGACGAAGGTCCAAACAACAAAAGAAGGAAGGCAACGTGGCGAACAAGGTCAAGGAAATCTGGAAGTCGGGCAAGGCCGTGGTCAACGCGTGGCTGGCGATTCCCTCGGGCTTCTCGGCCGAAATGGTCGCGCAATGCGGCTTCGACAGCGTCACCGTCGACATGCAGCACGGCGTGCAGGATTATCTGTCGATGGTGCAGTGCTTCCAGGCGATGGACAAGCACCCGGTCACCCCGATGGTCCGCGTGCCCTGGAACGAGCCCGGCATCATCGGCAAGGTGCTCGACGGCGGCGCCTATGGCGTGATCTGCCCGATGGTCAACACCGCGCAGGAAGCCAAGAACCTGGTTTCATATTCGAAGTATCCGCCGCAGGGCGTCCGCTCCAACGGCCCGATCCGCGCCGGCATGTACGGCACCGCGGGCTCCTATCAGAAGACCGCGAACGCGGACACCATCCTGCTGCCGATGATGGAGACCAAGACCGCGGTCGAGAACATGGAAGCCATCCTCGACGTCGAGGGCATCGACGGCGTCTATATCGGCCCGTCCGACCTCGGCTTCTCCTACGGCCTCGAGCCCAAGCTCGACCGCAGCGAGCCCGAGATCCTCGCGATCTACGAGAAGATCATCAAGGAATGCGGCAAGCGCGGCCTCAACCCCGGCATCCATTGCAGCGGCGCCGAAGGTGCTGCGCGCGCCATC